>Ga0265295_1003935_pt1 | contig 20669 bp, 21 predicted proteins | sample Munlansysbiofilm_FD_192503 | JGI IMG/M metagenome (GOLD analysis project Ga0265295, IMG submission 192503) | Leachate microbial communities from a municipal landfill in Southern Ontario, Canada - Methane capture system biofilm | ecosystem: Engineered > Solid waste > Landfill > Unclassified ... | reverse complement strand
AAATTTTTATTTTTATCTTTGCTCATGTCGATTTTTATTTTTTGCAAAACAAATTTACGACATTAGGGCGAGACCTTATGGGAGTAGCCCTACTTTTATTAAAATTTTAATCGGTCAGTACTGATAACAAATATATTTACAGATAATACTCATTTATAATATTTCCTGTAAAAATACTAATTCCAAATCGAAATAAAAAGCAATTTGTAGTAAAATATTGAACATATTTATGAACGTATTGTGCAAGCAAGTGTTTAAACCTCTACATATCGCTTTCCACCCAAAAACTCCTTAATTATCTTTACCTGTTTTGGTAGTAATGTAAAAATTACACCCAACTCAGGTTATTAAATTGCTTTGCAATATCTTTCTCTACCTCTCCTCAGCAAACAGCTCTGCTAACGATTCACTTTGATTTATAACTCTATCTGCTTCCATTCTTGCTAAGTCGGGTGGGTAGCCGTAGCACATTAAGACTTTTCTGACGGTAAGTCGGAGTTTGGCTTTTACATCATCTCTTTTGCTCCAATCTAAAGTGGCGTTTTTTCTGATTACATCAACTATTGTATGAATTAGTTCTTTCATTTTTTTATCGTCTAAAAAGCTTGCGGATTTGTTTTCACTTAGAACACCATTATCCTCTATGTATTTTAATTATTGGTAAATATAGAATTATAATTATTAACTTATATCCGAAAATTAAAAGATTTCTCCCTCCGCTCGAAATGACTTTTTAATATGGAGAGAGTAAAGTCGGCGACAAATTAGATTCACTGGCTCGCTCGGATTGCAATCCGAGTGTTGCTATGTTTTTTATTTAAACGTAATTAACAGTTAGAGTTCAATAATAATTTCTAATAAAATAATTCGAGGAATAGTGAGAAGATAATAAATATTTAGTTTATCACTGCACTCGGATTAAATCATAGACACTTAAATTATAAAATTATGAAAAAATTTTACTGCTTTTTGATTGTTTCTTTATTTGTAATCTTAGCAATAGGAACGAGTGCACAAACGACCAATATTAGGAATTGAAGATTTTGTCGCTTTAGCAGAATTAAATTGCAATTTTAATCAACTTTCAAGTTTGGATGTATCTCAAAATACGAATTTAACAAGTTTGAAGTGCGATGATAATCAACTCCTAAGTTTGGATGTTTCTGCAAATATAGACTTAACAGAAATAAGTTGTAATTTTAATCAACTTGAAAGTTTGGATGTTTCTGTAAATTCAGATCTATATTTGTTGATATGTAATAACAATCAGCTTTCAAGTATAGATGTAAGAAATGAGAACAATGCAAATGTTTTCTCTTTTAATGCTGAAAATAATCCTGACTTAATCTGTATATATGTAGATGATAAAACAGCGGAATATTTATCAAGCTGGACAAAAGATGAAACGGCACAATTTGTTAATGACGAAAATGAATGTCTTGAATTATTAGTTAATGATACTGAAGAACAGGTTGTTTCAATTTACCCAAATCCTACATACGGAATTTTAAATTTTGATTTCTTAGAGGAGAGTGTTCAAACAATAAAAATTTCTGATATTACAGGTAAAACAATCTTTGTGAAAAATAACCTTAAACAAACCGAAGTAATTGATTTGTCCAACTTTGCAAATGGACTCTATATTGTTACTCTGCAAACCGATAAGGGAAGTTCGTCTTTAAAAATTATAAAAGAATAATTTATTGTCCGTAGTCCTCCGTGTACTCGGAATTAGCGAGTGTAGCAAAGCTAAATTAGTCTGAAAGTCTGATTTAATGTTACATTTTTGATGAATAGTAGTGGTATAGTTTTAATGAATAATATCATTAAAAACATAATGCAAGAGTTTGGCATTAAGATACTTGCGTATGATTTTGGAGATGGGATTAACGACACTACATCAATCTGAACTTGTAAAGTTTCGTCGAACTCAGGTTAATACAGATATGTAAAACTGATGTAAACCTAAAATTAGATTATGATAATAAAGAATTATACCAATTTGATATCAAAACTAAGTTTACTAATTCTAATCGTACTAAAACTTTAACTATTACTTATTTGAGGGGTTGTCAATCACTAAGCATTTACATTCTTTTAATCTATTGTTTTCAATTAACCTGTTTAAATCAGATATTTCATTTTTAAAAGTATATCTGTTTCCGCAATTATAGATTTCTGTTAAAGGATCATTATCTAAAATCATTTCAAATAATTCATCGATTGAAGGGACTTTGTCTAATTCACTATATTCTGCATAACTAATATTAAGAAAAGCTACATTGCTGTTAATTCCTCTATTATCAAGTAAGTATTCGTTGTTAAGTTCTGTTGGATAAGCAAGTTCTCCATTGTAAAAAATATCCTTTGGATGTGGATAAGAAACAATTTTTGACTTGTCTGCTGATAATGTTACTGGCACAAGTTGTTTGTAGTCTTTACGTGTTTTGTAAATTATTGTTGTAGGACCAAGTTTAAAATTTAAAGCAATTTTATCTTTGTCATTTTCTTTTGATGCCTTTGTTATTTTCTTTTCATTCATTGTAGAACATGAATTAACTATTAAAACTATTAATATAAAAAATAAGGTCTTCATACAACTATTCGGATTTAATAAATTTATATTTCGAGATTCATTCTTTGATTTAACTTATTATTGTATTAGTTTACTGATGTAAGGGTTTGTCAAATAATAAAGTATGCAGAATTGACGAAGCTATTTTGTTGTTTGACAATCCCTCTTATTGAAATAGAGCCAGAGATACTGTCTAACCGAGAATAAACCTTATTTCGATGTTTTTATCTTAGATCTTACCTCAATCAAAGTCAATTTTGCAGAATTAATATCATTTGTAATGGTGTTAATCTGTGGTTTTAAAGAATTTACTAATGTTTCATTTGTAGAAATTAGTCCTGAATTATAATTGATTTTTGTTTCATTTTCTGATACTTTCTTGACATTTCCAGATTTCGTGATGTTAAGCTTATTTATTTTTTCATCATCTTCATATTTGTCAATCTGGACATCTATTTTACTTGTCTTTTTCTCGTATTTTGAATTCGATTTATTAAGTTTAATATTTTGCTTTTCACTCTTCTTTATAGATTTTTTTGCTTTCTTTTCTTCTTTTTGCAATACCTTTAAGGCTTTCTTTTTTTCCTTAATGTAACTAGGCAAATAGTCATTATAATAATTGTGAACAAAATAGTTGATAAACTCTTCAAATTTGTCAAATTCAGTAGGGTATAGTTTTGAGTCCAAGTAAACATCATATCCTAATTTGTAGGCTACGTTAAGAGAAATTTCATTATCTTTATTATAGATATATGTTAATAAATCTCCTCTCTTATCTGTTATTTGATTGATAACAGTTTCTTTGAGTACTAATACACCGTCATCTTCTTTCATCTTATCGTTCAAATGAGTTTTAATAAATGACTCCCACGATTTACTAATGTCTTTTATGTCGCCTTTTAGCATGACATTTCCAACATTGACAGGTGTCCCGTTTATTAAAATGTTTTCCTCATTAAAATTAAGTAACGAGTTTTGTGCGTTTAATTGACCTAATGTCAAAAAAGCTATGGCAATAATTAAAATTGTTCTCATTTTTATTAATATGTTAAGTTTTTGAAGTGGATTACAAAAATTCCTATTTTTCTATTTAAACCTGTGATAGGAGTAACAATTATAAACTCTGTTGAATCTTTTTTAATAATTTGCTCTGTAATATTTTTATAACTTGTTATGATTTTTCCTTCATCTTTTTTGTCAGTTGATATTTCAACAACAGATGTTATGGGATTTATAAATTGCAGTTTGACAATATCAGTATTTTTAACAAACTCATTGAAAAATTGATTGATTTGATCGTTGTTGTCTCTTAAAAGTTCGCTTCTAATAGCCCACGAAAAAGTTGTGGCTGTTAAAAGAAGTCTTTCAGAATTTAGACTATCGAGCTTTAATTCATATCGAGTCGTAATTTCTTGTTTTTGATTATTGAAATTATTCTTAAGAATAGCTATTCTAATTAACGACCATACTAATATTATAAATATGATTAGTATTAGTCCCACATAATACTTATGTTTTAAAATAAATTTTATAAACTTATTTTCTTTTTTAGGACTTTCTTTTTTAGTCTCAACTGTCTCAATTATTTCGTCTTTTTGTGTCATTTTTTTAGGTTTTTAGTGTTAGAAACAAAAATAGTAAATTTATGTTTAATTTAATACAGATTTTTGTAGATAAGTAATAGCAAAGAAAATTATTTTCTATTTGTGTATTCTTCCAAAATTGTTTCAAAAGTTTCTTTAACCGAAATGATTTTATTCGCAAGATAAGCATTAGTGCCAGCAAAAGCATATCCATTATTAAATTTGCCTTTAAATGCACTATAAAGAGCCGAAATAATGCAATATGGACTTGACGATATATCGCATGTTTTTATACATTTGAAAGGACATCTAATTGGTATTTTTTGACCAAGTTTTACTTTATCAAGAAAGCCATTTGAGATTGCACGTCCTGGCATTCCGACTGGACTATGTATTATTTGAATATCTTCGGAATTAGCATTTATATAGCTTTGTTTAAAAGCTTCGGAGGCATCACACTCTGTTGTTGTAACAAATCTTGTTCCCATTTGAACACCTGAAGCTCCTAAATCAATAAAATCAGATATGTTTTGTCCAGTATAAACTCCACCAGCAGCAATAACAGGGATTTTAACATTGTAAATATTTTCAAAATTTCTTACAACTGCTAAAACTTCCGGAATTAGATGTTCGAGCGAATAAGTATCATCAGTAATTTGATTAGCTTTAAATCCTAAATGTCCTCCTGCTTTGGGCCCTTCAACAACAATTGCATCTGGAAGATAGTCAAAATCATGTTTCCATTTTTCGCAAATAAGTTTTGCAGCTCTTGCTGAAGATACTATTGGAACTAATTTTGTAGTGCTTTCTTTTGTTAAAAATGAAGGTAAATTTAGAGGTAATCCACCACCACTAAAAATAATATCAGCTTTTTCGGCTATGGCGGTTTTTACCATATCTGCAAAGTTAGACATTGCAACCATAACATTTATGCCAATAACACCTTGCGTTTTTTCGCGGGCTTTTCGTAGTTCTTCTTTTAATCCAGTAATGCTATTTTCAAGAAAATTCGCTCCTGCTTGTCTGTAAAGCATTCCCAAACCAGCACTCGCAATTACTCCAACTCCTCCTTGATTTGCAACCGCCGAAGCCATTCCAGATAAAGAAATACCAACTCCCATGCCACCTTGAATAATCGGTATTCTAATTTCAAGATTACCAATTTTTAATGTATTTATCATTATGATACGCTTTTACTCTCAATTAAGATATTGAAAGGTTGTGCAAAGATACGGCTTTTATTTGGATAATACTGTCTTTATAAGAATATTTTTCAATAAAACAAATTTTTATAACAAAATGTGCTTTGTTGGTTACGAGTTATTCTAAAACTTATAAATTAATTAACGTTTCTCGCATCCTTTTATTTCTCGAAGAGAGGCTTACCTGCATTTAATTTTGCCGTTTCACGTTCTTAACAAAATCTTTAATTTCTTAATTCCTTGATGTTCCTTTTTTTGCTTTTTATTCTTTGCATTTTTTACCTCTTTTTAATATATTTTAGGAACAGTTTTTGAATAGTTGATAAATTATTGAAAATTTAAACTTGTATTTTCGTTTTTTGTAAATAATAAGTTATATTTTTCGCTTTTAATTAAATTGTGTGATTATGAGAAAAATTGTATCAATTGTATTGCTTGGCTTAATGGGATTACCATTATTTGCACAAGTAAAAGGTGGTGTACATAAAAAACTTGCGGAGTATTACCAAAAAGAACAGTGGGAGGATTGTGCTTTTAAAGCAGATCGTATGATATTAAAAGAAAAATATCGTAATGATGCCGAAGTCTATTTATACCTTGCAGCTTCTTATAATAAAATATTCCTTATGGGTTTGGAAGATTCAACAATGTTGATGAAAGTCCCAGAATATGCTCAAGCTTATAAGTTAGCACTCAAACATTCAGTATTTTCAAAGAAAAAAGACCGTAAAGCAGGTTTTTACTATCCCGAAAATAATAATATGCTAGAAGAAATTGCTATTAGCGGAATTTATTATGTAGAACATTATGTCGAAAGTGGCAAAGTGTCTAAGGCTAATTCGTATGTTAGAAAAATTATGAAAACTTATACAGATATTAATATATATTTCTTGCATGGTTCTTTAAGTGCAATGATTGGCGATATGGAAACGGCAAAAGAAGTTTTCGATTCTGTTTTTAATACTATGAATAATAGAACTCAAGGAAATGTGCAAAATACCGAATTTATGATGTTAGAAGGTTTCGACTTATATGTAAATCATTTGATTAGCCTTGATGAACCATTACTTGATAGTGCCAAGTATTTAACAATGAAAGGATTGCAGTATTTTCCTGATAACGAAATACTCAAGTGGAATCTTCAAAAGATAGATAATCCTGAATCAACACTTCCAAAACCAGAAAATATACTAAAATCTAAAGCCTTAAAAGCTATTGCTATTAATTTGACTGGAGATGATGATGATATTGAAGAAGAAGATGACGACGAATAAATTAAACTTATGATTGGAATAATTGGTGGAACAGGACTTGAGAATAGTGAACTATTTAATAATCCAAAACAAATAAAACTTACAACAAAATACGGTGAGCCTTCGTCCGAAATTTTAACTGGCGAAATGTTTGGACATAAAATTGCCCTTATTTCTCGGCATGGCAGACAACATACAATAACACCAACAAATGTTAATAATAGAGCAAATATTGTTGCTTTAAAAGACTTGGGTTGTGATATGATTCTTGCAACTACTGCATGTGGAAGTTTGCGTGAAGATATAAAACCAGGCGATTTTGTGCTTGCCGATCAATTTATCGATTTTACTAAACATCGAGTTTTCTCTTTTCATGATAGTTTTGAGCCAGAACAAATGCAACATTGCCAAATGGCAGAACCTTATTCAAAGGAATTGCGAGAAAAAATCAAAATTGCAGCTCAAAAATCAAATATTACTCTACATAATGCGGGTACTATAATTACTATCGAAGGACCTAGGTTTTCTACAAAAGCCGAATCTAATATGTTCCGAATGTGGGGAGCAGATATGATTAATATGAGTACCGCTACCGAAACTATTTTAGCTAATGAGATGGGTATCCCTTATGCCGTTATTGCAATTTCTACGGATTATGATTGCTGGAAAGAAGATGAAGAACCTGTATCTATTGAGATCGTCTTGGGTAATTTTAAAAAAAGTGTAGAGTCATTAATAAAATTAATTGCCGATACAATTCAACTAATATAACTAAAAGTGCAAACAATAAATATATATGAAGTTATAAGGGTAATAAACTCAGCACCTTTATTTCTTAACGAGCATTACGAAAGATTTCTGAATTCACTTAATGTTTTAAATGTAAAAGCGGTAAGTGAAAAAAAATTTGGTGACGAAATTTGCAATACTATTAAAACTTTGAATATCGATAATGGAAATCTTCGAATTGATACTATAGTCTCGGGAAACACTACAAAATGTGAAATCCATGTTAAGCAAATTAAGCATCATTATCCCGAACCAGACCAATATAAATATGGCGTTAAGACTTGCCTTTACCAGCATGAACGCCCAAACCCTAAAAAAAAGATCTGGCATGATGAAATACGACAAAAAATTGATAATATATTAAGTACTACTGATTATTATGAGGTTTTATATTATCATGAGAATGGGATATTAACTGAAGGAAGTCGTTCAAATCTATTCTTTATTTTAAATAATACATTGTTTACCCCAAAATCAGAAAATGTATTATCAGGCATTACACGATTGAAAATTTTTGAGCTCGTAAATTTAATGGGAGTCGAATTAAGAGAAATAGATATAAGTATGGACGAGATAAAAAAATTTGATGTAGCATTTATTAGTGGCACTTCACCCAAAATTTTACCATTAAACTCTATCGAAAATGTTAATTACGATGTCGATAATAAATTGCTTCGTAAACTAATGTTTGGTTTTGATACGATAATTGAAGAGGATATTGATAGGTTTAAGACTTGTGAATAAACTGTATGATGTCCGTCTTTAAACCTTGTGAAAAGTTTAAACAAAATAACTTTTCTTGTGTTTTATGTGAATTAAATAAATGTTTTTGTTGCACTTTTTTATAACCAATTAATATCTGACTTATGGCATTTGTAACTAAAGAGAAAATATTTTCATTAAAGTGGTTTAAGGCAATAATTTTGATTCTTTCTGGGACGTTTATTATGGCAGTTGCTTATGTCTATTTTATTTCGCCATATAAACTCGCTCCTGGTGGTGTTTATGGTATCGCTATTGTTTTGCACCATATTTTTGGGTTGCCAACAGGTTTGTCTGCACTCGCAATGGATATTCCAATAACTCTTATTGGGATTAAAGTGCTTGGTCCACGTTTTGGCTGGAAAACTGTATTAGGTTTTGTTTCTATGGCTTTGTTTGTGGATTTACTTTCCTATTTCCAAGGCGATGTACCATTAGTAGAAGGGGATGCTCTATTATCTGCTATTTTTGGAGGTGTTCTTATAGGTGTAGGACTTGGACTAGTTTTTAAATCAAAGGCAACTTCTGGTGGGAGTGATGTTATTGCTATGATTTTAAATAAATATACTCGATTGCCTTTAGGACAACTAATTATAATTGTTGATTCTATTATTGTGTTAATTGGATTAGTAGCTTTTAAAGATTGGAAAATTCCATTATATTCATGGATTGTGATTTATATTACTGGAAAGGTGGTTGACCTTATTTTACAAGGAGCTAACTATGATAAAGCCCTTTTTATAATCTCGGATAAATATGATTTGATAAAATCAAAAATATTAGAGGATATGGCTAGGGGAGGAACTATCTTGAGCGGAAAAGGTATGTACAGCGAAGATAATAAACAGATTATTTTTACTATAGTAAACAGAAGAGAACTTGAAATACTTAAAGAATTTATTTATGAAGCTGACCCAGATGCTTTTGTGTCAGTTATGAATACACACGAAATTTTAGGTGAAGGTTTTAAACCATTAAAAGAATCAGTAGAAAAAGTTTAATGTTTATCTATTGGCGAAGTATCAAACATCTTTCATGTTTTTATTTATCTTTGCGAAATGTCAACAGAAATAATACATAGTTTTGGCCTTCAATTATGGCATGTTTATTTGCTAGTAATTTTTGTTGGATTTTTGCAAGGTTTTATTAATACAATGGCTGGTGCAGGAACTACTGTTATGTTTTCGTTTCTTTCTTTTTTTGGTATGCCAGTGAATATGATAAATGGAACAGTACGCCCAGGAATTTTGTTTCAAACGGCTGCATCTTCATTCAAATATTATAAAAAAAATAAACTTGCCTTAAGAAAAGGGCTTGTACTCGGAATTCCTATGATTATAGGTTCAGTTTTTGGAGCAGAAGTGGCTATATCAATTGATGGTAATGTATTCGAAAAAATTGTTGCTGTTTTTCTATTGATATTGATGTTCCCAATGTTTTACAATCCAAAAAAATGGCTCGAAGGCCAATCTGTTGAACGACAATCTAAAACTGGAGTTTTGCAGTTACTCATTTTTACGTTTATAGGGTTTTATGGAGGGTTTTTACATATTGGTGTTGGAATAATTTTACTTGTTGCTTTAGTTTTAAATGTTGGTTATGATCTTGTGCAGGCTAATGCTCTTAAAGTTTTTCTTGTTTTGATGTATGCCCCAATTGTTTTAATAATTTTTTTGATAAACGGACAAGTTGATTTGTTAGTTGCTCTTTTTGTAACTATTGGCAATATTGTTGGCGGTATTGTTGGTGCAAATGTTGTAATAAAAAAAGGTTCCAAGTTTGTACGTATGTTTTTAGTCGTAATTATTATAGTATTCTCCTTCCATTTATTAGGCGTGTGGAAATGGGCTTATCAGTTGGTTTTTTAAATATTCAGAACTCCTGACCCTATATCTATTATTGTTCAAAATCGCGGATTAATACTCCAAATTTATAGTAAAAAGAATTTCCTTATTTTCTTTTATCAAATTTATTGTTACTTTCGTGGAGATAAAAAACGTGAAATTAATGTCTAAACCTCGAAACATATTTCATAAAATTCATCTTTGGAGCATTGTAAGACGAAATGACCGCCGGTTTTTCTTATTTTGCAGTTTGATAATTGGTTTAATTGCAGGTTTTTTGGCTTACGGATTAAAAACAGCGGTTTATTCTCTCCGCGATTTCGTCCTAGATGAGAGTTTTACCGAAATTCGTTTACTGCTATTTATCCTTCCTACTATTGGTATCTTAATTACTTACATTATGAAAAAATGGGTTATTAAAGACCATAGTAAACATAATGTACAGGAGATTTTATATTCTATTTCAAGACGAAAATCTATTATTGATTCTCATAAAATAATAAGCTCTGTACTTGGTGCAGTTTTTACTGCTGGACTTGGGGGCTCTGTCGGTCTTGAGTCTCCTGTAATTAGTTCTGGTGCAGCTTTTGGATCGAATTTAGGTCGTTGGCTACGAATGGATTATAAAAAAATTACTGTCTTGCTTGCTTGTGGTTCTGCCGCAGGAATTTCCGCCATTTTTAATACGCCAATCGCAGGAGTCGTGTTTGCAATCGAAGTCCTAATGATTGACCTTACTCGCTTTTCTCTAATCCCACTTTTGCTGGCTTCTACAACTGGTACAATTGTTACGCATTTATTATATACCGAAGGTATGCTTTTTCAATATACAATAACTCAATCATTTTTAGCTGGAAATATACCTTATTATCTGCTTCTTGCTGTAATTGTTGCTTTTGTTTCATTATACTTTACTAAAATATTCTTATATGTGCAACGAGTTTTTGAAAGAATCAAAAACAAGCTTGTAAAAATTACCATAGGTGGATTATTATTTGGACTTTTATTGTATATATTTCCGCAACTGTATGGCGAAGGTTATTTTAATGTTACTCACTTACTTAATGGGGATTTGGACGCATTCGCTGGCAACGCATTTATGTTTAATAAAATTGGTTCATCAGCATTATTATTTGTAATATTGATGCTTTGTCTAATTTTACTTAAAGTTGTGGCAACAAGCATAACTATTGCAGCAGGCGGAATAGGAGGGATATTTGCTCCCTCTGCAGTTACGGGAGCTATGACAGGATATTTATTCGCTTTTTCGATTAATATAATTGCTGGTAAGTTAATTTTATCACCTGGTAATTTTGCCTTGGTTGGAATGGCTGCATGTCTTAGTGGTGTCCTCCATGCACCATTAACAGGTCTGTTTCTTATTGCAGAAATTACCTCTGGTTATGAGTTAATTGTTCCTCTAATGATGGCAGTTACAGTAGTGTTTATTATTGTAAAACTGATTGAACCACATTCCATTTTTACTTATGAGTTGGCTAAGAGAGGAGAATTGATTACACATCATAAGGATAAAGCAGTCTTAAACTTTCTTAAAATCGAAAATGTCTTGGAAAATAATCTGCAAAAGGTCCCTGTTGAGGCAAATCTCGGTGAACTTGTAGATTATATCTCTAAATCTAAACGAAATATTTTTCCTGTTATTGATAATGACGGTAAGTTGAAAGGAATAGTTTACATTGAAGATATCAGAGGCATTATGTTTAAGCAGGAGCTTTATCAAAGCACATCGGTAAAACACCTTATGAGAGTGCCTGATATTGTGGTTGATGCTTGCGATACTATGCAAGAAGTTATGGATAAATTTAATGTCAGTAATTCTTGGAACCTACCAGTAGTACAAGACGATAAATACATCGGAATAATTAGTAAATCTTCACTTTTTTCTGTTTATCGCAAAAAACTTATTAGTATCAGCGAAGATTAATAAGATAGATTTACTCCTTTTTTCTATTTTTGCAAGCTAATGATAAAAATCATTTATATAGTTCTTGGCAGTTTATCTGTATTATTGGGTATAATTGGAATTGTGGTGCCTGGATTACCAACAACACCTTTTATGTTGCTTGCTGCTTGGTTTTATATTAGGTCAAACGATAAATTGTATAATAAGCTTATCAATAATAAATTTTTAGGTAAATACATCTCACAATACCAAAAAAATAAAGCTATTCCTCTGGCAACAAAGATATATTCCATATTAATAATGTGGTTAATGATTGCTTTATCTGTAATCTTATTTATAACTAGTATCCCTGCTAAAATCGTGGTTGTGGTAACAGGAATAATTGGAACTATTGTAATGGGATTTGTAATCAAAACTCTAAAAAAATAGCTTAATATGTTATTTTCTCTATTAATTATTGAAAACATTATCACAACTTATTGGTTTTTATCTTATCTTTGACTAATCTTAAATTATAATTAATTAACTAACTAAAACTTATTTTTATGGAAATTCAATATTATTTTATTATCGGAGCACTTGTGATAGCTTTCTTGCTTTCTGGTATCCGAATTATTCGACCAACTCACAGAGGTTTAATTGAAAGGCTTGGAAAATATTCAAAATATGCAAATCCTGGTTTTCACTGGATTATTCCAGGAATAGAGAAATTGTATAGAGTAAATACTACTGAACAAATGGTTGATGCTCAGCCGCAAGAAATTATTACAAATGATAATCTTAATGCAAGTGTGGACGCTCAAGTTTATTTTAAAGTAAACATGGATGAAGAAAGTGTTAAAAGTTCACAGTATAATGTGGATAATTATCAGTGGCAAATTGTTAATCTTGCTCGTACAACTTTGAGAAATATCATTGGAACTTTAACGCTAAAGTCTGCAAATAGTGAGAGAGGGAAAATTAACGCTGAACTCCATAAAACATTATGTGATGAGACAAAATCATGGGGTATTGATATTGTTCGTACCGAATTAAAACAAATAGACCCACCAAGTGACGTGCAGGAAACAATGAACAAGGTTGTTAAAGCCGAAAATGAAAAAATTGCTGCAATCGATTATGCTACTGCTGCCGAAACTTCCGCTGATGGAACAAAACGTTCTAAAATTAAAGAAGCTGAAGGTTTTAAACGCTCAAAAATCCTACATGCCGAAGGTGAAGCAGAAGCTATAAAACTAGTGAATGAGGCAGCAGATAAATACTTTATTGGCAATGCTCAAATTTTAAAGAAATTAGAAACTCTTGAAATAGCTTTTAAAGATAATGCTAAAATCGTTGTCCCAACTGGCTCTGACCTCGTAAATGTTATTGGCGAAATGGCTGGAATTTTACCAATTGAGAAAAAGAAAAATAAAGAATAAAAATATTAGTAAATACTTTGATAAAGATGAAAAAGATATTGTTTCTTTTTCATCTTTTTTTATTTCTAGTAATCCCGTTCGTTCACTCGGATTTATCCAACCGTTGCTGTAATGTAAGAATTGAAAAATAACTCTGTTCTTACTTCAAAATTTTTGAACCGCAAACCGCAAACCGCAAACCCCGAACCGCAAACTGCGAACTGCGAACTGCGAACCGTGAACCGCAAACCGTGAACCGCAAACCGATTAACAGATTTCCCACTCAATTCCCACCCCAAGCGATATTATCATTTTTCCTATTACCTATAACTTATAACTTAATTTTTGCTCAATTACAAAAAATAATTACAAAAAATATGTTTGGTTTTATAAAAATAATTATCTTTGACAGATAAAACATATCAATATTAGGATGTATTTATGGAAAAACAACATTATTACTTTTATTTACAACAGTTTGGGTGTTTGGTAGTGTTCAATATCTCAACTGTATAAGCCTTTATTGAAAGACATAAATAAAAAAACTATTAAATAAATTACATTGAGCGAAGCCGAAATGTGATTTATTTGGGGTTTGGGGCGTAGCCTCGACGAAATTTTTTGGAAGTGGATGCAGTAACAATAATTTATAACAAAAATTTAAAACTATGACAGAAATTCAGAAATTAACTAAAGAACAATTTGCCGAAGAAACAACAGCAATCTATATTCACGTGTTTCGGCAACTCGATAAATTATTTGACAAACACCCTAAAATAGATGCAGATTTTGAAAAGGACATCGATGAACTACATAAAATTTCGGTGGGGCAAATGGTCGAATACGGAAAAGTGCTTGCCGAAAAAGACCAAGAAACAAGTCATGAATATAGATTGGCAAGCTTATTTGCTATGGCAAAAAAAGCGGAGAAATTAGAATCAGAATTGAATGATTTTGAGAAAAGGTTTGACGAAAAAATGCCAGAATTACAAGCATACGGGGGCAATAATTTAAACCGAAAATTTAAAGATTTCTTTGGAATAATGGATTTTATGGATGTTGAACAAATAAAAGAAGATCATCCTGTAAGTGCTAAAGAATTTGGGATTGAATAAGAAAAGACTAAAAAAATCTGAACTTTGCCCTCTATATTAATATGATTAGACTGATTTTCGATAATGGGAGAGGTGTAGTCATATTAAAACATGAAAAATTCAGAAGTTTTGAATTTTAAGTGTATATTGTGCAACAATAGTTTAGAGATTTAACGCTTAAAATAATAATATGCAGATATTTGTTAATGATAAAGAAATATCAATACATAATGGGGCTAAAGTATTAGATGTATTACGTGCTTATTATACACAGCTAGACAAAACATTACCTAAAAAATTGCCCATTATTACCGATGCTTATGGTAACAGTATTGCTTTTGACGGCGAGCTAAGTAAAGGAAGTCATTTATATATATTAAACGGATAAAAAATATGATGAAATTTTCAACAAAATTAAACGTAATCTATGCTATTGTTCTGTTCAGCACTTCTTTGCTAATAAGTTGTAGTACAAGCCAAAAGGTTAAAGTAGGGGAGTTACCCAAATTAAAAACTTTAGAAATCCTTGCTGTGAACGATATACATGCAGCTTTAGAGAATTTTCCCCGATTTGCATTTATGCTTGACAGCTTACGTGCTATTTATCCTAATTTATTGCTCGTTTCTGCTGGTGATAACCAAACAGGGCATCCAGCAAACGATCAGTATCCCGAAAAAGGAATGCCCATTATTGAACTCATGAATGTGGTGAAGTTTGACCTATCCGCAGTTGGCAACCACGAATTTGATTCGCGTATTGCAGGATTTGAAAATTTAACACACAAGGCCCAGTTCGATTTTCTTTGTGCTAATATGGAAATTCCTAAAAATGTAAATATTCGCATTAAACCTTACAAAATAGTTGAAACACATAATGGACTTAAAATAGCTTTCGTTTCTTTCTTGGATATTAACGAAAATGGAATACCTGACACTCATCCCGATAATGTGAAAGGATTTTCGTTTAATGACCCATTTAAAACAGCTCAGGAATATCTATTTCTAAAAGACAGTTGTGATGTATTTGTTATGCTAAATCATTTGGGATTTGAAGAGGATGTGAAATTAGCTATGCAACTACCAGCAAAAAGCGTAGATGTAATTATTGGTGGACATTCACACACTAAAGTCGAAAAAGATCAAATCCACAATGGAATTAGGATTACACAAGCCGATCGAAAACTTAAATATGCAACGCTCATTAAGTTCACAGTAAGTTCCGAAAAAAAAGTGGACAGAGAAATGAGCTTGCTTGCCATTGGCAAAAAGGGAAATAGTCGTGCCGATATTCAGGAAATGGTGGAAAAATACAATAATAATCCGGCATTAACCAAAACAATTGCCATAGCCGAAGACGATTTTTCAAACTATGAAGAAGTTGGATTTCTGATGGTAGATGCTATTCGTATGGTCTCAGGAACTGACATCGCTTTTATAAATCCTGGCGGTGTGCGTGTATCAAGCCTTGCAAAAGGACCAGTACTAACCAAAAATGTTTATGAAATGGACCCGTTCGGCAACGAAATTGTCCTGTTCAATCTTTCAGGACATGAAATGCGTAATCTTTTTCTAGCCGCTTTCGAACTCGATGATTTCTTGCCCATTTATCCCTCGGGAATGACGACACGCTATTTGCTTAATTCTGATGGAAGTCTAAAAAATGTAGAACTTTTTACAAGCGATGGTAAACCTCTTGATATGGATAAAACGTATTCTGTTGTAATGAACGATTATATGGCTTCAAGTTATAAGTACGAACACAAAGACCCCGGACAGGGATTGTTTCGCACATCCGCAGAAGCTACTATAGATTACTTGAAAAACTTGAAAAATATCCCAAGTTACAGAGGAATGCTTAGGGTAGAGATGGTAAGATAATGAAAATAGAAAATAAGAAAACAAGAAATTTAAATAAATAACTAATAATCATTAATTAAATAAAAACGACATGAAAAACAACAAATTACAATTAATTCTACTTATTGCTTTTGCTATAACAATAGGTGTTAGTGCATGTGATAATGCTAATTTTTCAGGAGAAAAAACCTCTGCTGACAAAAATGCAACTGCAGATACACTTGAGGGCGACAATAAACTCAATGAGCCTGCAACTAAAGACAATGCTCCAATTACTGGAACGCTTGCTGGTAAAATTAGTCACGATGAACTTAATTTAAGCGATAAAGCCTCCTGCACTTTTGACCGTTTTCCTTGGTCGGTTGAAAAGTTTCAGGAATTGCAAGCACAGATTGCTACTGAGCCACAAGGTGCTGTAACAATGGTATTGATAGCAATGGAAATTTATCGCAAATATCCTGCTATTGGCGAAAAATGTTTGTTTTTGACAACTACCACAAATGAGCACGACCCAAATAATCCTGGATGTATGAGCAAAGATAGAATTATACACAGACTCAACGAATTACTGAGACGCACGGATGATTCTTATGCACGCCCTTATCAGGTTGCTGCTTATCTTAAAGGTGCAAACCAACAAAACGGATATATACCCGAAAAACCTTATACAGTGGAAGTGGAGATTATGAATTCTACTTATGAATATAATAGTAAAATGGATGCCAAATTCATGCAGTACTATGTGCTTACTGGTGGAAAAGATAGCGGAAAAGATATTATTCGTGTTATCAAGCCTTGGGATAGTGAATATTTTTTGGTCGATAATTTTCCCGGACTTTATTCACAGGTAAAAGAACTGCCAGGTAGCAAAACTTGGGACGATAACATGTTTATCAAATAGAAATTTAACTTTTAAGTTTATTATATTAAAATTTTTAAAATCATAAACATGAAAAAAAGGAATTTTATTACAATAATTCTGTCTTGGTCTATGTTAGCGTTTTTAATTTTGATAAGCTGTAATCAAGCTTCTAATAAAAAAGATGATGATAAATCTAATTCTTCTAAAGAAACAGTAAACGAACAGCAAATATTGGCAAGTGAAGAATGGCTAAAAAATATTTTTCTATGTCATAATGTTGATGGCTACTGTTTTCCTGATGAAGAAAAAGTTTTTACAGAGCAGTATCTTGAGTTTTATTACGAAAAGCTCGAAATCTTTGAATATCCAAATTTTGAAACTGAAAACGCACAAATTGCTGCCGAAAAAGCTTTTGACAACAAATGGAAAAATATTTATCACTTAAATAAAGATAATTGGACAGCTTTTGGACGTGGAAACGGCATCGAAGCAGGAGATAAATTAGAAAATGTAACAATAATTCATGTTGCGGATTTGATATACACAGTTATTATTGACTATGTCGATGATGATATTTTTTTCAATACTCTCATACTTGTACCGTCTGGCGATACATTTTTGATTGACTATATCGAAACAATGAATATCAGTTTAGATAGAGAAGAAAGCTTTTTACCCTTTTTGCAAAATCTAATACTCGCAAATTTTCAGTTAGGAGCTAGTCCCCTCGATGCAAAACGTTTATTAGGAGAACCAAAATCCGAATTAATAGAAAAAGGTCCTTTGGAAGCTTCTGGATACATTGATACAAGTTGTATTGTAACAACTACTACTTTGGAGTACGAAGGCATTCAGTTAATATATGATGATGAACGTATGATTCACACTTATATTAGTCAACCAGGAAAGAATTTTGGATGGATTAGTTGCGGCGATAAAGACTGCGATAAAGATTTTTTAATGAGAAAATTCAAATTAAATGAAGATTATTTATACAAAAATAAAAAGGGTGATGAAATCATTATCATAAATTGGGAAATTAGCTCACTTGAAATTACATTTGATAAAGATAAATTAGTCAAACAAATAGAATATAATACTGGTCCCTAAAGATTGACAAACCCTAAGTTTTTTGTAAGTTTGTATGAAAGATAATTATATAATCAATAAAAAAGTAAAATTATGAAAAAAATAATTTATTTATTAGTGATTTTAGCCGTTTTATCAGCCTGTACTAGTGGCAATAAAAAAAATGGCAACAATGAAGAGAAAATGGCTGATACAATTGCGGCAGAAACTATTGATATTGCTTATATGCAATGCCCCTTAGCTTATTTGATTGATGGAGAATTGTATTTCCACAGTTTTGATGAAGACCAAAAAGTAAAATTTGCAGAAGAATCCGAAGTTATTTTTAATTTCACTTTCGATGATGAAGGAAAAACATTGTATTATAGTGTAGAACGTGATAATTCGTTATGGCTAAAGTCAGCTGATATTAGTGAAGCAGAGCTCACACCGCAATGGCTGACTGATTGGAAAATCAAAAAAGACGATTGTATAAGCCAAACATATTTTGAAGCAAGTCCACTCTTGTTCAACAATGATGAGCTAATTATACAACATAATTTTAATTGGGAATACTACGATTTTAAATCAATGGCGATATATTCTATTGCCAATAATAAAATTACTAAAAAAGAATACGACTATAAGCTTATAAGTAAGGCTTTTGGACAACTCTCATCCGATAAATCAGAACAATACTTTAAAACTATTGACCAACAATTGTATTACACACGAAATAATTCAAAAGTTTGCTTAACAGATAATCTGAATTTTGATGTGCTGAAGCAAAAAGAAAATGAAGATTATTGGGTTGAGACTGAATTTATCAATTTTACATTTTCACAAGATGAAACAAAAATTCTTTTTGGAGCCTTGCTTGAGTTTGGCGATTTGGGTCATGGTCCATACTGCATAGCTGATGCAAACGGCAGCAATCAGATGATAATACTGCAAACAGATATTAGCGGCACTAAGGAACCTATATGGCTCACAAACAACAGTTTGGCTTTCATTGATAATGTCAAAAACTTGTTTGTTATTAATGATGATGTTACTCAACAAATTGCCGAAAATGTAACTCATTGTGGGACAAGGTAGTAAACAATAACTAATAAAAATTTAACATTATGACAACTCTAAACAGACAATTATTTTTTGTCAGGAAATTAATGCATTTACTCGTAGTCTTTGTGCTTTTTACAGCTTGTAGTGGCAGCTCTGGCAAAACCGACGCACAGCTAAGCAACGTAAAATACGAAACTTACCACAACGATCGCTATGAATTCACCGTTGAATATCCAGATTTCCTTATTCCGCAAGGCGAAGCGACAAATGAAGACGGACAAAAATTCTTGTCGAAAAATCAGGATATTCAACTTATTGTTTACTGCGATTATAAAAGTAATTTTCTGGAAGCGGGCGACATCTATATGATTGGCGAAGCTTATGAGGAAGAGTTGAAATTGAAAGAAGGTGTTACCAATAAAAAACTGGGAGACAACCACTATCTTATCCAATATAAGGTAAATGATATCTTGCATTTTGATTACGCCATGCTTAATGGCGAAAACTATTTCAATATTCAATTTTTATATCCTGAGAAAGAGGACGTAATGATGAAAGATATTATTGAGCATGTAATCAATTCATTCAAAGTGGAAATGTCGTTTCCAGCTTTTCTTGAAGGCTTTCTGAACGATTGCTATTGGGGGAAAAACTTCAACACCCTGCTCCGCGACAAGGATAAAACCCTGGCAACTTATATTGATCCGAAAATGGACGTGAGGCGTTACTATGCTCCCGGAACGATAACAAGATTGGGAACGAGAGACGAAGATTTCGGTTTTTCTAAAGAGGATGATTTTATAACCAAATCCAGAGCAACCAGTGATTTAATATTTGAATATGTGAATGATAATTCAAGCCCTTGTGAACTACTTTTTAGTGAAATTAATAGTGAGATCTCTATAATATATTACGTAAGCATTGAGCGTGTTCCTGATGTGGTTGTAAATACGGAGACTTTTGAAACGCGACCAGTAGAAACCGTCTATTCCAATGCGAAAATTATGGCAGCTTATCTTCCCAATTTATATGGTAATCCAGTCGGTTTTTATTTCATCAATACTCCTGATGGCTGGAAACTCGCCTTTATAGATGATACATTGTGTGGAGCGTAAAATACTAATTGTTGGTTGCCAATAATGTCAGAGCGGGACTAATTCCGTAGGCATTAAACATTGATAAAGTCATTTGCATAATAAAACATTTTTACTGCAAAAACAGAGAATTTGAGTTCGACAAAAAGGCGAAAGCAGCTTATAATCAAGAGCAGATCAGGAGTTCTTAATGTATCGTCCCTAACGGGACTTAAAAAAAAAACTGATTATTGTTTTTTACCAATATTACGTCCCTAACGGGACTAATGCCGTAGGCATTAAACATTGATAAAGTCA
>Ga0265295_1003934_pt1 | contig 20675 bp, 17 predicted proteins | sample Munlansysbiofilm_FD_192503 | JGI IMG/M metagenome (GOLD analysis project Ga0265295, IMG submission 192503) | Leachate microbial communities from a municipal landfill in Southern Ontario, Canada - Methane capture system biofilm | ecosystem: Engineered > Solid waste > Landfill > Unclassified ... | reverse complement strand
CGCCCGTAATTCCCCATGCGAGCGGCTTTCTTTGAAGCGCTTCCGTTTGGAGCGTTTCTGTTTGGAGCGTTTCTGTTTGGAGCGTTTCTGTTTGGAGTGTTTCCGTTTGGAGCGTTTCCGTTTGGAGCGTTTCCGTTTGGAGTGATTTGACGGAATGATTTGAATCGGTTTTTGATTTTAATTTGGTTTTTGATTTTAATTTGGATTTGTTTTTTGGTTTAATTTTTGATTTCGTATCGGCGCTTTTTTTTGACATGTTCTTCACTGTTTCTCCTTTCCGCTTTTCTTTTTTATTTCCCTTTTATTTTTTTCACTTCGTATCTCTTTCTTTTTTCCTCTGTTCCTTTCCTTTTTTTATTCCGTTTTCATGACGGGAAGCGTTTGCCCGCCGTAGGGGATGACATGGAAGCGCGCGTCCGGATTTTTTTCCAATATTTTTAAAACGGCTTCTTCAACGGTTTGGCAGGGGGTGAAAAAAGCTTCTTTTGCGGTTTCGTCCGGCAAGGAAGAAATCAAATAAAGTTGAAAACGAAGGGAGGACGCCGCCGTTTTTGCGGCTTTGTGCCCGCCGAATTCAAAACGCTCTTTAAAACGCGCGACGGCTTCTTCGGCGGTTCGGCATTCTTTGTTCCAGCGGTCATAAACCGCGTTTCCGATTCCGTCCACGCACTCCGCGACGAGAACGATTGAGCCGCCTTCTTTTACCGCCTGCGCCGCATTATCCAACGCCTTGTTGGCCTGATACAAGTTTATGTCTTTGGGATACCCGCCGCAAGAGACAATGACCGCGTCCGCCGGCTCCACCGGGATTTTATACATCTCATCCACCACTTTTACGCATTCGCGATGGGCCTCAATAAAATCCCCGGCAAACGCCGCGACGACGTTTTTCTGACTGTCCAAAACCACATTTAAAATAAAATCCAATCCGACGATACGCGTCGCCTCTTCCAAATCCAAACGAACCGGACTGTCGACGCGGCCCGCCGCCGCCTCTTTTTCCAGCATCCATTTGTGATTGGCAATAATGCTCTCTTTAGAGCCGACGCCCGGCAAAAGAGATTTCGCCCCGCCGCTGTAGCCGGCGTAATAGTGAAAGCCGACTTCTCCGATTCCGATAATTAAATCATTTCCCACGATATCGGTGTAAATCTCAATCGGCGTTTTGCGAGACGTCATCCCAAACGACTTGACCGGAAAAGTGCCGGCCTCATGCTGGACAAATTTAAATCGGCCGTAAATCTCTTCCCCGAGAAGCTTTTTGATTTCTTCTTCCGTATGCGCGCGATGAAGCCCCAGCGCGAAATAAAAAGTAATATTCTCATCCAAAACCCCCGCAAAACTCAATTCTTCCAAAAGGAAAGGAATCAAAAAAGCGGAGGGTGTCGGACGCGTGATGTCATTGATAATAACCGCAATTTTTTGACCGGGCTTTACCGTTTCCGATAAACGGGGTTTGCCGATCGGATTTCGCAGCGCTTTTTGAATCAAGGATTTTGAATCAACCGTATGCGTTTCTTCATTTGCAGGAAGAATCAAACTCAAAAAAGAAGATTCGCAAAGATCAAAAGAAACAAGACCGCCGCCGTAAGGAACATAAAACGTTTTCTTCGCCATTTTAAAACCACTTGTGATATTTTATGTTTCAAAATCCCGATAAATAGATTTATAACTTATTGTTCGGTTTTCATATTTCTAAGAATTGTTCATTTTAAGGCGTTTTGTTTTCAGTCTTTTCGTTTAAATCGGTTTCATTGTTTCGTTTAAACTGGTTTCATTGTTTCGTTTAAATCGGTTTCATTGTTTCGTTTAAACTGGTTTCATTGTTTCGTTTAAACTGGTTTCATTGTTTCGTTTAAATCGGTTTCATTGTTTCGTTTAAACTGGTTTCATTGTTTCGTTTAAATCGGTTTCATTAAAATTAATTCCATTTCAAGCCAGTCATTCATAAAAATATGATATTTTTATCCGCCGCGGCAAATCATCAATTCTTTATTTTTAATTTGTTGCGGCAGGTATAAATTTATTCTTCCTCTCATAACATGTATCCCAAAAAACAATAAATGAAGCGATGAATTCATTTTACAAAGGAAAAAAGAAATGTTTGAAATCATAGGGTCCGCGGTTCAAGACTTTTTGTATAATTACGGCTATTACAGCTTATTTATCAGCGCTCTTTTGTCCGCCTCTTTAATTCCGCTCAGCCCCGAGGTTTTGATTGCGATGCTGTTTCAAACGCATCATTGGGGCGGAATCGTCATTATCGCGACCGCCGGAAGTTATCTCGGATCGGTGAGCACTTACGTTCTCGGTTATTGGGGCGTTCATAAAGTTTCCGACAAATTTGAAATTATCCGTCCCGATAAATTTGAAAAAGGATTAAAATTGTTTGAAAAATACGGCGCCTGGATTCTTCTTTTTACATCCGTTCCCATCATCGGGGACGCCTTTGTTTTTGTCGCCGGCGCTTTAAGATATGATTTTAAAAGTTTCTCCGTTTTGACAATCATCGGAAAAATTGCCCGATTTATTCTTGTTTTATTGTTTTTCTATTTCGGATACGATATCACCATCCGTTTCATTTAAAACAAAAAGATCCTTTTTTAAAAGCGTTTTTTTTAAAAAAGGAACTGGGATACGGAATCGTATGTAAGCTATATATATAATTGTAAACATAGCAGTTTACATATAAGCTCATCTTTTATTACCGCGCCAACGCCCTTTACGCCACAAAAACAATTCAAAGATTTAAGAGGAAATAAAGTGAACGGAAAAATCAGATACAGTGGAACTGAAAAAATAGAACGGAAGATTTTTGAAGAACTTGAAGAAAAAATAGAAACCCGATTGGATATGATTGAAAGCGAGCTCAAAGACTCGGTTTCCCAAGAAATCCGCGACGAACTTCAAACGGAAACCATTCCGTATGACAGACTCCGATTAATCGAACAGCGCATTCACGAAATCTCCACAACGCAAGACGGAATCGTGCGAGAAATCGTGGACATTAAAACAACGATGGCAGCTTTTTTAAAAGAATCGGACAAACGGCACTCGGGTTATGAAAAACAAAGCCCGAAAAATTACGAGCCCGCAATTCCCCAAAACGACGGCAAAAATCTTTTGAATCCAAATAAAAACGCGCCCGCCCCGTTTGAATCCCCGTTTTCGGCGTACACGCCTTACCCAACGGCGACCGACCGCATTTCGGCGGCGCCCCCCGGATTCGGAAATCCGGACTTGCCCGGGCCGGCAACGCCCATTGCGCCGGTGACGTTTCAATCCAGAAAGACCGACGGCTGGGAATATCAAGAATATGTTCCCGCCCATAAAAAAAGCAACGTCGAGCCCGAAAAATTCGTTCCCGCCAAAACCATTCCGGCCGGAAACGATCCCTTCTATTTTGCCGACTCCAAAGAAGAAATCTTGGACGTTTTCGCGTTAAAAGAGGTTCCCGAACAATCCGCCTCCTCCGTCTCCTCCGCCTCTTCCGCTCCATTCACCCCCTTCGCTTCCCCCGTTTCTCGGGAAGTTTCTTCCTTTGAAAATATTCCGTTAACGATTCAAAAAGTAAAACCGCCCGAACAAGAGATTCCGGACAGAAGCGAATACATCATCGGCAACAACAAAAAAGTGATTTATACCGACAACGAGACGGAGGATTACAATTCCGGCTGCGAATACATCATCGCCGAAAAAGACATGGGAAGCAGAAGGCTTGGCGGACGCCGCGGAAATAAACCCGCTCCGAGCTTTAAAGAAAAAGTCATTTCAAGAGACGAAGACGACACCGATATTATTACCTATGAATAAGGAGAGACACGGCATCGTTTGCGGGAGATAAAAAGTGCACATCAAAGAAATCGAATTCATCAATTTCAAATCATTCGGAAAGCGTGTCAAAATACCGTTTTATGGAGGATTTACCGCCATTTCCGGACCCAACGGAAGCGGCAAATCCAATATCATCGACGGAATTTTATTCGCGCTCGGCTTATCCGGCTCAAAGACGATGCGCGCCGAAAAGTTGACGGATTTGATTTTCAACGACGCCAAATCCAAACCGCCCGAATTCGCGCAAGTGACGATTACGTTTGACAACACCGACCGAAGAGCTCCGGTCGAAGCCGACGAATTTGAAATCTCTCGAAAAATCAAACAGACGAAATCGGGATATTACAGCTATTTTTATTACAACGGCAAATCCGCCAGCCTGACGGAAGTGCACGAGTTGCTCGGCAAAGCCGGAGTCACGCCCGAAGGGTATAATGTTGTCATGCAAGGGGACATCTCTCAAATCGCGGCTAAAATGAGTCCGGGGGAGCGCCGGAAAATCATTGATGAAATCGCGGGCGTTTCCGAATTTGATGAGAAAAAACAAAAATCGTTGGCGGAACTGGATATCGTCAAAGAGCAAATCGAAAAAATTGACATCATCATCGAAGAGGTCAAAACGCAAATGGAGCGCCTGTCTTCGGAAAGGGAGCACGCTTTAAAATACAGAACATTGCGCGAAGAAAAACAAAAGTATGAAGGGTATTTGATTTTATCCAAATTAAAAGACGCGAAAACGGAATTGGTCAACGTCGAAAAAGAAATCGGAAAGTACGAGGCGCTTGCTGCCGAAACGCAGGAGCGCATTAAAGAGCGCGAAGCCGAGCAGGCGGGAGCGGAAGCTGAATTAAATGCGCTCAACCACGAAATTCGCCAAAAAGGAGAAGAAGAGCAAATTCGGATTAAAACGGAAATTGAAGAAGTGAAAGGGCATATCTCAAGAACAAAAGAGAGCATCGGCGTTTTAGAGCGAGAGGAGAGCGGTTTTGAATCCAAGCGCCGTGATTTATTTGTTAAAATGGACGGGCGAAAAAAAGAAATCGAAGAGCTTGAAAGAACCTTCGCCGAGGAGAAAGGAAAAGAGGACGCGGTTTTAAAAGAACAGTCGGATCGAAACACCGAAAAAGTCATTTTGGCGTCTAAGATTGCCGCCATTGATAAAAAATTCGCGGAGCAAACTTCCGTTTCCAACCAAAAAAGAGAGGAGTTGGAGCAGCTCAAAAATGTAAAAAACCAATTGATTCGGGACGAGGATCGGTTAACGGACGCTTTGAGGCGCAAGGCTTCCGAAATCAAAGAGATCGAAAATGAAATTACGGAAGCGACCGACGATGCAAAAAACGCGGAAAGCGACACAAAAATCGCGGAATACGAGATTTTGAAGTTGACGGAAGAGTCCGAAAAATTAAAAAAAGACACGGACGATTTGGAATCGGCTCAAACCCGATTGTTTGGTGAAAAAAAGATTATGGAAGCCGATGTTTCTGAAAAAGAGCGGGAGTTCGGCGTCATTGAAGCGCGCGTTCGCGCCACCGAAGTCGGAAGCACTTATTCTCATGCGGTTGAAGAAATTTTAAAAGCGGCCAAATACGAAGATCTTTATGGTATCGTCGGCGCGGTCGCCAACCTGGGGCGGGCGGACCAAAAATATGCCAAAGCGCTTGAAATCGCGGCCGGCGGTAAAATGCAGGCAATCGTCGTTGAAACGGATGCCGACGCGCAACACGCGATTAATTATTTAAAGCGTAAAAATCTCGGACGAGCGACGTTTTTGCCTTTAAATAAAATGGAGCGCCGCAGAAATCTGCAGGATTTATCGGAAAGCGTTTCCGGTTTCATCGGGTACGCGGTGGATTTGATTGAGTACGATTCCGAATACGAGCCGGCCTTTTGGTACGTTTTTAGAGACACCGTGATTGTGGACACGCTTGAAAACGCGCGCCGCTCTCTTGGGAGGTATCGCATGGTCACGCTGGACGGGGACACGCTTGAGAAAAGCGGCGCGATGATCGGCGGCTCTTCCGGGCAAAAATCGCGCATTTCATTTGCGGCCACCGAACGGGATCGTTTGGACGTGCTCGGCAACGAAATTCGAGAAATTTATAAAAAGCGCGCGGAAATCATTACGAAATTGGATGATTTGGACTCTAAAATCTCGGCGGGAAACAAAAGAATCACAGCCATCGCCAATGAAATTTCTAAAACGGAAATGCGAATCGAGGAAATTAAAGATCGCGAAAATCGTTTGTCCGACATTTTAAGTTCTAAGCAAAGCCGTTTGGATGCGCTTGGAAAAGAGCGCGAGCAGCTGAGAAATGAAATGAACGCGGTCATTGAGAAACGTTTGGCAAAAGAAGACGTCCAAAAAGAATTGGAAGACGAAATTCAAAAAATCGAGTCGGAATTAAACAATCCGGAATTAGACGAGCTTCGCAAAAAAGCGCAGCGCATCGACGATGAAATTCAACGTTTAAAAGAGCGGCAAGCCGATATCAAATCCGACATGAACGGCATCGAACTCTCCAAAAAGCACGCCGCAGAAATCATCAATGAGACAAAAACGGAATTGGACGCTTTAGAATCTAAAAAGAGAGTCGGAAAAGAAAGCATTGACGCGCTCAAAGAAGAGATCTCAAAATACGAAGAAGAGCAAAAACAAAAGGAAGCGCGCGAGCTTGAAATATCGGATGAGTTGAAAGAGTTGCGCGCCCAAAGAGAGATTTTGGAGCAAAAGGCGGATGAGGCGCGCAAGAAATTTGAAAAGATCCGTTTTTCTTATGAAGAAGTCAAACGCCACAAAGACGCTTGTTTTTTGACCAAGCAAACGCTTGAAAAGCAATACGTCGATTTATCGCGCGAAATTCGGGAGCGCGGGTTAGAGGAGGCTTTGGAGCAAGACGATATTCCGTCTTATCAAACCGTTTACATCACCATCGAATCTTTGGAAAAAGAAATGGAAGCGTTAGAGCCGGTGAATATGCGCGCCATTGAAGAGTATGATTCCGTCGTCGGCCGCCGGGAAGATTTGTCCGGTCGCCGGGATGTTTTGTTTAACGAGCGTGAAGAGTTGTTAGCGCGCATCGACCAGTACGAGAAGTTAAAGCGCGACACGTTTATGGAGGCGTACAACGGGATTAATAAAAATTTCACGCAAGCGTTCTTTGAATTGGCGGACGGCCACGGGGAATTGATTTTAGAAAACCCGAACGATCCGTTCGCCGGGGGAATGACGCTTCATGCGCAGCCCAAGGGCAAGAACATTCTTCGGCTGGAATCCATGTCCGGCGGGGAGAAGAGTTTGACGGCTTTGGCTTTTATCATCGCGATTCAAGGATATCGGCCGGCGCCGTTTTATGTGTTTGACGAGGTTGACCAAAACCTGGACGGGTGGAATGTCGAGCGTGTGGCAGAGCGCGTTGAGAAATCGGCGAAAGCGGCTCAATTCATCGTTATTTCTCTTCGAAAACCGATGTTGGAGCAGTCCGATCGAATCATCGGCGTCACGCAGTTGGACGGGACGACAAGCATTACGGGAGTGAAATCGGCATGAAAGCGGAGGCGGAAATGTTTTTGGCGGCGGAGGAGACCGGTTTTTCCGAAAAGCCGGATGATTTCGGCACCGCCAAATCTTATTTTGTGGATTCGTTAGGGGACAGTTTGGCGGACAGCGGCATTAACGTGGACGCTTTGGATTTTTCTTCGTTTATCGGAAACGAGCCGATTGAAATTTTAGTGGAGTTGGCCAAAAACGGCAAAATCAATCCGTGGGATATTGATATCGTTCAGGTGACGGATACGTTTTTGAATAAAATTGAAGAGCTTCAGCAAATGGATTTGAGAATTTCGGGCCGAACGCTTCTTTATTCCTGCGTTTTGTTGCGTATGAAATCCACCGGTTTCTTCGTTGAAGAAGAAGAAGAGGCGGAGGATTTTTATGACGCGGATGAAAATTATGAAGAAGAATTTGATATCAACGAATTCCATATGCCGCTTTTGCCGGTCCGGCGTTTTGCGCGCCGTCCGGTCACTTTAAAGGAATTGATTGACGAGTTGAAAAAAGCGGAAAAAGACGTCGTTAAAAGAAGGGAGTATCAAAACTCTGAAAAAACGCGCCGTTACATCGATGTTCAACTGACGACCGAAGATGTTATGAACATCGCGCACGATGAGGCGATTTTAAAAAGAACGGGAACTCTTCTTGAAATCTTAAAACAATATTTCAAAACGCAAGAATTCGTCACGCTGGATGAGATTTTTAATCGGGGCGGTTCGGATAAAATCATGGATTACATAACGCTTTTGTTTTTGGCGGTGATGAAGGAAATTCTCCTGTTCCAAAAAGAAATTTACGGAACGCTTTACATTTATCCTTTCAGCGCCGTTTTTGAATCGGAAGAAACGCCGGTTTCAAAGGAAACGGAATCGGCGGAATAAAAATTGTCGGAATAAAGATTCGGCGGAATAAAGATTGTCGGAATAAAAATTGTCGGAATAAAGATTCGGCGGAATAAAGATTGTCGGAATAAAATTTGTCGGAATAAAAATCGGTTGATTTTGAAAAAATTCGGTCGGATGAAAAAGGTTTCGGCGAATTTTAAGGGTTTGATTTTTCGGAATATGTACAAACAATATCGGATTGACTTATATGACTAAAAATACTGCAAAACAAATCATTGAGGCGGCTTTATTCGCAGCGGGAAACGCTGTCGCGGCGGAGACTTTAATGAAGATTGCGGGGTTGACAAAAAAGGAAGTCGGGCAAGTCGTTGCGGAGCTCAAGGAGGAGTATTTGTCGCGCGGTTCGGGGATTGAAATCTCTGATTTGTCCGGACGTTTTGTGATGCAGATTAAGCCGGAATTTGCCGAAAAAGTGAAGGATGTCGCTCCCAAAGAATTGACGTCTCCGCAATTAAAGACGCTTTCCATTATCGCTTATCATCAGCCGATTACAAAAGCGGAAGTTGTCGCAATGCGCGGGAGCGGCGCTTATGATCATATGAACGAATTGCACGAGCGCGGATTCATCGATTTAAAGCCGCATGGGCGCACTCAAATGATGACGACGACCAAGTTGTTTGCGGAATATTTCGGAATCGCTTCGGAGGAGTCGTCCGACGTTCGAAATAAAATGGTGGAACTTTATCGCGCGCAAGGCGGGCAAAGCGATATTTCTCGTTTCGGGTTTCAAAAAAAGCTGGCGGTTACGGAAATGTACGAATCGCTTATGCGCATGTGCGGGATTACGAATTACAAGGTTGTCAATCCGTATCAGCCGGATGAAAACGATCTTCTCATTTTGGAAGAAACCGATATTTTGGTCATGGCAAAAGGGTACGCCGAAAAGTTAAGAGCGTTGAATCCGCCTTACGGGGGAACCGTTTTAGAGATGTCGTCGACAACGTTTGGGGATTTGATTGAAGACATCCGTTTGATTGAAAAAGAGTTGGGAGAGGATTTCTCAAGGGCGGGCAAAAATTCCAAAAAGGAAGAGAATTTAAACGATTTAAAAGAGCTCCAAGAGATTTATAAAAATAAGGCGTTGATGGTTAAATCAAAAGCGAGTCCGGCAACCGAAATGTCGGCAAAGATTTTGGGAGAGCTCGGCATCGGTTTAGCGGTTGACGGAATCATGGTTTCTCCGGATTACGGCACTTCCAAAAACGGGAAAAAGGTAAAAACGGAGGGCGTCGTTTTTCCGACGCACAAAAGCCAATCCGGAAATTTAATCAAGCGGGTTTGTGAAAAATACGACGCCGTTATTCACGGGCTTCGGGAAATCGATAAAGCGGAAAATAAAAAAGGGAAAATAAACGGAAAAGCAAACAAAGGGAATGAAACGGCGGGAGAATAAAACAAAGGGAATGAAACGACGGAAGAATGAAACAAGGGGGTGAAGCAAAGGGAATGAAACAAAGGGAATGAAATGGCGGAGAATGAAACAAAGGGAATGAAACGACGGAAGAATGAAACAAGGGGGTGAAACGACGGGAGAATGAAACAAAGGGAATGAAATGACGGAGAATGAAACAAAGGGAATGAAACGACGGAAGAATGAAACAAGGGGGTGAAACGACGGGAGAATGAAACAAGGAGGGGATGAAACAAAAGGAGAATGAAATATATTTTTTTATTTTCATTGTTAAAAATAAATATTAATAGGAATCGCCGATAAATAAGGACCAGGATGCAATAACTAAGACTTATCGCGACAATCACCTTAAAATATAGGCAGGTTTTAATAAAATGTGCTATGGGTAAAATCAATAGAGATATCGGGTTTTTTCTTTTTTCTTTTTTTATTTCTTTATTGGTTGTTTTTATTTTTCTTTTTATTTATTGTTCTTGTTTTTCCGAGCCGAATGATTTTTGTTTTGTCATTGACTCGAATTTATCAAAAGCGGATGAAGTTTCTTTTGAAACGGAAGCTAAAAAATATATTTTGATGTATCCGAACAACACGCGCGTTTTGTTATTTCGTAATCCGGCTTCCGAAAATAAATCTTACAAGGAGGTTTGCAAATTCTTATAGGCGGATAAAACGGATAAAAATACGTTTCTTCCGGAGGAATATATTTGCATCAATTACGCCGCAGACGTGGTCAATTCGGCCGAGAGAAACGGAATCGCATGCTGTTTGGCTTTGGTTTTGTTTGACGATTCCATGGAAAAAAGCCATACGCTCAATATTTTTATGTTAGAAGACGGGCGGAAAATGTATGTCGACACCACGGGCTCGGAATACTCTTCCGGGCAAGACCTTTATTTCTTCAGCTTAACCGAGGGGGAAGAATATCGGGAAATGGGAACGATTTATGAAATATATGAATTTTGGTAATCTTTTTTTTGCAATCCTTTATTACGTGTGAGTCCCTCTTCTTCTTTTATGTACGAAGTGGAAGTCAAAGTCAAAGTTTCTCATGATCGAATAAAGTCGGATCTTCTTTCGTTAGGCGCTGTTTTTTCGGGAGTCGAAGAGCAAAACGATCTTTATTTCAATTCTCACGAAAGGGATTTTTCAAAAACGGACGAGGCTCTTCGGATTCGAAACGCCAACGGTCTTGGGGAAATCACGTATAAAGGAAAAAAGATGGACGCCGTTTCAAAAACGAGGAAGGAATACAACAGCCCCGTTGACGCGGGCGAGATGAAGGAGATTTTATTGGCGCTGGGGTATTTCGTATCGGGCGCCGTTTGCAAAAAACGCGAGATTTATATTTGGAACGATTTTACCATCGGATTTGACACGGTCGAGGGTTTGGGAGAGTTTGTGGAAGTGGAGAGCTTAAAAAAGTTATCCGAAAAATCCGAAATTCAAACCGAAGTGGTTCGCATTTTTGACTTTTTGAAAAAGTACGGGTTAAGCGAATCGGATTCGATTACCGCCTCTTATTTGGAAATGGTTTTGGGAAAATGAAAAAGTCGGAATAAATTTTTGAACGGATGTTTTTCATTTTCTGTTTTTATTCCTTTTTTTATTCCTTTTTTTCTTCTTTGTTTGACTCTTTCAAATCCGACGACGTTTTTAATTTTTCTTTTTCCTCTTGAAGAGTTTTTTGAAGAATTAAAACACTCGGAACCAGCGCGATAATAAAACCGACCATCGATCCGATTTTAGTGACGGCGTAAATTTTTTTCTGAGAGGCCAAGTCCTCCGGAGACAATTCCCCCGATTCGATTTTTGAATGAGACGCATATGAAAAAACGGCGCATAAGGAGAATATAATTAAACCGACGGCAACAATGGCGTAATACTTTCGCGCGGAAAAAGAAGACGATGATTTTTCAGACATAGAAAAAGTAATCTTCTGAACAATTATAAACATTTGCAACGGTTGCCAGAGTCTCAACGGATAATTAAAACGGGTTTAAATTCAAAAGCTTCCAATCAATCGCTTCCAATCAAACATTTCAAATCAAATGTTTTAAATCAAATGTTTTAAATCAAATGTTTCAAATCAAACCAAAAAATGAATCTTAAAATTAAAAAATTGTGAAATCCGAAAAAAAAGAAAAAATCAAATAGGATTAATAAAATAAAGGTAAAAAAGATTCGGCGAAGGAAAACCCATGAGGAGAATTCATGAGGAGAATTCATGAGGAGAATTCATGAGGAAAATTCATGAGGAGAATTCATGAGGAGAATTCATGAGAAAATTCAAAAAATTTCAAAAACGAACCGTTTTAAAAAGGTGTTTGAAATCGGCCGTGTTTCTTAAAAGAGAGGGTTCATCCGCAATTAATTTGCCCATTAATTATTTATCCCACTTATTCTCTTTAACGTACCATCGATTTATATTTGAAAAATATTTAATATGTTTTAAAATTGACAAAAAGAAGGTATTAAAAATGGTTTTCGAAATACCCAAAGTTGAAGATATTATGGTCAAGAATGTTGTCATTGCGACACTTCCCGGATCCAGAGACGAAGTATTGAGTATCTTAAAAGACAAACATGTCTCGGGGGTTCCGGTTTTAAAAGACGGCAAAGTCGTCGGGATTGTTTCCAGGACAAACATATTGAAAAATCCGGAAGAAGAGCAACTGGCTTTGTTAATGTCTCGAGACCCGATTACGATTCAAATCGGCGCGTCCCTTCAAGAAGCGGCCCGAATTCTTTACGAGAGAAATATCCGCCGTCTTCCGGTCGTTGATGAAAACGGCCGATTGGAAGGACTCATCACCACCGCCGACGTGATTGGCGCGATTGCCGATTTTCACATTGAAACGCCGATCGGGAACTATTTGTCCTCCCACGTTTACGCGCTTTGGGACCAAACGCCCCTTCCGGTCGTCTCCGTTTTAATGGATTTAGGGGACGTCAAGGCGTGTCCCATCGTGGATTCTTCCTTGAACTTGGTCGGCATTCTCTCGGACCGAGACGTTGTCGGATCCAGCATCATCGAAGACCGCGTTGAAAAATCCGACATGTCCGCGGGAGACGACGACGACAGCTGGACTTGGGAGTCCATGCGCGATACGATGAGCATTTATTACAGCGTTTCTCGCGTTAAGCTCCCCAAAGACAAGTTCGCCAAAGACATTATGGTTTCGGATTTGATTACGGCGACCAAAATCTCAGGCGTCAGCTCCTGCGCCCGCAAAATGAAACGCGCGCGCATCGACCAAATCCCGATTATCGACTCGAGCGGAAAACTGGAAGGCATGCTGCTGGACCGCGACCTTTTGCTTCCGTTAATTCAAATCGAATAATAATATTTTCAAATGTTTTGAAGGAGGGAGCTCCCTCTCTTTTTTTCTTTTTAATTTTTTTATTTTCTTTTTAATTTCACGGTGACTTTATGACAAAATCTGATCGCCCCTACATCTTTATTAATTCCGCCATGTCGGCAGACGGAAAACTCTCCACTTTTGAGCGCAAACAAGTTAAAATATCCGGCAAAGCGGATTTTGATCGTGTCGACAAATTGCGCGCGGAATCGGATGCGATAATGGTCGGAATCGGAACAATGCTTTCGGACAATCCGAGTTTGACAGTGAAATCCGCCGAGCGTCGAAAAAAACGAATCGCAATGGGAAAAGAAGAAAACCCGATTCGAATTATTGTTGACAGTCATGCCAAAACACCGACGGACGCAGATATTTTTAAAAAAGGGGACGGGAAAAAAATCATTGTCGTCTCAAATGCCGCGCCTGAAAATAAAGTCAAAAAGCTTTCGGAAGCGAAAAATACCGAAATCATAAAAGCCGGAAAAGATCAAGTTGATTTAAAAGAAATGGCCGTTCGGCTCAAAGAATGCGGCGTCAATCGTTTAATGGTAGAAGGCGGCGCAACGCTCAACTTCGGTTTGATTTCGGAAGGTTTGGCGGATGAATTGAAAATTTTTGTCGGAAATTTAATCATCGGCGGAAAAACGGCGCCGACTTTTGCCGACGGGATTGGTTTTTCCGAAGATCAAATTCAAAAATTGAAATTAGAATCCGCAGAAATCATTGAAGACGGCATTTTATTGACGTGGAAAACGCAATCGAAATAATGGTTGCCGCCAAATGCGGATGCTGCGGCAAATGTAAATAAAAATGCGGTAAACGGTTGCGGCAGCAAAGAAAGAGCGTCCAAACATTGAAACCGACGCATTATTTTTCAAAATAGAATCAAAACAAACAAATTTATTTTTATTTTTTGATTGAATTGTAATAAAAGAATGAAAAATAAATAATGGAAACGTAAATCCTTACAATCCTTCTTCATAAATTTTCATCAATTCAATCAATCCCGCAGCTGCCGGTTCAACGCCGCCTTTGGTTTGCTGCATTGTAATGAGCGGTATTTCAAGCGGCATGTTCGCCAAATATTCTTTGGCGGTTGTTTGTGTATTGATTCCGGCCGGAAATCCCAATATCAAATACGGGAGAACACCGCGCTCGACCATTCGGCAAACGCTTAAAAGAGAGGAATCATCTTGACCGATGACAATGATTGATTTTGAAAGTTCATCTTTGTAAATCATAAATCCGGCCATTGCTTTTGAGACATTAAATTTCGCGGCGATTTCTTCGGCTTTTTGGTGTTCGGAAACGCAAATGATTTCCGGTTCCTTTAACAATATTTTTTTAACGGGTTTATCCTCAAACCCGCCGCGCGGTTTATCAATCAATGTTTTTTCATTTTCCGATTGTATGCGCGCAAGAATTGCAAATTTCATAAGCGGCGTGTCCGTATAAATGACGGATTCATTTTTAAAAGCTTTTAACGCGGATGCGACGGGATGTGTTTTAAAAAGAAGGAATCGTCTGAAATCAATATCTCCCGAAACTTCCGTGCACATTTTTCTGATACGGTTTTCATTCACGTCATCGCAAAGCTCGTTGAACTCAATTTGTTTTTTCTCTTTTTTAGGTGTCGCTGCCGGGGTACTGCGGAGCTGATCATAGATTTCACTAATACTGATTTCCATTTCCGTTTGATCTTTACCTGACATTTTTGGCACCTCGTAAATTCAATTTTGAAAAATAGTAAGGGTTCCATGTTATTAAAACTATTCAAAAACCAAAAGAAAAGAAAAACCGGTGAATAAAAATATATTCAAACAGTATTTTCTATATAATTTATATAGATTCTATATACTATATTGGCAATCTATAAATATGTTCTTCCTGTTTTTCGGAATTGTACGAAAGTCAAAGTAGTATCCATTGCAAAAAAGGAATCAAAATAAAACAAAGCCGAACAATTCGTATCTTTATTATTTATCTATCGATCGATTGCGTTTTGCTCAATTTTATTTTGGCGCCGTTTTGTTCAACCCAATCGAAACGGTCTTTTTTGCATCACATAATCCATTTTAATGGAGTCAATTTATGAAAAAACAAGGTTTACAAAATATAAAAAATGCAAATAAAAGTTTTGCAAGTGTAACGATTTTAGCGGCTCTTATTCTGATTTCGCTTATCGGAGCCGGATGTCTCGGACAAGAAACGGACAATAATGTCGTTGTCAGCGGTTCAACATCAATTTTGCCTCTTGCGCAATCGCTTTCTGAAAAATATATGGAAATCCATAATGAAACTGTCATCAGTGTTAAAGGCGGCGGGTCCGGAACAGGAATTGCCGAATTGATTGACGGCAGCAATGATATCGCCATGGCCTCTCGAAAAATAAAAGACACGGAAGTGACCAACGCCCAAGCAAATGGTATTAACCCGGTTGAACACATGATTGCAAAAGACGGTATCGCCGTTATTGTTCATCCCGCAAACCCTGTCAAAAATTTAACATTAGAACAATTGCAAAAAATTTACAGCGGTGAAATTAGAAACTGGAGCGAAGTCGGCGGAAATGACGAAGAAATCGCAGCCATTGCCAGAGACTCTTCTTCCGGAACACAAGAATTTTTCACTGAAGCAGTAATGGGCGACGTCGAATTGAGATCCGACTTAATTACGCAATCCGCTACCGGCGCTGTTACGCAAGAAGTGATGCAAAATCAAAAAGCCATCGGATTTATCAATGCCGCTTATCAAAACGCAAACCTCAAAACAATCGGTCTTGATGTCAATGGAACCGTTTTCATGCCGACGGAAGAAAATGTTTTGTCTGAAAAATATCCGCTTTCCAGAGGATTGTATTTGTACACGGACGCAAACGTGAAAGAGCAAGCAGACGAATTTATTCAATATATCTTCAGTACGGAAGGACAAAAAATCGTCCGCGAAATGGGATACACAGCGGTTCAATAATTTTTTAAAAACGCAGATTAAAAAATCTAATATAAATTAATGAGAGATATGATGAAACGCAATATGAGAAATTTCAATGAAAAAACAATGAAATTTCTCTTTTTTATCGGCGGCATCGGAACGATTCTGATTTTACTTTTAATTTGTTTTTTCTTATTGGCAGAAACCGCCAATTTTTTAAAAACATATCCGATTTGGGATTTTTTAACCGGAACGGAATGGAAACCGGATGAAGCGTCCCGAAAATTCGGATTGTTGCCGCTGCTGGCAGGCACATTCATTACGACATTCGGTGCAGTTTTATTGGCTGTTCCGATTGGAATTCTCAGCGCCGTTTACATTGCGGAGTTAGCCGGTCCGAAAACGGCAGAAATATTAAAGCCCGCCGTTGAATTGCTTGCCGGAATACCTTCGGTCGTCCTCGGGTTTTTCGGTTTGGTTCTTTTGGTTCCGACGTTTCAATCCGCTTTTGATTTGACGACCGGGCAGACAGCACTGACGGGTTCCATTATTTTAGCAATCATGGCGCTTCCGACAATCATCTCCGTTTCCGAAGATGCTATTTCATCGGTTCCCGCGTCTTTAAAACAAGGGTCGTTTGCACTCGGTTCTAATCATTGGCAGACAATTTATAAAGTAACGATTCCGGCAGCGCTTTCCGGAATTTCCGCCGCCGTCATTCTCGGTGTCGGTCGAGCTATCGGAGAGACGATGGCCGTCATGATGGTGACCGGAAATATGGCAATTATTCCTTGGTCAGAGCCTTTTTTATCATCCGTTCGAACCATTACGGCGACAATTGCTCTTGAAATGGGGGAAGTGGCTCAAGGAACGGAGCATTATTATGCTTTATTCACAATCGGGGCGGTTTTGTTCCTTCTCACAATTATCATAAACGGAATTGCGGATGCCGTTAAACGAAAACATCACAGGGGGGAATAATATGAAAACCGGAAAAACAGCGTATCGAAAAAAACAAGACGCTTATCAAAAAATAGCGTTCGGTTTAATGAAAATTTCAACAGCTGTTGTTGTTATGGTATTGCTTCTCATTATCGGAGATATTGTCATTAAAGGAGCACCGTCTCTTACGATTGAATTTTTGACGCAGATGCCGAAAAACCAAATGACGGAAGGCGGTATTTTATCTTGTCTTGTCGGAACGATTGAGTTGGTGATTTTAGCTTTGTCGGTTGCCGTTCCGTTGGGAATTGTTGCGGCCGTTTACTTAACGGAATATGCATCGGAAGGAAAAGTGAAAAGATTCGTGGAGCAAGCCGTCAACAATTTGGCCGGGACGCCGTCGATTGTTTTTGGTTTGTTCGGCATGGCCTTTTTCGTGAAATATATCGGTCTTCCGCAATCCCTTTTAACCTCTTCTTTGACTATGGGGCTTTTAATCTTGCCGGTTATTATTCGAACCACGCAAGAAGCGCTTTTATCGGTTCCTCAATCCTATCGGGATGCTTCAATGGCTCTTGGAATTACGAAATGGGAAACGATTCGTCATGTGGTTTTGCCGGCCGCTTATTCCGGAATGTTGACGGGGATTATTATCAGCATCGGTCGAGCAGCCGGCGAAACGGCGCCGATTTTATTGACGGGCGCGGTTTATTTCTATCCGAAACTCCCGGACTCCGTTTTCTCTCCGTTCATGGCGCTTTCTTATCATTTGTATGTCATGGCAACGGAAGGAATGAATATCGAATTGACAAGAGGAATACAATACGGAACCGCTTTGGTTTTAATTATCCTTGTTTTCTCAATGAATCTTATTGCTGTCGGCCTTCGAAGACATTATCGAAAAAAAGGCATCGGGTCAAATTAAAAACTTAATTAAAGCCAATTAAAATCCATTTAAAATTTTTTAAAACTCACTTAAGGTTCAATTCATAACACAATTAAAAATCGCTTAAATTTTATTAAAACTCATTTAAGGTTCAATTTATAACACAATTAAAAATCGCTTAAAAATTCAATTTATAACTTTATCATTATCCGAGGAAAACAGAAATGAGTCAAACGGAAATAAGTCAAACGGAAATGAGTCAAACGGAAATAAGTCAAACGGAAATTAAAAACAGGCTTTCTTTGGGAAAAATGTTTGAGTTTGAAAATGAAACAAATACGGAACAAAAAACGGAATCCGAATATGAAATCGCAAATTTTTCCGATTCTGCTTTAAAAAATGTCATTGAAATTAAAAATTTAAATTTATGGTACGGCGATTACCATGCTTTAAAAGACATTTCATTATCGATTCAAGAAAATAAAATATTTTCATTTATCGGTCCTTCCGGCTGCGGGAAGTCTACTTTGCTGAGATGCTTGAATCGTATGAATGATATGATTTTAAATTGCAGAATCGAAGGAGAAGTTTCCATTGATAATGTTGATATTTATCAAGAAGGAATCGATGTTCCGGATTTAAGAAAAAGAATCGGGATGGTTTTTCAAAAAGCGAATCCGTTTCCGATGTCCATTTACGAGAATATCGCATACGGGCCTAAAATTCACGGAGTTTCTAAAAAGGAAATCCCGGGGATTGTTGAAGAGTCTCTTCGCGGAGCAGCGCTTTGGGATGAAGTTAAAGATCGTTTAAAAGATTCGGCTTTGTCTTTAAGCGGCGGGCAACAACAGCGTTTATGCATTGCAAGAACGCTTGCCGTCAAACCGGAAATCATTTTATTTGACGAGCCGTGCAGTGCTTTAGACCCGATTTCAACCGGAAAAATCGAAGAATTGATGATAGAATTAAAAGAAAAATATACGATTATTATCGTGACGCACAATATGCAGCAAGCTTCTCGAATTTCGGATTACACCGCTTTTTTCCTTTCGGGCGAATTAATCGAAAGCGGAAAAACATCTCAAATTTTTGAAAATCCAAGAAATAAAAAGACAGAAGATTACATTACGGGAAGATTCGGATGAACTTAAGAAAAGATTACGAATTAGAATTGAGTCAAATGAGAAACAATGTTATTTTAATGAGTCGGACTTCAATTGAGATGTTTGAGCAATGCCTGTCTGTTTTTTTCAAAGAAAATGATTTTTCAATGAAACAATTAGAAGACCTCCAAAAAAAACAGGAGCTTTTAGAAAAAGAAATTAAAAAAGCAGCGACATCTTTAATTACACGTCAACAGCCGGTTGCAAAAGATACTCGAGAAGTCATTTGCGCAATCCGTATTGCGACAAATTGGCTTAAAATATGCAGTCACATCACGGATATTTCGGAATATGCTGCCGTTTGCCCTCAAAAAATCATGGCGAATTCCGAGGAAGAAAACATTTTGCTGCAACTGAATTCAACGGCCGCGGAAATGCTTCAAGGAACTTCCGATGCCTATAAAACCCGTGATACAAATAAAGCGATTGCGGTTGCCAAAACGGATGATTTAATCGATCAAACGTTTTGGGACATTCGAAACAATATTTTAAGCGGCGGTCAAAACGCATCCTATTCGATTTGCGCTTTAATGATTGCGGAACACATTGAACGAATCGCCGATCACGCCGCAAATATTTGCGAAGAAATCGTCTATTTGGAGAATTATGAATTGGTAAAACTCAATTGATTTTTTTAAACGGCATCCGACGAAGAAGCATATAATTTCTGAAAAACAATGCGTTGACCATTATTTTAAAATTTGAAAACCCGATTTTTTCCGCGGACGGCCCGCCCGATTCCAAAAGGAATCGACGAAAAGCCGGAAAAACCGAGGGAATATTTTTTTTAAAAAATTCCTTCAAAAACAGCCCGGAAAAGTTTTTCCGCGGACGGCCTGTCCGATTCCAAAAGGAATCGACGAAAAGCCGGAAAAACCGAGGAAATTTTTTTTCAAAAAGTTCCTTCAAAAACAGCCCGGAAAAGTTTTTCCGCGGATGGCCTGTCCGATTCCAAAAGGAATCGACGAAAAGCCGGAAAAACCGAGAAAATATATTTTTTCAAAAAATTCTTTCAAAAACAGCCCGAAAAAGTTTTTCCGCGGACGGCCTATCCGATTTTTATTTTTCGCTTTATCGTATCGGGATTGTCGGAATTTGGTTTTAATCGCATCATACCCGATAAAATTATGCGCTTCTCAAATGAAGACGGGAATCCAAAATAAAAATTAAAGGGTCATGAGTAGAATAGAATGAATTTTTCATAGAATTTCAGACAATTTTGTTCATGATCTTTTACTATATTTCCACTTGCTTCAAGACATTGCAACTCCAAATGATGTCGAATTTAAAATGCAAAATTCGTACCAAATCCGGAACAGAAGTTTTACAAACGATTCATTTTTGTTTGCAAAAATATTAAAACGAATTTTTAACGAAATTTTCAGTAACAAGGTGTTTATTTTTATTGGGATTGTTGTGCTGTTCTAATCTTGACCCAAATTAAAAAACGAATTTGATGAAACAAACTCGCGGATATTGAAGTAAATTTGTATGCTCAAACAGCAAAATAAATATCCTTTCTGAAATATTTTCCCGTCAAATACTTTGCTTGCAATCGTTTTTATATCCATTTGCGATTTGCGGTTTTTCATTTACAAACGGTTCAAAATTAAAAACCGGCGACGATTGGTTCGATAATGGGTTTATCGATTGTTTTTTTTGGTTGTTTAGGGTTTGGAGCGAATCACTAA
>Ga0265295_1003933_pt1 | contig 20688 bp, 17 predicted proteins | sample Munlansysbiofilm_FD_192503 | JGI IMG/M metagenome (GOLD analysis project Ga0265295, IMG submission 192503) | Leachate microbial communities from a municipal landfill in Southern Ontario, Canada - Methane capture system biofilm | ecosystem: Engineered > Solid waste > Landfill > Unclassified ... | reverse complement strand
TATAAGGATGGTGGAATCATTTAAAACCCTTTTGGCGCCCACGGGAACGGCATTGGGGACCCCTTCTGTGGTTGCAGTTGCAAAAATTGCCGTGGGCACCTTTTCAAAAAGCTCCCTGATCCGTTTAGTCATCTGAGCCATGAGAATCTCCTTTTTGGTTTAATCTCGGTTTAACCTCTAGGGCATTATACCTTTCTTCCATGGTCAAAAGAGTATAAAACATCCATTACAATGTCAATCCTAACAACCATACTGGAGGTCTCGCTTTAACTTTGGTTAAAGCAGGGAGGTCCCGCACCAGGGACAGAATTCAAATTCCATTCCTGCCACGGGCTTTCCACATCCCGGACATCTTTTGGGTATATCGACAAGCTCAATGATCAACTCTCCTTCCCGAACGGGAATCATTTTCTTGTCCTCTTTATAGTTGGCCTCTTTGATCACGCGCTTGACCATGCCGTCCACCGGCGATAAAACAGCCCTCTCCTGTTTCATGATCGTGATATTAAAAAGCTCCTCGCCCTTTTCAACGATATCCCCCGGAGCGACATAGACAATCCACAGGTCTCCATTGCTGGGAGATGCAACGTGGAAGGGGTTGTTTTTATCCGCATTCTCTTCAGTATTGGTTTTATGTGCGGCTTTTTTGTCCATTTTTACAGGGTATGTAAAGGATTCAGCATCACAGGTGTAACGGACAAGACTGTTTCCCTCTTCATCCGGCCTGGCTATGTCCAGAATAACCAGGTCATGGGGCTTTCCATTGCTGTCTGTAAAGGTGAGCTCCTCACCGACCTCCATGCCTTCAAACCATATGGAAAGGGGCAGCCTGTGGGGATTGCCAAACTCCTCACGGTATCCCATGGTCTTCAGGGCATCCGTGGGATGATTCAGATACATGATCAGCTCTTTCCTGGAGGGGTTCCGGTTGATAAGAGCGGCAAGTTCTTCTCTCTCCCTGTCAATATCCACTGGAGCAAGGAACTTTAACGGAGACTCTTCGGTCCTGAGCGCTATTACCTCGTCATAGTCCGCGCCAAATGCGCTCTCATAAACCCAATCCGCAGGAAACCCGAGGGGCAGAGGTCCAAACTCTCCCTTTAAAAGATTTTTAAAGGCATCGTTGCTTTCCCTGTAGAGCATCAACCGCTCTTTTTTCAGCATTTCATTTAATTCCGCCTCTGGAGTACCGGCAACCCCTTCCAATACATGAAGGAGGTGCTGGACTTCGTTTTCACCCCCCCTATTAAAGGCGGCGGTAACGGCCAGGAATGCCGTGTTCCAGGTGATCTGGGAGCCTGGCGTGACATCGTGGTAACGAACGATCTTCCGGGTTCCCGCAAGGAACCTGAGCATATAGGGCAGCAGGTTAATATACCCCTGTTTCAGGGCGCCCTCCTGGGAAGAAGAGGTTGCACCGCCGGGCATGGCATGGGAAACCACCTGGTGGTCGATCCCCTGGAAATAGGGGGCCGTGTACCGGTCGTAAAAGGGCATGATCTGCTTTAAGACAAATCCGGCGGAGTAAATCATCTGCCGGTTAATATTTGTCTCAAGTCCCATTTCATCCTCCAGAAAGGCTGCCATGGACAGAACATCCCCCTGGCCATACCATCGCACGGCCTCTCCCAAGCCGGTATCAACTATGTTTGCCCCGGCCATGGCGGCCGCACCCACGGCAGGAACAAACAATCCATCAGTATAGTGCCGGTGATAATGAATTAAAAGTTCAGGGTATTTTTTTCGAATCTCTGAGACCAGATGCTTTATAAACCTGGGCGGACATACCCCTGCCATATCCTTTAGCCCGAGGATAATGGTTTTTTCAGCGCTTTTTTCCCCGAGACCTGTCACCTCCCTTACCATTGCAAGGATCTGATCTACAACGCCGAGATAGTGGGGGACATCAAACCCCTCGGCCCAGGAGAGGGAGATTGCCGGTTCAAATACATTGCTATGGGAGTTTAAAACCACCTCGGCAAAGGGTCGCATGTTCTCAATATGGTTTAAAAAATCAAAGCAGCGCACAATATCATAATCTTCACAGATTAACTCTCCTGTGAGCTGCATGAGATTTTTGGGCTGGGGTTTGTATCCCAGAAGATTGGTGGAGCGAACCAGTATCTGTTTGGGTGTTCTAGGGGCAAACCTGTTCCACTCCCGGGACTCATGGAAGGGATAGGTCATATTGGCCAGCATGGCCACATGGAAATGGGCACCACCGCCGTTCTCAAGGGAGAAAAACCCGCATTCGTCAAGATAGGGCCCCACAAGGGCATCTTCGGCCAGGCGAAACCGGTTCCCGCTGTTGGACTGGGTGATATCCCGGGTTGTCGTGTCCGTAAAATGGACCTGGTTGGAATCCCTAATAAAGGAAAGAAGTGCGTCGCGATCCCCCCGGGGATAGGCTTTAGATGTCTGATTCTTCACAATAGGAGGTAAAACCGGTTCAAAATTACCCAGGCGCTTGTCCTCCGGTCCGCGGTACTCTCCAAGGCCCAGAAATGGATTGTACCCCCTGGCTGAGATCTCAGCCACAAGGCGGCACAACCGGACCGCCTCTAGTTCGTTATCCTTATACCTGAGCAATTCCGGTGCATTGGCAACAAAATTGGTGTCACAATTGCCCGTTTTAAACCGGGGATGGGTGATGATCTGCCGGTGAAAGGGGATAGTGGTTTTCAGACCGCCTACGATATATTCCTTTAAGGCACGCTTCATAATTCCCAGCACTTTGGACCAGGTTGTACCATAGGCCACAAGAAGGGAAGCTGCAGAATCATACTGGGCAGGAAAATCATACCCTCCGGAAATGCAGGAATCCAGGCGGACTCCCGGACCTCCCGGTGAAATATACCGGGTGATCTTCCCAGCATTGGGCTTAAAATCGTTCTGGGGATCTTCGCAGTTGATCCTCACCTGCATGGCATGGTTAAAGGGCCGGGTCTGCTCCTCGTTGAACCGCAGCCGGGAACCAAAGGCAATGGCGATCTGTTCTTCCACAAGATCAATTCCATAACGGCACTCGGTGACGCCATGCTCCACCTGAAGCCGGGTGTTGACCTCGATGAGATAGGGGCGGCCGTTGTCATCCACCAGAAACTCCACCGTTGCCAGGGAGTGATACCCCACCGCCCGGACCAGTTTTCTGGCATAGGACTTTAACTCTTCCCTTAATTCAGGAGTGATTCCAGGCCAGGGAGACGGGGTAATCTCCACCAGTTTCTGATGGTTACGCTGAATGGTGCAGTCCCTTTCGTCAAAGGCAAAGACATTTCCATGCTGATCCGCCACCACCTGGATTTCTATATGCCGGACCGATGTGAGCAGCTTTTCCACAAAGAGCCTGGGGTTGCCAAACGAAGCATGGGCCAGGGCACTGGCCTTGTCAAAGGCTGTCTCAAGCTGCTCTTCGTGAAAGATCTCATAGATGCCCCTGCCGCCGCCGCCCCCTTCGGCCTTGAGCATCACGGGAAATCCCAGCTCTTTGGCAATCTCCCTTGCCTCAGATATGGTGACAGCGCCGGAGGAACCTGGAACCACCGGAACACCCTGCTCAATGGCAAGGTTTCTTACCGCAACCTTATTCCCCAGAAGACGCATGGGCTCGGTTTCAGGGCCGATAAAAATAATGCCTGCCTGTTTACATTTCTGGGGAAAGGAGAAATCTTCCGAGGCAAACCCCCACCCCGGGTGAATGGCGGCAATGTTCCGGGCTTTGGCAAGGGAGATGATTCTGTCAATATCCAGGTATGCCCTGGTATTTTCTCCCAGGAGCAGCAGCTCCTGGGCACTGGAGGTGAAGGGGGCAGTTTTATCCACATCCGTTGTGGTGACAACGGGAATCCCGTCAAACATCTCCCTTATGGATCTTACAATCCGCCGGGCAGTGATACCCCTGTTGGCAACCAGTATGCGTTTGCCCTTGATATGTTCAACCACCTGTTCAAAGGTTTTTTCTTGCATTTTCAACTCCTGTTCATGGCAGATCCATCCCCAGGAGAGATACTTCCCGATTGAATGATCTGAATTTTATCGTTCATCAATAGTTTCAGTCCCCCATTTTCCGCAACCCCCATGAGGATGGCAGTGCTGGTTTTGTTTTCACGGTCGGTCAGATGGACGTTTTCGTTTTTAAATGCCAGATAGTCATGGATCTCTGTGATAAATCCTGACGGGATTTTTGTCTCAACGATCCGGGTGAAATCATCCCGGCATTGACCCAATAGATCCTGCCACAGATCAAGCGGGGTAAACTCATATCCAAAGTCCATAAGGGATGCGGCAGGTATTACACGGGGGGTGGGGAGCAGTTCCCTGCCCGGACTTGACAGGAGATTTATTCCCACTCCCACCACGGCTGAATCCCCCTTTATTTCAGTAAGAATCCCCCCAACCTTTTTACCTCCCAGGATGAGATCATTGGGCCACTTGATGGTCATTTGAACATTGAGCCCGGCAAAACTCTTTGCCAGGGAATATCCCACAATCAAAGACAATAAATTCTCCCAGGGCGGAGGCGGCAGGGGAAATCGGGTGGCACTGTAAATATTGCCCCCAGGTGACAACCAGCTCCTTCCTAACTGCCCCCGGCCGCACCATTGATTCAAGGCCAGGACCGACCCCCATTCCGGCAAGCTTTTTTTGGCAATAAACTGCCATGCCACGTCCATGGCCGAAGAACAGGACCCTGTTACCCAAATAAAACAACTATTCATGAGGTTCTCAGCCTGTTTTCCATAACCGTCCCTATCCTGACACTCAAAAGGTATAGGGTATAGGATAAGAACTTCCTTTTTGTCAAGAAGAGTATGGAAAAAGCAGCTATTCTCATTTTGACTTCCTTGTTTAGGCGTCAGCCAGTATCACCTTGCTGAACGAAGAAAGTCGGGGGAATCACCCTGAATGTGCCTGATTGATTTTTTTTGCCTTTTCTATGAGATCATACAAGGTGGCAACCTTGTCCTTTGAACCTGCCAGAATTTCTTTTATTTGAGACGGGGTGTAGTGGGATTCCATGAATTCCCGGACATCAAACCGCTCGTACCAGCAATCAAAAATCTTAAAGCAGGCAATGCCCCGGGTGCCCATGCGGCAGTAAGAAAAATCAACATCATGGCCCAGACGTCGACAATACCCCCGCTGTGTATCAAACTTATCTTCACTCATTTAAAGTCACCATGAATCCCTGGCCTGGACGAACCAGGCCAGGAATGGAAAAGAGAGGTTAAAGTATGGGAACGGGATTTCCCTTGATGCTGCGCTCCAGGGTGGCTTCCAGCTCCTCCTGGGAGAGCTCAAGATTGACAAGATCCCCTGCCAGATACCGGGTGTAGCCGTTTAGATCCATCAATCCATGGCCGCTTAGGTTAAAGATGATAACGCGTTCCTTGCCCTCTTGTTTTGCCTCATTTGCCTTTCTGATGGTGGCGGCAATGGCATGACTTGTCTCCGGCGCCACGATCATCCCTTCTGTTCGGGCAAAAATCATGGCGGCCTCGTAGCACTCCAGCTGCTTGATGGACATGGGGCTCATGAGCCCATGGGCCACGGCCTGGGAGACCAGAGGCGCCATGCCATGGTATCTCAAGCCACCTGCGTGGATGGGGGCCGGAACAAAATCATGGCCCAGGGAATACATGGGCAGCATGGGGGTCATCTTGGCCACATCCCCGTGGTCATAGGCAAAGGGGCCCCGGGTCAAAGTGGGACAGGAGGCCGGTTCCACCGGGATGATCTCAATGTCCTGACCGTTGATCTTGTCCTGGGTAAAGGGAAAGGCAAGGCCTGCAAAGTTACTTCCGCCACCGGCACAGCCAATGACCGTATCCACTTTTTTAATCCCGGCTATTTTCAGCTGTTTCTGGGCCTCAAGGCCGATTATGGTCTGGTGCAGCATAACATGGTTCATGACGCTGCCAAGGGTGTAACGGGTCTGGCCGGTTGTGTCGGTGACAGCTGCCTCCACAGCCTCACTGATGGCCATGCCCAGGCTGCCCGGGGTATCGGGCAATCTTGCCAGAATATTCCTTCCGGCACTGGTTTCCATGGAGGGGCTGGCAATGCACTTTCCGCCCCAGGTCTCCATCATGGCTTTTCTCAAGGGTTTCTGATCAAAGCTGATGCGTACCATGAACACCTTGCACTCAAGACCCAGCAATGCACAGGCATGGGCCAGGGCACAGCCCCACTGGCCGGCACCGGTCTCGGTGGTCAGCTTTTTGATGCCAAACTCCTTATTGTACCACGCCTGGGCCACGGCGGTATTGGGCTTGTGACTGCCCGAAGGCGAAACGCTCTCATCCTTGAAAAATATTTTGGCCGGGGTGTTGAGATATTTTTCCAGGTAAACGGCCCGTCTCAGGGGCGAGGGACGCCATCGATAAAGGAGATCCAGCACGCCTTCGGGGATATCTATCCACCGCTCCTGGCTCACCTCCTGCTCTATGAGGTTCATGGGAAAAATAGGTGCCAGCATGTCCGGGCTGATGGGGTTGCCATCGGGGCCTAGGGGCGGGTTGAAGGTACCGGGCAGATCAGCTGCAATGTTGTACCACTGTTTCGGAATGTCTGTTTCATCTAAAAATATTTTTACTGCCATGGGTCTCTCCTTTTGGCTCAACCCGTTGAGCCTGCACTTTCAATGTTAGAACTTCCAAACAATACAGCCCATTTCCAACGTTATTTTTCAAATGCTAAATTATTTCCACACACCATAGTTTCTATTGATAGAAACAAAATCTCAATTTTTACATTTTTTGTCAAGATAATTTATTACTTATAAACCCCATGTCCTGACGGACACAATGAAGCAAAATACGATACCAGCAGGCAGGCGGGTACGGGTGCTGCCCTGAACGAGTTCAGATTGAACAAATATTAAACATTTCAAAACAGATGAAAACAAAAAGCCTGGATTTTATTCCCAAGGGACAGTATGAAGGTTTAAAAGAGGTTGCCTAACTTTATGAGAGAGATTTTGGTCTGTTCAGAAAAGATCAGGAGCGAACAGGTCCTTCTGGTTGACAAGGATACCTTTCCATTTAACCATGTCATGGCAGCCTTTAATTGACTATCACCCGGGGTCGGGGGCAGAGGAGACAAGATGAGCAAACGTATTGTGGTTATTGGAGCAGGCCCAGGGGGCTATATTGCAGCCTTGAGGGCAGCTGCCCTTGGGGCCGAGGTAACAATCATCGAACAGGAAAATATCGGGGGAACCTGTCTCAACTGGGGATGCATCCCTTCAAAGATAATGAAAACCACGGCGGACATGTACCTGAAGTTCCACGAATCTCCGGAATACGGGATTGCCCATAACGGTGATTTCAGTGTGGATATGGCGGCCCTCATGGCCCGGAAAAGAAGGATTATTACAACACAGCAGCAGGGGATTCATGCCCTGTTGAAGAAGGGCAAGGTCGCCTTTGAAAAGGGCCGGGGTGTGGTGGATGGTCCAAACCTTGCCGCTGTGATCACCGATGATGGCCAGAAACGAGGGATTCCCTTTGACGCCCTTATCCTTGCAACAGGCACTGCACCGATGTTGATTCCCGCATTTCCCTTTGACGGAAAGACCATCCTTTCTTCCAATCACCTTCTGGAACTTGAATCGGTCCCGGAATCCATCGTGATTGCAGGAGGCGGGGTCATCGGGTGCGAGTTTGCCTTTATTCTTTCGGCCCTTGGTGCAAAGGTTACCCTGGTCGAGGCCATGGACCGGATTCTTCCCCTTGATGCCGTAGATGAATCCTGCTCCAAGATCATTCATCGGGAGATGAAAAAACAAAAAATCAAGGTGATCATTGACCGGGCAGTCTCGTCGATAGCCAGAAAAGAGGGAGGCGTAATCGTGTCCATCGGTGCAAGTCCGTTCTCAGATAAAGACAGGGCAGCCGGGGTAAAAGAGCAGGTTGTCGAGGCTCAAACCATGGCCGTATGCATTGGCCGCACACCGCTTTCCAGGGATCTGGGCCTTGAAACCATTGGTCTTAGCCTTGATGAACGGGGCTGGATTCCCGTTAACAACCGCATGGAAACGCAAGTAAAAGACGTGTACGCCATCGGTGACATACTGGGACCCTCCAGGATAATGCTTGCCCATGCGGCCTCCCATGAAGGAATGGTGGCCGCTGAAAACATCATGGGTATGGATTCGGCCATGGACTATACTGCGGTGCCCGGGGCGATTTTCACCATGCCCGAGGTGGGTAATGTGGGGCTGTCCGAGAGGATGGCCGTGAAAAAGGGGCTTGATGTAGAATGTACGAGCGTTAATTTCAGAACCCTTGGAAAGGCCCAGGTCATGGGAGAAATTGCAGGCGAGGTAAAGATCGTTGCAGACAAAAAAACCGGCAAGGTTCTTGGGGTTCACATTACAGGCCCCCACGCCACGGATCTCATCGCCGAAGGCACCCTGGCCGTTCAAAACGGACTCTATGTAGAGGATCTTGCCCGCACAATCCATGCCCACCCCACCCTTGCCGAAATCATGGGAGAAGTTTCCTTAAAAGCCAGGGGTTGTGCCATTCACGCATAAGACGCATAAAACACCATCGATTTTTTTCATGGAAAAATTTCAAATAACCCTTGACCAAAACCGATGATTCCTTAAAGGTTACAAAATCGTATTTTAAAATAGGCATCCCTAAAACTGAACTTCAGGAGAAAATTATGAGTGCTGATGACCTTAAAACCACCCCCCTCAACGCCTGGCACCGGGCAAACAATGCCAACATGGCAGGATTTGGCGGGTATGATATGCCCCTGTGGTATGGGAGCGGAGTAAAAAAAGAACACCTGGCAGTGTTGGAGTCTGCGGGTCTTTTTGACACAAGTCACATGGCCTGTGTCATGGTTAAAGGGACCGACGCCCTTGAGCTTTTGCAGTTCTGCATCACCAGGGAACTTTCCGATCTCAAAAACGGTAGATGCGCCTACGGAGCGATCCTCAACGACAAGGGTCATGTTGTCGACGACGCCATTGTCTATCGTTTCGGTCAAGGAAGTTTCATGGTATGCGTCAATGCAGGCATGGGCGATAAGGTTTCCGACCACCTTGGGGCCAACAAAGGCAGAATGAACCTTGAAATAGAGAATCTCAGCGACCGCCTTGCAAAGATCGACATCCAGGGGAGAAACAGCGCCAGGATTCTTTCAAAGCTGCTTAAAACCCCTGACTCAGTGTTTACGGCCATGCCCTATTTTTCGTTTAAGGGCAGCCTTCACCATGGTGGGGCCGACCCGGTCCTCTTAAAGGACGGAACAAACATCCTCCTGTCCCGTTCCGGGTACACAGGAGAATTCGGGTTTGAAATCTTTGCCGATTCAGGGGCTGGGGTGTCCATATGGGAACAGCTCCTTAACGCCGGCAGGGAATACAATCTCACCCCCTGTGGTCTTGCTGCCCGGGATTCTTTGAGGGTCGGCTCAGTACTCCCCCTTTCCCACCAGGACATCGGGAACATGCCCTACATAAACCATCCCTGGATGGTTGCCCTGCCCCTGGACCAGGACGGCAAAACATTTACCAAGGACTTTCTGGGAAGGGATGCCCTTGAGGCAGCAAACGATGCGGACTTTACCCATGCATTTGTAGGCGAGGATCTAAGGAAGGTGGGATCAGGGCCGGACACCCAGGTGATCGACGCCAAGGGCAAGATGATCGGCTCTGTTTTGACCTGCGTCACAGACATGGGGATCGGCTGGCACGATGGCAAGATCTACAGCATTACCTCACCGGACCTTCCCGTTGACTTCAAGGCAAAAGGCATAAGCTGCGGCTTTATCCTTGCAGATCACAAGCTTGAAGAGGGGGAGAAACTGACCCTCCAGGAGGGGAAACGAAAGATCAAGGTAACCGTTGTCAAGGATATAAGACCCCACAGAACGGCCAAACTAAAACTAACCAATTTCATTTAACCCACATGTCCTGGCAGACACAACGAGAAATGAAACATGATAATTGTTAGCTAAGAGCTAATGGCTAACAGCTAAAAGCTAAAAACTGTTTCATATAAAAAAAAAGGAGCGATTCAAATGAAAGAGATCAATGAGCTTAATTTCCCCGAAAATCTGAAATACACCGAAGGCCATGAATGGATAAAAAGAGACGGGGAGACCTTTACCGTGGGCATCAGCGATTATGCCCAGGATCAGCTTGGGGAAGTTGTCTTTGTGGAGATGCCCGAAACAGGGGAAACCTTTGCCAGGAGCGATGAATTCGGCACTGTGGAATCGGTCAAGGCTGTTTCCGAGATATACATGCCGATTTCCGGAGAGGTAGTCGAGATCAACCAAGGGCTTGAGGATGCTCCGGAGCTTGTGAACACATCCTGCTACAAAGAGGGTTGGATCATTAAAATAAAACCAGAAGACCCCGCCGAGTACGAGACCCTCATGGACAGGTCAGCCTACCTTGATACTTTAAAAGGATAAACATCATGCGTTACCTACCCCACACCCCGGACGAGGTAGAGGAAATGCTCCAGATAACCGGGCACACCTCTCTTACCGATCTTTTTTCCACTGTTCCAGCGACCTATCGCCTGTCTGAGGATTTGGACCTTGCCCCGGCCCTCACGGAATGGGAGCTCGATGCCTACATGGAAGAACTCTCCTCAAACATGGCCGCAGCACCCTCCCATAAAATTTTCCTGGGGGCCGGCAGTTACACCCACTATATTCCTTCGGCCCTGAAGTATCTTCTCAGCCGATCGGAATTCGCCACGGCCTACACCCCCTACCAGCCTGAAATCAGCCAGGGAACCCTCCAGGGGATTTACGAATTCCAGACAATGATCACCTCGTTACTCGGCATGGACATTGCCACGGCATCCCACTATGACTGTGGAACAGCCCTTGCAGAGGCTATGCTCATCGCCCTGAGAAAGAACAAACAAACAACCAGGGTTGCAGTATCAGCCCTTGTCCATCCCCACCACAGGGAGATCATCAAGACCTATCTTACCCCGTCCAACTTTGAAATAGTTGAAATCCCCTCAAACCAGGACGGTACAACAGATCTTTACGCCCTGGATGCCATGGGCGATGTTGCGGCCGTTGCCGTACAGAGTCCCAACTTCCTAGGCTGCATCGAGGACCTCGCAAAGGTGAGGGAGGCGGCAGATGCAAAAAACGCCCTCATGCTGGTGTCGTTCACCGAGGCCATGGCCTATGGGCTCTTGAAAAACCCGGGTTCTTCAGGGGCGGATATCGTGTGCGGTGAGGGCCAGAGCTTCGGCATCCCCCAGTCTTTTGGCGGTCCCGGCCTCGGCATTCTGACGAGCACTAAAAAATTCATGCGGGACCTTCCCGGACGATTTGTCGGAAGGACAAAAGACGCAGACGGAAAGGACGGTTTTGTTCTGACCCTCTCCACCAGGGAACAGCACATCCGCCGGGAAAAAGCTTCGTCCAACATCTGCTCCAACAACGGGCTGAACGCCATGGCAGCCGGAATGTACCTTGCCTTTTCCGGCCGCCAGGGCTTGAGCAAAATCGCTCAGATCAACCATGACAAGGCCGTGTTTTTGAAAGGAATACTCATGACTGCGGGTTTTACAGGGGCGTTTGAAACCCCTTTTTTCAATGAATTTGTCCTGAAGGCTCCCAGAGGTTTTGCGGCCACACACCGAAAGCTTGGGCTTGAAAAAGGCATAGTTGCAGGTCTTGCCCTGGAGTGTTACTACCCTGAAATGGAGGATCATTACCTGTTCTGCGCAACCGAAGTGTTTTCCCGCCAGGACATGGAAAACCTGGCAAAGGAGGTGGGTGCATGAGCCCCAAGATCGGAACAAGCGGACTTATTTTCAACGAGCCCCTGCTGTGGGAAAAAAGCCGAGAGGGACGCTGCGGCATCTCCATCCCGACAAGGGACGTACCAGAAGTGACCATGGATGCGGCCCTTATAAATGAGGGTCCTGACCTTCCCCAGGTAAACGAACTCGACGTTGTCCGCCACTATACCAGACTTTCCCAGTGGAACTTCGGTGTAGACTCGGGCATGTATCCCCTGGGATCGTGCACCATGAAGTACAACCCTAAGACCAACGAGGTCCAGGCAGCACGGCCAGGGTTTACAGGTGCCCATCCCATGGTCTCCCAGGAGCTCTCCCAGGGAGCCATGGAGCTTATGTACAACCTGGAAAGGGAACTTGCAGAAATAACCGGCATGGATGCGGTAGCGCTTCAGCCTGCCGCTGGTGCCCACGGCGAACTTACCGGCATGCTTCTGATCCACGCATTCCACGCAAAAAACGGAAAACAGAGATCCAAGATCATCATCCCGGACACGGCCCACGGGACAAATCCTGCGAGTGCTTCCCTCTGCGGCTATAAATCCATCAACATAAAATCCAACGAAAATGGAATCCTGACTCCAGAGGCGGTTGCCGCAGTCATGGACGAGGATACCGCAGGCATCATGATCACCAACCCAAACACCCTGGGGCTCTTTGAGGAAAATGTCAAAGAAATTGCCGACATCGTCCATGCCAGGGGCGGGCTTGTTTATGGTGACGGGGCAAATCTCAACGCCATCATGGGAATTGTCAAACTTGGAAAGATCGGCATTGACGTTGTTCACTTCAACATGCACAAAACTTTTGCAACCCCCCACGGCGGCGGTGGTCCCGGATCAGGTCCCATTGCTGTTGTCAAAAAACTGGAACCATTTCTTCCCTCACCGAGAATCAAAAAGAGTGACAAGGGGTTTTCCTGGGTATTTGACTGCCCAGATACCATTGGACGCATGGTCACCTTCCACGGCCATTTCGGCGTCATGGTAAAGGCCTACTCCTATCTACGCTCCATGGGGCCGGACGGCCTTAAAAATGCCAGCAGTTATGCGGTTCTCAACGCCAACTACATCAAGGAGAAGCTGAGGGACACCCTGGAGCTGGCCTATGACCGGCCCTGCATGCACGAGTGCGTGTTCTCGGACAAAAAACAGCAGGCCCACCATGTCTCAACCCTGGATATGGCCAAACGGCTCATGGACTACGGGTTCCACCCACCAACTGTCTATTTCCCCTTGGTGGTCCCCGGAGCCATCATGATCGAGCCCACTGAAACCGAATCAAAGGAAACCATTGACGAGTTTATAGCTGCTTTCAAGGCCATTGCGCGAGAGGCCGAGGAGAATCCAGATCTTGTGCGCTCTGCCCCGTACACCCCCAAAGTAAAACGGCTCGATGAGGTTTCAGCGGCAAGAAAACCCTGTTTGCGAGGATAAGGCGGCAGTGCCTGGAACATCCATCAATGCCGCAGCCAGAACGGACAGGTCGTTACCGAAAAGATGGATAGCTGACCTTAAGGTGATTGATTTCCAGGAGGCCTACAACCTTCAGCAGCAGATCTCAGAGGCAAAGACGGCCAGGTTCTTCAACCCGGATGTGATCCTGGTACTCGAGCACCTGCCCGTCTTTACCCTGGGGAAAAGGGGCGGATCTGAAAATCTCAAGGTAGACACCAGCTTCCTCCAGGCCAGGGGCATTCCCATCGTTCCCACCCGCAGGGGCGGAAACATAACCTACCACGGCCCTGGCCAGGTTATCATATACCCCATCGTGGACCTTGCCAGGGCCAGAATGGGTGTTGCAGATTTTGTAAGCCTTCTGGAGGAGACCATGATAACGACCTGCCGGGCCTTTGACATAAACGCAGGGCGCAATCCAAAGAACCACGGCATCTGGGTGGGAGAGAACAAGATAGGAAGCATCGGGCTCAGCGTCAAACACGGGGTGTGCCACCACGGTCTTGCCCTGAACGTAAACCTCGACATGGAGCCCTTTACCTGGATAAACCCCTGCGGTCTTGCCGGGGTTTCCATGACGTCCATGGCCCGGGAGCTTGAAAACAGGAATCAGGAGCCGCCCCACGACATGGTTGGCACCGTCAGGCAGACCCTGGTAAAGAGCCTTGCTGAAGCCACCGGGTTTAAACTCGAGCCCGTACCAATATAAGAAAAGGAACAAGGAGAACTCATGAAGAGAGAACCAAAACCCGGCTGGCTGAAAAGAAAGCTGCCCACAGGGCCCGAGTACGAACATGTACGAGCCCTTCTGGCAAGTTCCGGGCTTACAACTGTGTGCCAGGAGGCAAAATGCCCGAACATGTGGGAGTGCTTCTCAAAAAAGACATCCACCTTCATGATCCTTGGCTCCGAATGTACCAGGAACTGCCGCTTCTGCAACGTCACCCCGGGAACGCCGGGCCTTCCCGATCCCACCGAACCTGAACGGGTTGCCGATGCAGCAAAGACCCTTGGTCTAAGGTATGTGGTGGTCACATCCGTCACAAGGGACGACCTTGAAGATGGGGGCAGCGCCCACTTTGCCGCAACCATAAGGGCCATCCGGCGAGGGGTTGAAAGGGCTAAAATCGAGGTTTTAATACCAGACTTCCAGGGGAGAAACGAGGACCTTGAAACGGTGCTTCAGGCAAGACCCGACGTTCTAAACCACAACATCGAAACCGTGCCGTCCCTTTATTCCACGGCCCGGCCCCAGGCAAAATATCAGCAATCCCTGGACCTTCTGAAACGAGCCTTTGAAATAGCACCCGACATTCCCACAAAATCGGGCATCATGGTGGGCCTTGGTGAAACAGACCAGCAGCTGATCCAGACCATGAACGATCTTTACGCCCATGGCTGCCGGATCTTAACCCTTGGTCAATACCTCCAGCCCTCCCGCAGCCATCTTCCAGTTCACCGGTATTGCACACCCGAGGAATTTGACCGACTAAAAACAACAGCCCTTGAAATGGGTTTTAAAAACGTGGCGGCAGCACCATTTGTGCGGAGTTCCTACCGGGCAGAGGAACTGTCGTGCAACTGTTAAAATTTGATCGTCAAGGGAAAGAGGAGAAACGGTTGAAAAAAAACCTGACCCTGATCGGCATGCCCGGTGTGGGCAAGAGCACGGTGGGGATCATCCTGGCTAAAATCATGGGGCTTTCATTTATCGATACAGATATCCTTATCCAGATCAACAGCCAGAAAACCCTCCAGGAGATTATAGATGAAAGCGGCTACTTAAACCTGAGGGCCATTGAGCAGGAAGAGATCCTAAAGATAAACATTGAAAACCACGTGATTTCAACGGGCGGCAGTGTGGTTTACAGTCCATTATCCATGGAACATTTAAGCGTTCTTTCAACTATCGTCCATCTGGATGCAGGCTTTGAAACCATAAAAAAGCGGATCACTAATTTTGAAACAAGGGGCATTGCCAAGGATAAAGACCAGACCTTTGAACAGCTTTACGAGGAACGCCAGCTTCTCTATCGAAAGTATGCCGATCTCAGTGTCACCACGGACAGGATCACCCAGGATGAGGTGGCTATGGAGATTGCAGCGAAGCTTGCCTAATTGCGCAGGCTAAAAAACGCAAATTAAACAAATTGAGGTCCTAAACCCTTGTAAACACCCAATCTTCCTGGGTGGAAAGAGTTGAGTTGAACTCATATCCGTTTAAATCAAACGGCTTCAACTCTTCCACTCTGTTGATTCGATTCTTTATTATAAAATCGGCCATCACCCCCCTGGCTCGTTTGGCGTGGATGCCGATGATCTTAAAACCATCGTCTTTTTTTTCCTTGAAATGAACGTTCACCAGATCAGACTTTAATCCCCTGGGTCGAACCGCCTTGAAATACTCATTTGAGGCAAGGTTTACCAGAACCCTGTCTCCCTCTGACTCCAAAACCTCCTCATTTATCCTGTCTGTTATCCTGTCTTCCCAAAACTGGTAGATGTTTTTCCCCCAGGGACCTGACAAACGCAGTCCCATTTCAAGGCGATAGGGCTGAATCAGATCCAGGGGACGGAGAAGACCATAAAGCCCCGATAGGATCCTCAAGTGGTCTTGGGCAAAATCAAAATCCCCATCGAGATAATCGTCCACAGCAATCCCCTGGTAGACATCCCCCTTAAAGGCCAGCAGGGCCTGGTGGGAATTTTCCCGGACAAACGGGAAATTAAAATTCTGATACCTCTCATAGTTAAGGGCTGCAAGTTTGGGGCTGATCTTCATCAGCTCCTCAAGGTCTTCCCCGGACAGGGTTTTCATGTGATCTACAATTTCCTGAATATGGGTCGAAAAAAACGGAGTGGTGTGGGAAGGGTATGACCTGGATTTAAAATCAAGGGTTTTTGATGGTGAAATAACTGTCAGCATTGTTGAATTCTCCTTTTTGGAGACCTTAACTCACCATTGCTGAAAAAACAATAGCGGCGATTCTCTATTTTTTATAACCTGGAATGGGAGGCAAAAAAATTGACAACAGGGATAAATTTCATTAGGGTAAAGCCCTAATAAACCATCATATAAACCAACCGAATTGACAAAACAGAGGAACAGAGGAAAATTCATATGACTGCTACCGTTTATTTTACAGATTTCAAGGCAAACTCCAGGGAAAATCTTTTGGAAAAACTTACAAGGCTTTTGGTCACAGCCGGCCTCGATGAAATCCTTGACAAAAACGACCTCACAGCAATCAAGCTTCATTTTGGAGAAATGGGCAATACCGCCTTTATCCGCCCGCCATATGTCAGGCAAATTGCCGGGGCCATAAGAGAGAGGGGAGCCCTGCCCTTTCTCACCGACGCCAATACCCTCTATGCCGGGACAAGGAGCGACTCGGTCTCCCACATCACGACGGCCATTGCAAACGGATTCAGCTTTTCAAGCATGGGCAACACACCCCTTATAATTGCCGACGGACTGAGAGGCAAAAGTGAAGCCAGGATCGAGGTTAATCTAAAACATTGCAAAGAGGTCTTTATCGGACATGAAATCGTTGCGGCCGACGCACTTGTCTCCGTTGCCCACTTCAAGGGTCACGAACTCTCAGGCTTTGGCGGTACCCTCAAAAATCTCGGCATGGGATGCGCATCGAGAAGGGGTAAGCTTGAGCAGCACTCAAACGTGAGCCCGAAAGTAAAGAAAAAAACCTGCATTGGATGCGGTGAGTGCGCCGAGAACTGTCCTGCCGATGCTATAACCCTCGAAGAAGGAAAGGCGACCATTGACCAGGAGTTGTGCATTGGATGCGGCGAATGCATAATCCGCTGTCCCACCAAATCGGTGAACATACTATGGAACCAGGCCGTGCCGGTGTTTCTTGAAAAGATGATGGAGTACACAAAGGGGGTTGTTACTGGCAAGGAAAACAAGACTCTTTTTATCAACTTTATAGCAGACATCTCCCCTGCCTGCGACTGCCTGCCATACAACGATTCCCCGATTGTCAGGGACATCGGCATTGTCGCCTCGACAGATCCCGTTGCCGTTGACCAGGCTTCGGTTGATCTTGTCAATAGGGAACAGGGTTTCACCAACACCTGCCTCAAACACAACCGAGCACCTGGTGAGGATAAGTTTAAGGGACTCTACCCGGATGTAAACTGGGAGATCCAGCTTGATTACGCAGAAACAATCGGTCTTGGCACAAGAGAGTATGAACTTGTAAAACTCAAAACCCTGACCTGGAAAAAAGATACAACAGACTCTTGATTCCAGGTCAGTGTCCCGCCGTTTTTGAAAACAAATTTACAACAAGGATACCTGCGACGATAAGCCCCAAACCCACGACAGCTGCAGAATCAAGGGTCTCCTTGTAGTAGACCACCCCAATCACGGCCAGGCTCACGATACCAACCCCGGACCAGATGGCGTAGGCAATACCAAGGGGAATTACCCTGAGCACCAGGGCCAGGAAATAAAAGGAAAGGGCGTAGCCAAAGGTAACCCCAAGGACAGATCCAAGATTAGGATGACCCGCAGCAGCCTTGAGGGCCGAGGTGGCCAGGATTTCAAATAGAACGGCAATCATAAGATAGAGGTATGCCATACTGAGTTGTACTTCTCCTTAAAGAAAAATTAACGATTTTGGGCCTGAAGCCTGAACCGGCCGGGGATGGGAAAAATTCTCGGCAGATTACCAAGGGGGTTTAAATCCACCAGGAACGGGCAGCCAAAAATCTCTTCAAGAATAGACTCATCAAGGACGGTTGCAGGCGCTCCCTCTTTGACCAGCCTGCCGCCGGAAAGGAGCACCATGCGATCCGAATACATGGCCGCAAGGTTGATGTCGTGGGAAACCATAACAATGGTGGTGCCCGTCTCGCATTTGAGCCGTTCCAGAAGATCCATTAACATCACCTGGTGGGCAAGGTCAAGGGCCGAGGCCGGTTCGTCCAGAAGCATGATCTCCGGCTCCTGACAGATGGCCCGGGCTATGAACACCCGCTGGCGCTCACCGCCGCTGATCTGGTCAAGGGTCCTCCTGGCAAGGTGATCGACATTGGTAAACCCCATGGCCCGGCGGGCCGCATCGTAATCTTTTCCGGTGTTGATCCCGAGCAATCCCTGGTGGGGAGAGCGGCCCAACAGCACCAGCTCTTCCACGGTAAAGGGAAAAGCCTGGGATACGATCTGGGGCACATAGGCTATTTTTTTTGCAAGCTCACGACCGGAAAAGCGTTTCAACGATCTGCCGACAATTTTTATCTCCCCATGTCCAGGGGCCAACACCCCTGAGATAAGACGCATAAGTGTGGATTTACCCGACCCGTTGGGCCCGATTATGGTAAAAAATGCCCCCTCTTCAACGTCAAAAGAAAGATCATCAAGAACTTTGACCCTTGCATAGACGTGGGTGAGGTGCCGAATGGATATGACAGCCGCCATGGTCAATTTTTTCCCCGTTTCAGAAGCATTATAAAGAGCGGGGCACCGATCATTGCCGTGATCACCCCTACCGGGATTTCACCCTGGCGGGGAATCCACCGGGCAAGAAGATCGCAGATCACCATATATGATCCGCCGCCGAGGATACAGGCAGGCACCAGGACTCGATGATCAGGGCCAATGGCAAGGCGGAAAAGATGGGGAACCACAAGGCCCACAAAGCCCATGAGGCCGCAGTGGCTGACGGTGGCGCTCACCATAAACGAAGAGGTGATAAGCAGAATCCCCGTTATAAGGGGCACGTTGACCCCCATGGAGTGGGCCATCTCCCGGCCCATGAGCAGGAGATTCATGGAGTGGGAAAGAACAAAGATAACAACAAAACAGGGAAGAACGCAAAGGGCCAGGATGGCGGCCTGGTCAAGGTCCGACGAGGAAAAATCCCCCATGAGCCAGAACATGATGGTGTGGATCTTGTTATTCTGAGTGAGTGAGATAAGAAACATGATCACGGCCGAGCAAAAGGCATTGACCACCACCCCGGAAAGAAGCATGGCGTCTTTTTTCAGCGCGGCATTGCCCGTTGACATGACAACCACAAGCACCAGGGTTGCCATGGCCCCGGCAAAGGCGGTGATGCTCACCCCGGGAAACCTTGAAAATCCCAGGATGATGCCGATGATTGCCCCGATGGCAGAACCGCCTGAAATGCCGAGGATATAAGGCTCGGCCAGGGGGTTTCTCAAAAGTGCCTGAAAAACAAGCCCGCCGGTTGAAAGAACTGCACCGGCCATCATTGCCATGAGCACCCTTGGAAACCTTATACGCCAGATGATGGCTGACATGGTTGAATCTCCGCCATCACCTGAAAAAATCAAATTCCACAGGCCGATCATCCCCTGCTGGGAGGTGGAGCCGAAACCAAGGCCAACTAACATGGAAACCCCAAGCAGGAGAACCAGCACAAGGCAGACCCAGAAAATGCGCAGGGCTATTGATCTGTTCGAAGAAAGATTTGTCATATTCAACCTAAAACAACTCGGGATGGATCAGGCGAACCAGAAGTTCAAGCCCGTCAACCATCCTGGGGGTGGGCCTGTCCAGGATATTCGAATCCACAATATGCACCTGGTCGTTCCTTACGGCAGGAAGGTCCGGCCAGCTTTGCCACTCTTTTTTTACCTTTTGAAACACCTCACCCCTTGCCATGGATGTGATAATAACAACATCTGGAGACAGCGCCAGGAACTGCTCCTTTGAGAATCTGGGATAGGAGACAGAGGCGGCGGCAAGATTAATCCCCCCTGCCCGCTCGATCAGTTCATGGATAAAGGTGTCATTTCCCACCGATACAATGGGGTTGATTCCGATCTGAAAAAATACTCTTGGTCTTGTTGCTGCGGTTGACACAAGGTGTTCAACCCGCCTGATCCTCTGTTCCATGTCGTTAACCACCCGGGCCGCACTGGCATCTGCATTCAAAAGTGAACCGATCAACCCGACGGTGGAGATAACCGAATCAAGGTCAATCGGGTTGACGGCATAAACGGGAATGCCAAGGCTTACGAGTCTGTCCGCCGTCTCTTTGGGGTTCCCGTCCTTTACTGCAATACATAAATCCGGCTTCAGGGCCACGATTTTTTCAAGGTCAAGATGAACATAGGAACCCACCTTTGGAAGTGCCAGGGCGGCTTCAGGATAGTCGCTGTAAATGGTTGCCCCTTTAAGACACTCTCCCCGGCCAATGGCAAAGACTATCTCGGTGATGCTAGGGGCAAGGGAGATGACCCGCTGGGGATGGACCGGAAAGGTGACCGATCTGCCCATCTGGTCAACCACGGTTCTGGTTTCTGTCCCCCCTCCCGGATCAGGGTTCAAAAGCGTAATCCCAACCGCCACAACCAGCGCAGCCAGGCACCTGGGAATCCCCAGGTTGACCTTCAAAGAGGACTCAATCACCTTAAATATGCCATGGGGGGAACGAAGACGA
>Ga0265295_1003932_pt1 | contig 20689 bp, 18 predicted proteins | sample Munlansysbiofilm_FD_192503 | JGI IMG/M metagenome (GOLD analysis project Ga0265295, IMG submission 192503) | Leachate microbial communities from a municipal landfill in Southern Ontario, Canada - Methane capture system biofilm | ecosystem: Engineered > Solid waste > Landfill > Unclassified ... | reverse complement strand
AATATGATTTAGCCTCAAAAAAACGGAAAAGTCAAAAAGAAAAAAGCGCTGTGCAGCGCTTTGGTTTTGCTATTAACGCCTAACTAGTTATTTCTTTTATCACCCATGAAGAAGAGAGCGACAGTTCCCTGCCCTGTATGTGAGCCAATTACTGTTCCAATATCATTGATAACGACCTTACCAACTAAGTGGGGGAAGTTTGCCTCGACTAATGCGGCCACAGCTTTAGCGTCTTCTAAGCATGCCGAATGTGAGATAAAGCATTTGCCATTATATGAATAACCGCCTTCCGCGTGTTGATTCATTTTCTCGACAATAGCTTTGATGACACGTTTTTTAAGCCGGACCTTTTCGCGAGGGACAAGGTGACCAGTGTTACTCATGTTAAGTAATGGACAAATGCCAAGGACAGCACCAATAAAGCCAGCCGTGCGGGAGATGCGTCCTCCTCTAATGTAGGAGCTAAGGTCAGTGGAAAAGAACCAGTGATGGACCTTGAGTTTGTTAGTTTCTGCCCATTTATGAACTGCATCAAAACTTGCGCCTTTATCGCGCATATCTAGAAGACTGTCAACTAATAACCCCGAACCGGATGAAGCACCAAGTGAGTCGATTATTTCAATACGTCGTCCAGGATATTTTTCTAATAATTCGGTTTTAGCAATATTTGCAGAGTTAAATGTTCCAGATAGGGCCGAGGAAAGACTAATGTGAATAATATCTTTGCCTTCTTGAAGGAAAGTTTCAAAAAAATCAATAAATTCTTGAATATTAACTTGGGTAGTTTTGGAAATAGAACCAGTAGAGATTTTTTTATAAAAATCACTAAGTGACATCGTTTGACCTAAGTCATCCAAATAGTCAACGCCATCCATGTTAAAGCGAAAACAGACGAAGGGAACATTTCTTGTTTCTAAGTGTTCTTTTGTAAGGTCAACAGTTGAGCAGCAAGTAATAATGTACTTATTCATATTATTAGTTTTTCCTTTTCGCAACGTTCTTCTTTAGTCTAGCACATTTATTAGTCTTTGTAGTTAATTACCGTATAGCTCATTTTAAATGACTCTTAAATGAGGTATATAAACAATATAATTTGCTAGTCAAAAAAGATTATTCGGTACGTAGAGCAATAACAGGATCTTTTTTGGAAGCAATGCGCGCAGGAATAAGACCGGCGATCAGTGTGAGTATTGTTGATAGTATGACTAATAACAAGGCATGGTATAAAAGGAGGTTAGCAAAATTGGGAACACCAACTAATGTGTCGATAATTAGACTAACTGGTATATTAATGATGTATGCTAAGACGACACCAATGATCCCTGATGTGAACCCGATTAATAAAGTTTCAGCATTAAATATGCGGCTAATATCTTTTTTACGAGCGCCGAGACTGCGCATAATGCCGATTTCTTTTGTTCTTTCAACGACAGACACATAGGTAATAATTCCTATCATCACGGAAGAAACAACGAGTGAAATCCCGGCAAAACCACCAAGAATGATTGTAATTGTATTAATGAGTGAGGAAATGGTGCTGGAAATTTGTTCGGCTAAATCTGAATAAATAATTGTATTTTCTTGTGTTTTACCAACATTGTAGGCATCAAGATATTTTTTAATCGTATCCTTGGCTTCAAAAGACACGGGATAAATTTGCACGCTTGTTGGAGTTGTAACTCCTCCAAGTTTTTTGATGACATTATCATAAGTTACTTGAGCATTAAAGGCATTGCCGGTTAAAACATTAACACTAGGACTCAGCCGTTGAGCTTCGACAACATCAGATACTAAAGCGTCGTTTAGGAGTTGATCTGTTAATGCCGTCGTGTAACCTATTCCTGTTGACAATAACTCACTTGAGGCTTCCTTATTTACACGTAAAACACCAACAATTTCTAATTTTAGATTATTAGGGCTGTTATAGAGCGTTTCATAATCAGTCGAGGCAGCATATATTGAACTTTGTTCAACGTAAAAATCATTATTAGTGACAGCCTTAAATGTCATACCCATAAAATCTTCAAATACGTAAGTTTCATTTAGGTCAACGCCGATGTTTGTTAGTAACTCGACAGGTAAACGATTATGGCTATCGACAATTAAAGCGACCTCTGAGGCAGTAGTTGGATAATTACCAATGAGTTTGTCATATTGGCTCGCAATGAACTCAGGACTATTTGGAATTTCGGAAAAATCACTGGAACTACTAATGAATCCGGCATTAGAACTAGTCTTAACTTTAATATAGTTATCTTGACTATCTTTAGTTACGACATTTAATTCCATTGCTCTTGTATAAGATATTGAATTACGAAGAAGTGGATCCATCGCTTGTACATAGTCTAAAAAATCATCATTAAGATTGTTTTTGTGAGCAACCGTATTGGCTGTTCTATCATAAGAATAAATCAGATTGCCACTTGGAAATTCTCCTTCATTCTCGTCTTCGAAAAAATTAGGACCATTAAACCGCGTTGTTGCAACTTGACTAGCGATTGTGATCGGAAAGCCTGCGAGCGAATCACTTTGCAATGCATTCGTATAACTCGTCATCCCGGTTGAAATAGCAAGCACAAGAGCAATACCAATGATACCAATACTACCAGCGAGCGAAGTAATAATGGTCCGACCACGTTTAGTCAGCAAGTTTTTGAAACTTGTTTTAATTGCCGTTAAAAAAGACATGGATGTTTTTTTATTTATCATTTTCACACTTGTATCATTTTTTTGTTCGGGGGCAGGGTTAGAGTCTTCAACAACTAGCCCATCGACAAGTGTAATAATACGGTCACTATATGTGTGGGCAATCTCTGCATTATGTGTAACCATAATAACTAGTCTATCTTTGGAAATAACTTGTATTAACTCCATAATTTGCTTAGATGTTTTACTGTCTAAGGCGCCGGTTGGCTCATCCGCTAAAAGGACCTTAGGATTATTAACTAAGGCACGAGCAATCGAAACACGTTGCATTTGTCCGCCGGACAGTTGGTTAGGACGCTTATGGAGATGATTTTCAAGTCCAACATCAACTAAAACTTTAGTCGCCCTTATTTTCCGTTCCTTGGCAGATACGCCTGAAAGACGAAGAGCCATTTCGACGTTATCTAAAATGTTGAGATGCGGAATTAAATTGTATGTTTGAAAAACAAAGCCTATCGTCGAGTTTCGGTAAGCATCCCATTCCCAATCTTTAAAGTGTTTAGTTGATTTGCCATCAACGAGTAAATCACCAGACGTATAGTGATCAAGTCCTCCAATGAGATTTAATAGCGTTGTCTTGCCACTACCTGATACTCCTAAAATGGAAACGAATTCATTTTCCTTAAATGTTAAAGAAATATTATTTAGCGCCGTTGTTGGTTTTCCAGCAACGAAGTAGTCTTTTTTGATGTTTTTTAATTGCAACATATGTGTGCCTCTTTCAGTATGTGTTTTGTCGTTTAAACGTATAATATTAAGTTAAATCAGCGCGGAATCGGCTGCTTCGGAAAATTGACTATTGTATAAATCGGCGTAGAAACTATGGCGGGCAATTAATTCATTGTGCGTTCCTGATTCTATGACGTTACCATCTTTCATCACAAGAATTAAATCAGCGTTTTTAATCGTCGAGAGGCGGTGGGCAATAACAAAGCTAGTCCGACCCTTTGTTACTTTATCCATCGCGTTTTGAATGAGCTGTTCGGTTCTTGTATCAACGTTACTTGTCGCCTCATCTAATATAAGCATTGGACTATTTTGTACCATCGCGCGAGCAATGGTGAGAAGTTGTCGTTGGCCGCCAGAAATACTTGCATCATCATCTAACATCATTTCGTAACCACCGGCTAGTGTCGTAATAAAGTGATGGACGTTAGCAGCTTTAGCGGCCTCAATGACTTGCTCGTCATTGATACCCTTTGTCGCGTACACGATGTTTTCTTTGATCGTGCCATTAAAGAGCCATGTATCTTGTAAAACCATGCCAAACAGCCGTCTTACGTCTTCACGCTTCATATCTTGGATAGGAATATCATCAATCAATATTTGGCCTTCGTTAATTTCATAAAAACGCATGAGTAAATTAATCATCGTTGTTTTGCCTGCGCCCGTTGGTCCAACAATTGCAACTTTTTGACCTGGTTTAATAACAGCAGAGAAACCTTTAATAATTGTCTTCCCTTCATCATAACCAAAGAAAACATTTTTAAATTCAACTTTCCCCTGAACACTTGGTAGTGTTAGTGTTTTTTCATCTTCATTAACTTGTTCGTTTTCTTCTAAAAATTCGAACACTCGTTCAGATGCAGCCGCGGTTCCTTGCAGATTACCTGCTGCTTGAGCAATTTGTGATAAGGGATTTTGGAAGAGACGAACATAAATAAAGAAGGTGGCAATGACACCAAAGGAACTTATATCTCCACGGACAAAGAGCGCCCCGCCGACAGTCGCAACTGCGACGTAGCCAAGATTAGAGACAAAGCCCATGATTGGCATCATCAGCCCTGAAATAAACTGTGATTTACGTGCACTGACAAGCAGACGTTTATTAATTTCACTAAAGGTTTTTTCGGCTTTTTGTTCGCCGTTAAAGGCTTTGACAACATTTTGACCTGAATAAATTTCTTCAATATGACCGTTAAGTGCGCCTAAATTTCTTTGTTGTGTGACAAAATATTTTTGTGACAGTTTAATGACAACCATAATAATGCCAAAACTTAAGGGTACAGTTACTAATGCGGTAAGCGCTAATTGCCAGCTTGTGACAAACATGGCAATTAAGACACCAATGAGCATAATGACCGCTGATATCAGACTACTAATACTTTGGTTTAGTGTTTGACCAATTGTATCCACGTCGTTGGTAACGCGGCTTAACGTATCACCTGTGTTGTGTGAATCAAAATATTTAAGGGGAATTTTATTTATTTTTTGTGAAATTGCTTGTCGTAGAGCGCGTGAGACTTTCTGATTAACACCAGCCATAAGGAAGGCTTGTGTGTACGATAAAAGCATACTAGTACCGTAAAAGATTGCAAGAATTACAGCAAATTTAGTAACATTTGGCATATTGATTTGAAAGCCAAACATCGAAACCGCAATTTCGTCAGTTAAGTATCCAATATAAGTAGGGGCAAGTATGCTAAGAATGGTAGAAATACTAGTAAAAATAATCGCTAAAACAATAACAGGGAGATAAGGTTTAATAAATTTAATTAGTTTAACAAGACTGCCTTTAAAATCTTTGGCTTTTGCACCACTGCCGCGACCACCCATCAGGCCTCCACCCATCGGTCCTTGGTGGGCCCGCATTGGACGAACTTGGTTTTTTTCTTTTTTACTCATATACCTAATTCTCCTTGTGAAAGTTGTGATAGTGCGATTTCACGGTAAACATCACACGTTTCTAATAACTGTTTGTGCTTTCCTTTGCCAACGATACGGCCATTATCCAAAACGATAATCATATCAGCATCTAAAATCGTTCCTATCCGTTGAGCAACAATAAGACTTGTGCTATTTTTCGTAAATGTCTTTAAATTATGTCGAACTGCTCGATCAGTTTTATAATCTAGGGCTGAGAAGCTGTCATCAAAAATGAATATTTCCGGTTCGATTGCAACAGCACGGGCAATTGAAAGACGTTGTCTTTGTCCGCCCGACACGTTTTTGCCGCCTTGGGCAACATCAGCGTCATATTGACCTTCCATGGCGCGAACAAATTCATCAGCAAGGGCAACTTTGGCGGCCTCACGTATTTGATCATCGCTCAGATGTTCATCACCATAACTTATATTTTCTTTAATTGAACCTGAGAAGAGGACACCCTTTTGTGGAACATAACCTATTTTCTTACGTAACTCAGCTTGTGCAACGTTTTTAACGTTTACACCATTGACGAGCACTTCGCCTTCAGTCACATCAAAGAAACGTGGAACAAGATTAATAAGCGTTGATTTGCCTGATCCTGTTGAGCCAATGATAGCGACTGTTTGGCCTTTTTCCACTTTAAAGGAAATGTTTTTAATGACGCAGTCTTCAGCATCAGGGTATTTAAAACAAACATTTTTAAATTCGATTTCGCCACTTGTCGTAAAGGCCTCACTAACAAGTGGGTCTTTAACAGTGAGTTTAGTATCGAGCACTTCGTTAATACGTTTCGCCGATACAGATGCACGCGGCACCATAATGAAGAGCGTCGTTAAAATCATGAATGCCATTAACACCTGCATGACAAGCATCGAAAACTTCATCATCGTTGGATAATCTAAACCACTAGTGCCACTATTGAGCAAACTAGCGCCAAGCCAATAAATAGTGAGAGTAATACCATTCATAATTAACATCATCGCCGGTTGCATGAGTCCCATAATACGGTTAACAAAAAGATTAACACTCGTTACTTCCTTATTTACTTCGGCGAATTTCTGTTCTTGATATTGGTCGGCGTTATAAGCTTTAACGACGCGAAGACCAGAGAGGTTTTCCCGTGTGACACCATTTAATTTGTCAGTTAATTTTTGTACAAGTTTAAATTTAGGTAATACAAGCAAAAAGATTGTGGTCAATAAGGCGATAAGTAGAACAATCCACGCTGCCGAAGCTAGCGTTAATTCGCTACTACTTGCATTAATTTTAGCTATCGCCCAAATTGCTGTGATTGGAGCAGAAATGGCCATCCTTAAGATCATCATCGTTGCCATTTGTACTTGTTGCACATCATTTGTTGAACGCGTTAATAAACTTGCGGTTGAAAACTTCGTTGTTTCTTCAAATGAAAAGGACTGTACTTTCACAAACACACTTTGGCGGAGCCGTGCAGAAAAATTTACTGCAAGGTAAGTTGCAATATAACTAATAATAATTGAAGCCAACATACTGCCTAAGGCATAAAGTAGCATCGTCCCGCCGATGAGTAAAATTTCGCCCGATGCCAGGCGATCACGCATTGCTGCAAAAATCTTGGCCGTGTAATCTGGAAGTGTGACATCGAAGTACACTTGACCAACAACAAAACCAACAAGAACAATGGTTAATAACCAATCTTTTAATCTAAACCGTTTAAACATTTTTAGCATAAATAACCCTCTCTAACACACAGTCCACACATTAATATAAACGATTAATGTAAAACATTATGTGAATGTGCTTAAATTTCACATATATGAAAGCTACCACTCTTTAAATAGGCTGTCAACGATATTTAACATTTGTTTACAGTTCCTATATATGAAGTATACCTTGTCGCTAATAATTGTCCGTGCTATAATCAAAATTACACGTAAATGAAAAGAGTTGTAAGTATGGAAAAACAAGCCAAAATTAAAATTTTTATTCGCGAATTGATGCAATTTGCACCATCTTTTCGCAAAAACTTTACCACCCCACCCCTCAATACAAAGGCTAAACTTTCACCTCATCAATTCTTTTGTTTAATCAATATATATAAACATGGTCCAATCTCAATGGGCGACCTTGCTCTTAAACTCGGTGTTTCAAATCAACAATTAACGCGAATTGTTGATGGCCTCGTTGAACAAAAAATGACAAGGCGAATTCAAGACAAAACAAATAGGCGCATTATTCAAGCGGAAATTAGTGAAATTGGTAAAACGACTTTGCAAGACATGCATTTGGCAATTCAAGAAAGCACCGCCCAAGCCCTTGAAGTTTTAAGTGAAGAAGAACTCGATCAACTCATCGTTCATATGCGAGCTCTTAGTAGTATTTTATCCAAAGTTAAATTTGAAGAAACTCGTTAGTGTTTAACGATAATTAATTGCACAATTGTAAACCTTCAATGGTTTGTTTTTTATTTTTAAAGGGCACATTTCAAAAAAGAAATTATATTTAGTGCAAATATAAACACATGAGTATATCCTTGTTAAGGAGAAAAATTATGAATATACGTAACATCGCAAGTATTGCTCACGTTGATCACGGTAAGACAACAATGGTCGACCAACTATTTAAAACTGCTCATTTATTTCGCGATAACGAAACATCGACCGATCGGCTTATGGATAACAACGATCTTGAAAGAGAACGGGGTATTACGATTCTTGCTAAGGCGACTGGTTTTCAATATAAAGGTTTTCAAATCATGTAACTTTACAATTGATGTGAGACTTTTCTTAGAAATAAAAAGGGGGTGACCTATATCCCTCTAAGGCCTGACAACTTTACAGAAAGGTTCATCATAAATCACCTTTGCAAAGTTTATCACATTTCCCTCACTAGATTAAGACTCGATATCATGCAGTTCTACTTTATCGATCAGGAAGGTATGCCATCAAGCATGTTACTAGGAAGTATCACATCTCCAAATCTTCATTAATGCGATGGAATAAAGTGTTTGATGGTACCAAATAATCCCTTCTTTTTTTGAAGAATTAGGTCTCACATCATTTACAACTCAACATCGCGAAGCAAATAATTAACGAGTGAATACCCCCTATGTATCCTTAACGAGTAAAATTGTGTAATTATGCATTTTTCAACCTAAATCTAAAAATCAAATGTCCCAAACATAAAAATATAACGATATTATGTCAATTATCGTGTTTTAGCCAAGAAAAAAAGGTTTGAAATTGTATCAAACCTTACGTTTCAATATGTAACAACACGTGTGATTTGATACTTTGAATACCCTAATAATTAACCAGTGAATACCGCCGAAAATCGATTAACTCAAAACAATCTATGGATAACGGCGCTGTGTTTCAATGTGGCAATGTGTTTGAAGTTATTCTTTGAATCGGTTAGAATATATAGATTATAAAAATATAAAGCGCAGTAATAAAACTGTAGATTCATGAGGTCGAAATTTGCACCCGCAAAGATAAAAATATCATCATTTTTGGGGTTGTTTCTTCCATATTCTATTAAGCTATCTCTTAGTGCTATTGAGATTTCTTTTCTTGGTATTATGGTCTTGATTTTAGGTGATACATCAGGATATAGGTTAATTAAAAAGTATGAGTGTGACATCCTGGGCCATCAATTGAATGAGAGGGACTGCAAAGATAATAATCAGGAGCGATAACACACTATAGATAGTTCCAGTAAATAATAAACCAGTTCTAAATCTATTCTCTAGTTCTAATCGATTCTTAATCGCCTGACCAATGAAAAAGAATAGTGGCAGGATAATCGCTTCTTGTAAAATCTCATAGAGGAGATTGACCCACGATAATTGACTGGCAATATTAAAACCCCAATCCCCTGGTAATTGACCAATCAGAAAGATCCGTACGGTCGTATAGACGGTTGGGATTAAGCCCATCAAAAATAGTGCAAGTAAAAGTCGGTAATTGATTCTTTTGATTGATGCAATGATGTTTTTCATAATATTCCCCTAATAAAATGATTTGGTCATAATGACATTATTATAAATATACTAATTTAGAAAGTGAACTTCTTGATCTATTTTTTGCATTCTATTTAAGGTGACATCCTGACAAATATTTGATTCATTATTACTAATTAAAAGATAATTCCGGCTACCTCCATCTTCACGATTTAGTTCAACGGTTGCGTGCCCAACAGTTCCACTACCCGCAAAAAAATCAAGTACAATTGAGTCATTATGAGTGGTCGCGCGAATAAGTTCTTTCATCAATTTTAATGGTTTAGGTGTCGAAAAGTAATTGCGACGACCAAATAGAAGCGCTATTTCATCTTTAGCTGAGGAAGTCGTGCCAAAATATTGAAATATCAAGGGTATATAATCAATCTTTTCTACTATTTTCCCATTCACTAGTCGAGGTTTTAATATTTTTTTGAGTTTTGCTTCCTTTGTTTTTCGACAAATGATGATGTATTCATAAAGAACGCTTTTCTTATCAGATTTTACATCACGATTTCTGTCAAAAAACGGATGAATCTTTTCCCACTTATAAACTTTAACTAGCTTCCCAAATATCGACTTACATAGTAATATGAGATTCTTGAGTTCGCCCTTATCAATGTTTACTACTAGAAACCCATCATTTGATAATAACTGATAACTTAAAAGAAATCTTTTTCGTAAAAACTCAATATATCCACCTTCAAAATGCTCATCTTGATAGCCAATATATTCAATCTTAGAATTATATGGGGGATCGATGAGAATCGCTTTTATTTTTCCTTCATAATTGTTCACCATTGAATTAAGTGTATGAATGTTATCGGATTCAATGACATAATTTGTCCTTTCTTTTCTTACATTGATTTTGACAATGCTGTTGGAGATGACATTTTTATCAATAAAGCAGTCCTTAAAGACTGAAATCTCGGATAATTTTGGGCAATGAGCAAATGCCCATTCACCGATATATGACACGAGGTCTGAACAATAGACTGTAGTCAGATTCACACAATTTGTAAAACAAGTCTTACTAATAATCGAGACATTGTGAAGATTAATTCCTGTCATTGCATTACATCCTGAAAACGCTCCACGCTCAAGTGTATTCACTTCATCTGGTAAAAACACCTTGCCAACAGCATATTTGGCGGGATAACATACTAATTTACTTTTATCTTTTGTATATAAAATTTTGTTTTCCACAACATATTGATTACTTAATGAAACAAATTCGATGTTTGAACAACCGACGAAGGGATTATACCCGATTGTCTCAAGAGTTTGAGGAAGTATTATTTTACGAATTCCCTTACAGTTCCAAAATGAATTACGGGAAATACGACGAACATCAAGTAATCTTAACTCATCAATATCAATGGAATTTAAACAGCCGATAACGGTATTTTTCCCCTTATCATAAATAACTTTATCGATAACATGGTAGAAACGGGAATGGTTTTCTAATTCAAGTTTGTCACAACCTGAAAATGGGTTATTTTCGAGTTTAATTACGCTTTGAGGAATCATAATTCTCTCGAGATTATGACAAAGATAGAAGGCATGTTTGCCAACAATTTTGGTTCCCTCCTTGATCGTGTAGTTCCTTTCTGTCTTCCTTATTGGATAATAGATTAGTCTAGTGAAATCATTATTGTATAAAACACCCTCTTCAAGATGAAAAAATGGAGATTCGTTATGAATTTCAACCTTCGGACATCCAGCAAAGGGATTATTTCCCATGAATCTGACATTTTTTGTGATTGTAATAGTTTTAAGGTTATAGCAATTATAGAATGTGTCTCCACTTAGGCTAATTAGTGAGTCTGGTAATACCACTTCTTCGATTGTTTGATTATCCCAAAATAGACAGGGGCCAAGTTCAGTGACACCATCAGGGACGATGATTATATTGCTAGATCCAACATACTTAATTACCTGGTTATCCTTGATGACAAAATCATCACTATGAAAGTCCAGGGATTTACTTAAAAGATATCTTTTTTGTTTCTTTTCATGATCAAAAATGCCATTGTCGTATACATTACCACTAGAATCTTTAATCGAAGTTCTTCTATCCATTACCCCACTAATTAAACGTGATTCATAAGTAACAGAAAGAAAGTCTTTACTAGAAGGAACGATCCTATCTTCTTGGGCGGTATTCCACTCGAAACACTTAATATATATTCCTTGAAGATAAATATCGTATTCATTATCTAAATCAATAATCATCTCACTTGGCTGATAGCCCATTGAAAGCAGTTTATCGACGCACTCAAGGATTACAAAACTCTTGTGGCTGTTTAACTTTAATTTAGTATTATTAAGAATCGATATTTTCGCTCCAAAGTCAGCTGTTTGATTGTTTGAATCAATGACAACTTGAAACTTTCGGTCATAGATTTTTGAGAAAATTCCTGTTGTAAGTTCTTCAAAACCTAAGGCCCAATAAAGCGCCTCATATTTCATGTCTTTTGCTAATCTTAAATTTTCCATTTTATTCATGAATTTCAATCTCACTAATTTTAATTAATATTTCCTCAACCGCTTGTTCCACATTTTTATCACTCGTATCAATCACAACATAAGGTAGCTTCATCGTTTCACAAAAATAGATCATCTTTTCATAGGCTTTATCGCTAAGGCTAATTTTAGTCTTATCTGCATCGTTAGTTTTACGTTGGTGAAGCCTAGCTAGAATTACTTCTGGTTTAGCATAGAGAATCACTGTTAGTTTTGGCTTGCCAATTTTCTTTATGATTAGGTGATAGATATCGGTGTTTTCTTTTGTCCCACTCCAACAATAGTTTGAAACAAGATGGCGATCTGTAACAATGTTCACATTTCTAAATTTTTCATACAAATATATGTTATTTAAACCATAAAACCATGCGGTAAATGTGCGGTTTTCATTAGCGTTAACTCGTTTAGCAACCTTTTGATATTGCGTAATTTCATCTTCACGGTCATCAAGCAAAAAGTGCAGGGCTTTCTCCACAAATTGATAACCGAGTTTCTGTGCTAGCAATTGGCAAGTCGTTGTTTTTCCAACTCCATCCATGCCTTCAATTGATATATGATTCATGTTTATTCATCTCCTTTACATTGATCAGTTCTTCAAGCGATTGTGGGATTGTGTCGCAGAATGACAATTCAGCTTCGTTCATCAATAAATTCATCAATCATGTAATTACGAGAGCATAGATATGATACTTTTGCATCACTAAGGTGCAAATTAGAAACGTAACATGTCATCTAGTTACTCTTCCGATTTTTTTCTTCGGCCTTTTTGCCTTTTGTGAACCCATCTAGCACTTCTAAATACCCAGACACTCGCCTGATTCTAGTGATATTCGAGCTATGACAATGTGGACAGGAATCGAAGACCCCTGTAGTTTCACAGTCATCACATACATCTTTGGGAAAATTAAAGCCTAGGTAGTGAACACCAGCTACAGTAGCAATATCGATGTATTCCTTGAGCCCTTCAACGTTACTTAATGGTGCTTCTCCTAATTCGATATAGGTAATCGATCCACCATTACAAATTTCGTGGAATAGTCCTTCCAGTTGGATTTTTTTATATCCAGGTAAGCCGCTATCGACATCAATGTGAAATGAGTTTGTGTAATAGCCTTTTGAAAATATGTCAACAGAAGGCTGATATAGGTCAACGTCGAAATCTATAAAGCGCCCACTAATTAATTCGCCACTGGTTGCAAGGAGTGAAAAGTTAAGTTTGTACTCATTTTTAAGAAAGTCGCAATAGTCACGCATGTGCTTTAGAAATCCAAGCGTTATCACATAGTATTCAACACTAGAATAATATTTGCGGCCTGTAATAATTTCTATTGCTTCACTTAAGCCAATAAATCCGATGGAAAGTGTGCCGTGTTTAAAAACATCTTCAAGATTTGTTTTTCCTTTAAAGTCTTCTAGCCATAGATGATAAGTTGAGTTTGTTGGAAAGTCCTCAGCAGTTCTTCTTGACACTTTATGAAATCGATCAAGAAGGATGTCTTTAGTTACATTGGCGACTTTGTCCCATTTCTTATAGAGTAAGGTTATTTTTTCGTCAACTGATATGTCCTTATGTTCCTTCATAATTTCTAAAGCAAGGCGGGGAAGATTAATGGAAATATTGGTAATGTTTGCTCTACCAATTGCCCCATTTTCACCAAAGAGATTGGCGACCACTCTTGTGCGACAACCCATGATTGATAACTTTTCTGGGGGAGTGTCTCGATCTTCTTTACAATCACAAAGGAGGTAGGTCGGGATCATCTTTTTAGCTGTGCAATTTAGGGCTTTTTCAAGCAAATAGTAATTAGGATCGCCAATATTGGCGTTTGTTCCTTGATGGACCTTAAAAACGATATTAGGTTTGAAAATCCTATCGCCAAGGATTTCAAATTTTGTAATCAGCGTTTCTGCTATAAATCTTGCAGCGTTGGTATTTGCTAATCCAATATTCAGTGTTACATAATAGCTGGTTTGCCCCATTCTTGAATGGTTTCCATTACACCACAAGATTAATTCGCCAATCGAATCTTCGATTAATTCTAGGTGTTTAAGATAATCAACACCTAAATTTTTCATGATTTCTGCTATTTCATTATCAAAGTTTGCAAAGGCCATGCCACCGGATTGTTCATTTCCAAGTTTGGTGAAAATATCTTTAATCATTTCGAATAAGTGAAGAATTTTTCCTGAATCACTAAATTTAATAAACTCTTGATAGGGAAACTTTCGGAGGATGTCAAATGTTAGACAATTGTAGGCTAAATCATATGCATCCAGATCATGAATATGAATCGCACCATTACGATGCAAATCAGCCCAATTTTTAGGGAGGCTATCCAGCACACGTTGTTTATATTCTTTTTCGCCAATATTATAGACATATCCGACATAGCTTGAACGGTTAGCGGCGTTATCATTGTTTAATTGTTTCATGTTAGTTTACTCTTTCAAATGTTTGATTACTGGAGCCGACATACGGCTTTATTGTTGTTTTCATCTTTTTGATAAAGGGGCCAGTTTTAAGATATTTGATTTTGGTGATAATTTCTTGGGGCACCTCCTCTTTAGTGTGAGCGGTGTATAGTGCAATGTCGAAGTCTTCAAATTTTAATAATTTGATTAATTCAATTAAAGCCTCTTTCTGAAATAAGGGTTCACCGCCTGAGATTGTGACTTTCTTGTTCATCACATTTTCTTTAAGCTCCTTGACTAAAGTGAGCACATCGACTTCGACACCAGAGGATAAATTCCAAGTTGAAACATTTTGGCAGCCAGGACAATGAATATCACAACCCTGCATAAATACGACTGTTCTAATTCCTGGTCCATCAACGAGACTATTGTTATATCTAATCGAGTTAATATAGATATTCATATTCGTTAAGTTCCTCTTTTATCTCCATCAAGAATTTGTTCATTTTATAGTTAATGCGGGCGAGCCGAGCTTCTTTGTCATATTCAATGACCTCTTGGTGTGAATCAATAACGAGGCGATCAGATAAATGACATTTTTCAACTTGTTCATTATGATTTTTACATTTTAAATAGGGGTCATTATGATTGTTTTGTAAAATCTCTTGATACACCTCATAACTAATTTTCTCGCACATGATAATTGCATCTTTATGATCCTTTTTGACTCTTGGCAAGTTTCTTGCAATTTGTGCAGCTTCTTTACCGTTTTCGGCGGTAATGGCAAATTGAATGGGAATGTAATGCTTTCTTCCCACATGACCGCATTTGGCGATAACTTTGTAATATTGTTGATTGGTAGTTTTCATGGCTTTGGTCCTCCCTTTGACACCTTTATTAAGCCATACAAAAAAAAGGCAAAATAGTACAGGAATTGCACTAATGGAGTTATTGACGAAAAAGTAATTCTAATGATTTATGGAGGATAATTACAGTTAGGTATATAGAATTAATTGAATTTAATAAAAAAGGAGCCTTATTTAATCAGCTCCATAAAATCAACATCAAGGATCTTAGCAATCTCGTGAATAACATTAATATCTTTAATGCCGTGAGCAATCCATCTACGCAAGGTAACTGGATCGACATGGACACCTTCAGACGCAAAGTTATCTTGAGTTCTAAACTTCGATACCTTAATAAGATTTTTAAGATTTTTCCCGGCTTTTTCAGCAAGGGTAATTTCTTGTGTCATTCGCAATACCTCCTTTGCGAAGGTATGAACCAGTGCTCCAGAGTATGCTCATCTGACACGAAATCATTATAATAAAAAAAGGGCCTTTATGCTAGTAAGTAAGGGCCCCAATCAAGTAAACAAGAGTAAGACTAACTACACATCAAAAAATATGTCTTTGTATTGGCTCTCATATTCTTGAACTGTCATTAATTTTTTTGTTAATACATCATAAACAAGCGTAACATATTGATTTGTAACCGTATTTCTCCCAGTAAAATAGACTACATTTCCATACATCGCATACAAATCTATTATTAAAAAGAAAGTGCCAATAGTGAGACCCAAAAACACTAATTCAAAGAGCGTGGCAATAATGGCAAAATTACTAGGGAAAATCCACCATATGGATATCAAATTTAGAACTAAAGCCAAATATGATAGCCGTCTTGTCCACTTGAACCGCTTTTTTTCTTTATTCTTGCTAAGCCATACGCCATATTTGTCTTGAAAGAAAATATAATTTGAATGTTTAGATAAAGAATAATCACTTATCTTTTTCTCGGTCTTAGTTGCATAGTAAAGGATAAAACAGGCAGCAATTGTCCAGAGATTTTCAAATAACGAATACGTTGAATACATACCTAAAGATAATGAAGTAGTTATTGTTGAGATAATGCCGAACAAGATTAAGCACGAACAGCCAATAATCAGTAAGTACCGTGCTTTAGCAAAATCTTTATTACTTCCCAACCAAAAATGTTGCTTTGTGGAGGAACTAAGAAACTGATCAATTGTTAGCACATTGTTTATTTGTGGCTTAGTTGATTGTGATATATCAGTTGATGATTTTTTATCCTGCTTAATAGAAGCAATTTGTTCAATGATTATGTCAAGTTTGGTGTCTTGCCCATCTAACCGCTCAAATACCGATTTATTATTGTTTTCCATGAAATTGAACCTATATCTTGCTCTTATTTTTTTCTATCGCTGACTTAATATCTTGTCCAGTTATGGAGCGATACACTGCATCGGTAGCAACGCGATTTTCTAATATTTCCCCATTTAAATTAACCAGCATCTCAAGTGCTTTATTGAGTTTTACTTCTAACGAGTTCAACTTAATATCCTTTAATATACTAATTTGATCTTGAAGTTTTTGATTTTGGTCGTCAAGAGTCAAGACTTCGATTTCTTTTATCGATAGTAATGCTTTATATTGATTGAGATCTTGTTCAGAAAGTCGATTGTTATCATAGGCTTCTTTTAGGTCTTCTTGAAGTTTGATGACTTGATTTCGGTATTCTACGTTCAGTCGTTCAGTCTCTCCAAAAATTGAGGCAAAATATTGACCATCAAATTCCACTCTGATACCTTTTATGTAATCAAGATAAAAGTTAACGAGGTCAAAATATACTTTCAAAAAGTTTATGACAGATTCAATTTGTAGTCTTTTTTCTTTTTTGTGTTTATGATCATTACATTTTTTAATATAATCTGGCATTTTACTGATTGTATAATCATCTAATTTAAGGCTTGTAAGCAAAAAGATATTTACTGCGTCCTCTTTTAATATGTAACCGCAAGTTTTTGATTGATCATAACGAATATTGTTTTCATCGAGAAAATACTTAATTGTTGCTTCAAGCAAATCTAAATATGAATCATAAAATGAATTACTCTTGGATTTAATGTTTCGCTTTAGTGTTGAAAAGCGCTCTGTTAGTGAACTATTAAATAAATTTGTGGACATAATGTTTATCTCCATTATTCATTGAATGATATACATATTTGACTTAAGAAACAGATACAGCACTACAATACGATCTTACTAAATTTCTATCATTAATCTTTCTTCGTAATTAGGAGAGATATTCATGAATTTTGTTGAAATGTGTGTCAAACACAAAAGGCTTTAGTTAACATCTCATCAAAAAATATACCCGGAAAGATTGATTTAATTAATTTTATCATAATATTCTGATAGAAAATATTGAAAATTTGGCCAATTTGTCAGTTATGTTAAACAAAATATTTTGTTGAGAAAGAGTGTGCGGATAATGATGGATAGTCTTCTATTCTACTTCTTCGATCTTTACAAATTCTTGAATTTGTTGAACATAAAGTTGTATCTTGCCGGCTAACTCTTCGATGTTGATGGGCGCTCTTAAGTCAATTTCGTCGAGAATATAATGTAGACCCCATGCATTCGTGTTTTTCTTACTTTCACCTTTTCCCATTGCTTCAAGGATCTTTTCATAGCCCAAATAGGATTTTGATTTTCGATTCCATAAGGCAATATAGAGAGTCGAAAAATTTTCAAATGGTTTTTCACTATACTTATTAAATATGTAAGTCTCAATACAAAGACGACTATCCTGATTGACAACAATATCATTGTACTGACTATAATATGGGGAATCATATCTTTTGTAGACGCCATGAGTAACATTCAATTCGAATTGTTCAATATATTGGTCGAGTGACTTCAGGAGGGAAACTCGTTTTTCTAAGTCAGCCTCATAGACTTCTAACAATCTTGCGAGTTCTTGCTTATTGTCAGTAACAAAATTTAGCCAGCCATTTTCAAAATTCATAATTGTGGATTCCTTTTTAAATTTAAGATTATCGATAAACTCTTGATTGAAAAGCCCCCATTTACCAACTGCTGAGTATTCATTCTCATGCTTTTCAATCTTCTTAAATAATTCATCGTAAGTAATGTTATAAAAGTCATGCATATTCTTTCCTTTAACAGGGAAAAGACTTAACACGATTTTGATGATTGGCACATCTTTATTTTTCATTGTCTTTCGATAATCATGCATTATCTTTGTGTAGTCTGCTAAGTCGTTATATAGACTAGCGTAGAGTTTATTTTCAATCACAATTAGAAGTGATTCACATTCAATCAGGAGATCAATCCTATTACTACTATTTAGTGAAAACTCACGAAGGATGTTAATGACTTCTAGTCCATCAATATCAAAGAAATAATTCTTATGTTTTTCTTGATATACTTCTAGCAGACTTTTGAGCCATAAATCATTTAATCCATGTTCTTCTTGCGTATCAAAAAGAAATCTTAATATGTTTGATGCCACATTTTCATAATGAGGAAAACCCGCCACAGCAAAAAAGTTCTTTTCCTTCATAATCTCCGAAGAGATAGTTTGTTTTGAAAAAGCTCTTATTAGTTCATTAAATGTTTCAATTTCATCATTCATTTCTTTTAACTCACTTGGTTATTACTTCCACGACTTGGATTATCCAAAAAAACTTTGAGCTGCTAAATAGCTAAATCTTATGCTGAAAATCCATGTAATTGAGTTGGAGAAATCCCGACTATTTTATTGACTAAATAAAATATTGATTTACCTTCATCAACTGTCATTCGAAAAAACTCTCTCTTGTGTGCTTCTGTGTGTTTTCTAAGGCTTGGATTCAATGTATCAATAATACTATGAATACTCTTTTCCAAAATTCTTGATTCTTCTAGTGTCTTTGTGCAAATTGTTTCTTCAACTTTAAATGGCAGGGGGACTGATGTGCTATATAATTCTTTGATTCTGCGTTCAATTGAATTCGTTCTACCGATTTTTACCCATCCTGGAATTGATTCGTTTGATAATAAATAGACTAATTCTTGTTTGTTTTCTTCAACAATTTCATCAATTGCACTTGTGAAAATCATCCGATAATTCCCCTGATTTAAAAACATTAACAAGCCTTTATCTCTTAGATTTTGAAGAGTTTGTCGCAATTTATCTTTGACATGAAAGTTCGATGGATACACCAACTTAAAATATTCTTCATAACTATAGAGTTCTTGAAGTGAAAACTCCTGATTTTTAAAGTTGTTTCTAATTAATGTATAAACTATGAAGTTCCATCCTCTAAGATTATGATCAATCATGTTTTTCACCTCGCACTTTCTATTAGATCTTTTTCAGTTGCAACTGTCAATGTACTTCCGTCCCAAATCGATAAAGTCCAACTTCTTGATTTCGCCAGTTTGATGAGTTCACGGGCCTCTCTAGTATCGACAATGCTTTGATGTATGACTACTCCCGAAACGATATTAACATTGACAATGTTTTCTTTTTTACTAAAAAATCTAAGCTCCCGTTCTTGGCCCCATTTCAACTCTTTTGTATGTAATTGTCTTTTCAGTTCAGATTCTAATTGTAATTTATCAATATTTTCGTTTTCTAACTGCATTGCTACAAGTAATAGTGGAAGCCATGAAAAATGTTCACGGCTATCCGCATAGATGACTTGATTAAAATCACTCAAGTCATACATTTCACCTGTAATTAAATCTGTATCATATTCTATACAAAAGCCAAATTGATTAGCGTACTCAGTCCATAGATAGACGTTTTCTGCGGAGTCAGACACACTAAAAACTTTAAAAGTGTGCCTAAATGTATCATTAAATTCAAACATAGGTTCAAGAATCTTTCTTAGTGAATCTTCTTGCTCTTTGTAAATAGAATCAAAACCACTCTTAGCTTTTGAAAACTTCTCTAAGTCAGATTTAGTCGCGCCAAGTCTCGTAAGAAAATCATTGAATTTCCCATTACTAACTAATTCAACAATTTCTAATAATTGCTCATCTTCAAGTGAATCAACAAAAGGACTTATTTGGGGATTTGTTTTAAATATTTGTTTCAGAAAGGCACGGTATATCTTTGCTTGATTATTTGAGTAGTACTCATTGAATAGCGCTTCTTCTTTATTTCGATCATAGTAAATGGTTGAATCAGAAGGATCATTAAGGCTCTTAATATCGGCAAACCACAAATATCCTTCTTCTAGGGCGTGCATGTAATTATCAAAATTTACTCTGTCTTTTATTGATCTATATTTATACAGTTTCATTAGAGGGCCTTAATTGCATAATTGCAACTTTAGCATCAATTTGTATCATTCTCACAAACAAGTTCTGTTTGATCCATAATCAATTGGACTGACCTATCGTAATTATTTGGTTCTTTTGGATCATCGGGTGGATACTTATACTTCTTAAGTAGTATCTTGATTTCAAACCTGATTTTGGCTCTAACTGAATCACGAATGTTCCAGTCGATTGTCGTGCTCGACTTAATCTTTTTTGTTAACTCTTTAGCGATTTCTTTTAGGACGTCAGTGCCCATCACTTCTTTTGCAGTCATGTTGGA
>Ga0265295_1003931_pt1 | contig 20690 bp, 14 predicted proteins | sample Munlansysbiofilm_FD_192503 | JGI IMG/M metagenome (GOLD analysis project Ga0265295, IMG submission 192503) | Leachate microbial communities from a municipal landfill in Southern Ontario, Canada - Methane capture system biofilm | ecosystem: Engineered > Solid waste > Landfill > Unclassified ... | reverse complement strand
AAGGAGAAAGGGGAAATAATCCAGCCTTTCAGACTTACCGCGAAGATGTAAATTGCTGATAATCAATGCTTCCCTTAGGAGTGAGGCAAACATTGATTAAGGCAATTTGCATCCAAAAACACAGCAGCACATTATTAATTTCTGCTTTTCTAAATCATTCTAAATTTGAAAATGTAAATTGTAAAATTGAAATGTGAGAAGACAATCTAATGCCTTAATTGAATGGTTTTTAGCGTCTATTTTAAACAAATTTAAAATTTAAAATGCGCAGCTTACAATTAACAATTTACAATAAAAAGAAGAAACTCATTCTCCGCACACCGCTTCTACTCGGTGGTTGAGGCTCTCGAAACTACCAGAAAAATGTGTTTCCACACACACACAATAATGGTTGAAACCATTAAAAATTTCAATAATCATCCCATTAGAACCATCAAAACAAGCTAAATTCCTTGTTAAGCGTGGTCTATTAATTCTTAAACGAATTTTTTATGTTAATATTCGAAAAAAAGCATACTTTTGCCCTCGAATAATCTATCGTAAAAATAGAATTAACAACCATCAAATATTTATTAATAATTAAACCCTATGCATTATGAGAAAAATTAATCTATGTTTTGTTTTATTCTTCGTTTTATTTGGATTAAGCAGTGCTTTTTCGCAAGATTTGCAATCCAATTCACATTTTAACACACACACAACACTGAACAATCCCCCACAGACAAGCGTGAATGGTATAAATGTAAATAAAATGCTTAAAACCGGCGAAAAAGCTTTGGGATGGCAACCTGATACAATTTTACATTACGGTACAACTAGTTTAGAAGGAAGAATTACATTTACATACAATGACAATGGAAACGTGTTGACTAAGTTAGAAGAAAGCGGATCATTATTGGTAAATGGGTTTAGACATACCTACACTTATGACAGCAACGAAAATTTACTGACTCAATTAACAGAGAGCTGGTCAAGCGGAGCATGGGTAAACATATATAAATATACCTACACTTACGATGGCAACGAAAATATACTGACTCAATTAACAGAGAGCTGGTCAAGCGGAGCATGGGTAAACCTATATAAATATACCTACACTTACGATGGCAATGAAAATATGCTGACTGAATTACTCGAACAATGGGTAAGCGGAGCATGGGTAAACCTACATAAATATACCTACACTTACGATGGCAATGAAAATAGGCTAACTAAACTATATGAGAGCGGGACAAATGCTGAAAAAAACACATACACTCACGATAGCAATGGAAACATGTTGACTAACAAGTTTGAAAAATGGCAAAGCGGGGCATGGGCGAATTATGATAGATATACCTTTACTTACGACAGCAACAATAATTTATTAACTGAAAAACATGAACTATGGGAAAGCGGCATGTGGAGTAATGGATTGAAGTATACTTACACCTTTGATGGCAATGGAAATAGGCTAACTTGGTTGAAAGAAATATGGCAAAGCAACGCATGGATAAATATGACTAATACAACTTACACATACAATGGCAACGGAGGTATAGTTAAAGTATTAACTGAAGGATGGCTAAATGAGGCATGGAAGAATGTTAATCAACTTGTTTACACTTATGATGGAAATGGAAATATGTTGACTGAGTTAATTGAATACTGGGATGCCAACGCATGGCTAAGTATGTACAAATACACCTATGCCTACGATGGCAATGCGAATTCTATTATAGGGATGTATGAAGAAAACGAATTTGACTCATGGCAACCTATGCTTTCAGACTTACATCTATTTTCTAATCAAAATGAAATAATGTCACTATTGGACATACATCGCTATGAAGCTAGTTTTACCTATATTAATACCGGCATCACCAATATAGAAGATGACAATAGCATTGTTATTTATCCAAATCCTGCCACTGACCAACTTTTCATAAGTATATCAGATTACCAAAACACCACTATGGAAATATTCAATATCCAAGGACAGTTGTGTCATACTCAGACTTTACAATCTGACAACACAGAAATCAACATTGCTCATCTGCAAAACGGTCTGTACCTGTTGAAAATCAAAAGTCAGGCAAAAGTTGAAGTGCGGAAATTCATTAAAGAATAACGGAATAAAGATCTGGAAATAAGTGATGGTGTCTTCGAGAGCCTCAGAAATCAGTTTTGAGTTTTGAGTATTGAGCAAGAGGAAGAAAAAAAGAACGAGGTAAGGGGGAAAAGGAGAAAGGGGAAATAATCCAGCCTTTCAGACTTACCGCGAAGATGTAAATTGCTGATAATCAATGCTTCCCTTAGGAATGAGGCAAACATTGATTAAGGCAATTTGCATCCAAAAACACAGCAGCACATTATTAATTTCTGCTTTTCTAAATCATTCTAAATTTGAAAATGTAAATTGTAAAATTGACTCATCAATGGAAACCACATTACCGATGAATGCATTACTTTTTCCCAAACCACCAAGCTTATATCAACATTAACTAAATTGTTTTGTTTTTTAAATACTCATGTTGATATTAATTATTTGTTAATTCATCACAATATATCACATCCTTTTAGAATTAAAGTAGATTTAATAGCTTTTTTACGGCAATTTTAATTAATTTTGTAAAAAATCTTTAAGAATGTCCTACATTAAACTTGACAAAAGCCAACTTGTCAATCTTGAATATACTCTAACAAAAGAACTGTTAAGGACAAACCGTTCTGGGACATATTCATGTACAACACTTAATTTTTGCAACACCCGAAAATATCATGGACTTCTGGTAGTTGCGCAGCCCAACATTGACAAACATAGACATGTACTCTTGTCATCAATGGATGAAACTGTTATTCAACATGGAGAGCAGTTTAATTTGGGAGTGCATAAGTACCCTGGCACATTTTCTCCAAAAGGTCATAAATACATCATTGATTTTGAAACCGATCCGATTCCAAAACATGTTTACAGAGTTGGAGGTGTTATTCTTAAAAAGAAAATCATTTTTTCTACGCACGAAGACAGAGTTCTCATCAAATATTCATTGATTGATGCCAACAGTCCGACTATTATTCGCGTGAGCCCCTATCTGGCATTCAGAAGTGTCCACAGCCTAAGCAAAGCCAATATGTGGGCAAATACCAAATATACAGAAATTGATCATGGTGTCAGTTTCAAATTATACGAAGGTTATACACCTCTGTATTTTCAGGTTTCAAAAGTAGTTGACTATGTCCACATGCCTGACTGGTATAATAATATTGAATATCCCAAAGAATTGGAGAGAGGCTATGAGGGTCACGAAGACCTTTTTGTGCCTGGATATTTTGAATTTCCCATTTCAAAAGGAGAAGATGTCATCATTTCTGTGGGCACCCAACCGACAAATCCCAAACGCCTAAAGCATCTATTTACTCATGAAATCAGGACGAAAACTCCTCGAAACACCTTTGAAAATTGTCTGACAAATTCTGCACAACAGTTTTTCGCATATTTTAACGAACAAAAATACCTTATTGCCGGATTTCCTTGGTTTGATTGCAAACTAAGAGACACTTTTATAGCTTTGCCTGGACTGACACTAACAAGCAATGATTTTGCATCCTTTCGCCAAGTCATCAATCCCCTGACAGAAATAATGCAGGGACCTCATTTCTCTAAATTGTGCCGTTCTTATACAGATTATTCTGCAGATACATCTCTATGGTTTATTCGCGCACTGCAGCTTGCAACTGAAATGACATCAGAAACTGCTGCCGATATATGGAACAACTATGGAGAGGTCATAAAAAAAATTCTTTACGGTTATAGAAACAACGAAAGCCCTTCGGTCGTAATGCGTGATGACGGTTTGCTTTCTGTACGCCCTGAATTTCAGGCAAACACTTGGATGGATGCCTTTATAGATGGCAGAGCAGTGACACCAAGGGCAGGCATGACAGTTGAAACGAATGCACTTTGGTATAATGCCATCATGTTTGCCATTGAAGCCTCAAATGCAGCGCGTGACATCACATTCTCAGAAGATTGGAAAGATCTTCAAAATAAGATTCCTGTTTCTTTTAAAAGCGTTTTTTGGGACAAAGCAAGAGGTTATCTTGCAGATAATGCCGGTGATTTTCATACTGATTGGTCAGTGAGACCGAATATGATTTTTGCCGCAGCGCTTCCATACAACCCAATCAGCGAAAAAATCAGACAACTGGTTATTGAACTGGTAAAAACAAAACTGCTGACTCCAAGAGGATTAAGGACACTTTCACCAGATGATCCAAGCTATAAAGGACATTATAAGGGCAACGAGCAACAGAGAAACCTAGCATATCACCAAGGAACAGTTTATCCTTGGCTAATGGGCGCATACAGCGATGCCTATCTTCGCACTTATCGCCAATCGGGATTATATCACATTGAACAACTCTATAAAGGTTTTGATGAAACTATTTTGGAACATGCCATTGGCAGTATTTCAGAAGTGTATGACGGAGACCCTCCTCACCGCGGCTCAGGATGTATTTCCATGGCAACGAGTGTAGCCGAAATTCTAAGAATGAAGCATATCATTGACAAGTACAAGGAGGAAGAGAAATGAAAGTGCTGATGTTCGGATGGGAATTTCCTCCTCATATTTCAGGTGGTCTGGGAACAGCATGTTTCGGACTGACCAAGGCACTGTCAAAACAAAAATTGGATATTCTATTTGTTGTTCCGAAAGCTTTTGGCGATGAAGACAGTTCTGTTGCCAGACTCATCAATGCCAGTGACATCACTGTTGATTTAACTGAATCGGAACACAAAGAATATTGGGAACGCATTCAATATATGCAGATCAATTCAACCATCATTCCATACGTGGGTCCCGAAAGATTCAATGAAGTTATTAATCATGACAATCTTGTATCTGAGTTTGAAACCAACCGGATTTTCAGCAAAAATTATGACTTCTCAGGCGGATACGGTCCAGATTTGATGTTTGAGGTTTCAAGATATGCCCTTATTGCTGGAGCACTGGCATCATCAAACACATTTGACATCATTCATTCACATGACTGGCTCACTTACCCCGCAGGAATAGCTGCAAAAAAAGCCAGCGGAAAACCTCTGGTGATTCATGTTCATGCAACCGAATTTGATCGAACTGGCGAAAATGTCAATACCGTTGTTTTTGATATCGAACGTTCGGGTATGGAAGCTGCCGACATGATTATCACTGTTTCTGATCTTACAAGAAACACTGTTATCAACAAGTATGGAATTGATGCCAGAAAAGTAGTTACTGTGCATAACGGAGTTGACGAGAATTTTGAGGAAAAGAGCATGGAGATCAAAAGGGCCTATCCCGAAAAGGTTGTCACATTTCTGGGGCGCATCACATTCCAAAAAGGTCCCGAATATTTTGTAGAAGTGGCAAGAAAAATTCTTGAAAGAGACGATAATGTTAGATTTGTCATGGCAGGCAGTGGCGACATGATGAACAAGACAGTTATGCTTGCAGCAAAATACAGACTTGGCGACAAATTCCATTTCACTGGATTTCTTAAAGGCGCTGATGTTGACCACATGTTCTCACTCAGCGATGTATATGTAATGCCTTCTGTGTCAGAACCTTTTGGCATTTCCCCTCTGGAAGCTATTCGATCCAACGTTCCTGTGGTTATTTCAAAACAATCAGGAGTTGCCGAAGTTCTAAACCATGCCATTAAAGTTGATTACTGGGATATCGAAGCCATGGCAGATGCCATTTACGGCATCCTACACTACCCTCCCCTTTCAGTCATGTTCAGAGAACACGCCAAGGCTGAAGTGGATGAGCTAAGGTGGGACAAAGCAGCATTTAAAACAATTCAGGTATATAAAAAAGCATTGATTAAAGGAAAAAGGAAATGAGAGCTATTTGTTTAAATTTTCAGGTGCATCAGCCTGTGAGACTCAAAAAATACCGTTTTTTCCAGATTGGAAATGATTATCATTACGAAGATGATTTTCAGAACAAATATCTGTTGAATCGTATTGCCGAACAATGTTATCTTCCAATGAACAAACTGTTGCTTGAGCTCATAAAAACCCACGGAGATAAATTCAAAGTTTCATTTTCCATATCAGGCACTGCCCTTGATCAGTTTGCCCAATACAATCCCGAAGTCCTCGAAAGCTTTCGCAAACTTGCAAAAACCGGAAATGTGGAATTTCTGGCCGAAACATACTATCATTCACTCAGCTCATTAATTTCACCCGAAGAATTTAAGGCACAGGTTACTGAACATTCCAAAGCCATCAAAAAACAATTGGGATATACCCCCATCACCTTTCGAAATACCGAAATGATTTATTCCGATGATATCGCCAATATGGTTGATGACATGGGATTTGATACTATTCTCACCGAGGGTGCAAAGCATGTTCTGGGATGGAAAAGTCCTAATTTCCTCTATTGCCAAGCTTCAAATCCACGAGTAAAACTCCTATTACGCAATTTTAAACTCAGCGATGACATCGCGTTCAGATTTTCAAACAGAGATTGGAATGAGTGGCCTCTGACTGCAGAGAAATTTGTTTCATGGATGAATGCATTGCCAAAAAATGAAGAAATTATCAATCTTTTTATGGATTATGAAACTTTTGGCGAACACCAGCACAAAGACACGGGTATTTTCGATTTTATGCGAGCACTGCCATCAACTGTTTTCAAACAAAGTAAATTTACTTTTATCACTCCCAGCCAGGCTTCGGAGACCTTACAACCAGTGTCAGGAATTACTGCTAGTGATCCGATTTCATGGGCTGATGAAGAAAGAGACATCACCGCATGGCTTGGAAACGACTTACAAAAAGATGCTTTTGAAAAAATATACAATGCTCAGAGTATCGTTTATGATTTACAAAATCCATCTTTACTGAAAGTTTGGCGCAATCTACAAACAAGCGATCATTTTTATTACATGAGCACAAAATGGTTCAGCGATGGTAATGTTCATAAATATTTCAATCCTTATACTAGTCCTTATGAAGCATATATTAATTACATGAATGTTTTATCAGACTTTATGCTCAGAACCAATAATAATAACAATACTGAAACTATACAAAGGAATACTTCTTCCAAATTAAAATCAGAAACAACTATGAAGAAAGAAACAGAAGAAAAAAGAAAACCAGGTAGACCTAGGAAAAATATCGAGATAAACCCTGTAACTCATACACCAGGAACCCGCAAGCCAACACGCGTTAAACCCACTGTTAGCAAATTTGATGATATTTTGAAAATTGCTGATCATGAGTTGCGAAATTACCTGCGGACCCTAGACACTGATATTATATTTGCTGCTCTTCAAGGCGCAGATGAGTCAGTAAAGGACAAGGTTCTATCTAATATCACCAAAAGGTCATTGTTGAAATACGAGATATTGATGGACACCGAGCCCGAAAAATACACAGTCCGTCAAATCAATGCTGCACGCAAGGAACTTATTAAGCCATATTCAAACCGAACGAGTAAATGAACGAACAAGTCAATCTGCTTCGTCCTGACTATATCTTTGAGATAAGTTGGGAAGTATGCAATAAAATCGGTGGTATTCACACTGTCTTAACAACAAAAGCTGCATATCTAGAAAAGCAGCTCGGCATGAATTACATCCTCATTGGGCCAGATCTTCCGAAGGAGCAGGCAGAAAACGATATTTTTCAGGAAGATAAAAATTTATATTCCCAGTGGGTGTCTGAAGCACACAGGCAAGGGCTACGCATTCGAACAGGAAGATGGAATATTCCAGGCAAGCCTGTTGTTTTTTTGGTAGACTTCAGTCAATATTTCACTCAAAAAGACACCATTTTTGCCTCCCTGTGGGAAACCTACAAACTAGATTCACTTACAGGAGGATGGGACTATACAGAACCCGCACTATTTGGATATGCTGCCACAAAAGTTGTGGAAAGTTTCTACAATTTTCATTTGTCGGCATACGATAAGCTCGTGGTTCATTTTCATGAATGGAAAACAGGAGCAGGATTGCTACTGCTGAAAAAAGAATTGCCACAAGCAGGATTGGTGTTTTCTACACACGATACAGTCCCAGGAAGGACACTATCAGCTGCAGGAATATCAATATTCAACAACGACAATGGGAACACTGATGAAATCATCAATAAAGCTGGAAACCGCGCTAAATATTCTTTGGAAAAACTCAGTATAACTAATGCAGACTGCTATACAGCCGTAAGTCAACTAAATTCGGACGAAGCACTCCGTTTTTATGGAGAAGGAGCATGTGTTATCACTCCAAACGGGTTTAATCCGGAGCTAATTCCTCTTCGTGAAAATATTGTTGAGCATAAAAAAGAATGCAGAGAAAGAATTTTTTCATTTATTGAACGGTTTTTCGGTAAAAGGCCATCTGACAATTGCTTGATCGTTTGCCATAGCGGCAGAAATGAATTCCGAAACAAAGGCACAGATATATTCATAGATGCAATTTCAGCACTAAAAGAGAAACTACATGATCGTGAGGTATATGCTTTTCTCTCTATCCCTGGCAACCATTCAGGCCCCGTGGAACATATTAAAAAGCGCATAGAAAAACCTAGCGAAGGCGCCGTTTGTGAAGGAGATATTGTCACACACCATCTTCTTTCATATGAAAACGACTTGATATTGAATAAAATCAAAGAGAACAAGCTGTGTAACTCCCCAAATGACAATATCAAAGTCATCTATATTCCTGCTTGGCTCGATGGCAACGACAAAGTTGTTAATATTCCCTACTTCGATTTACTTGCCGGATCTGACATAGGCGTTTTTCCAAGTTTCTATGAGCCATGGGGATACACTCCCATGGAATGTCTCTTACTTGGAGTGCCTTCCATCACAACACAATTGAGCGGTTTTGGAGTATGGGTCAATCAGCATTTCCCAGATAACAAAGCACTAAAGGTCATTTATCGTGATGAAAAAAATGATAATGAGGTTATCGAATCCATTACGAATACACTAATAGATTTAACCAAATACAGTGATGAGTATCATTTGCAAATAAATTCAGATGCAATGGCAGTATCAGCTGCCACACATTGGGAAAATTTTATTGGTGAATATAGGCTTTCATTTCACAAAGCCCTGGAACAAGCAGCAACAAGAATTGAGCTATACAAGCACAAACAGGCTGTTCCAGTCCTCACACCCGCTTGGACCAACAAACCACACTGGTATAAAGTTCTGGTGAACCCCTATTTCCCTGACTCATTGCTTCCTCTGAAGGAACTGTCTATGAACCTCTGGTGGAGTTGGGATTCGGATGCTCAGCAACTATTTGAAAATATTAATCCCCAACTGTGGGAAACAACAAAACACAATCCAATCGCGCTTCTTGAAATGCTTGAGATTAAACAAGTCAGGCAACTGGAAAATGATCCCGAGTTTATTTCAAGATTGAATGAAGTATATCAAAAATTCACCTCTTACATGTCGGCAAAGCCCACTGAAAAGAATTCCATTGCATATTTCTGCATGGAATACGGGTTACATGCTTCTGTAAAACTTTATTCTGGTGGACTTGGAATTCTTGCAGGCGACTATCTTAAAGAAGCCAGTGATACAAATAGGAACTTTGTAGCAGTGGGCTTGTTATATCGCTATGGTTATTTCAACCAGAAAATTTCTCCTTTTGGAGATCAAATCAATGAAAAAATTCCGCAGAAATTTACTCATCTCCCCATGATTCCTGTTCGAGATGAGAAAAATAACTGGGTTCACGTCTCAATGTTATTTCCTGGAAGAACAGTTTTTGCGAAAGTATGGAAAATGCAGGTTGGTCGTATATCACTATATTTACTTGATACTGACCTTGATGAGAACAACGAAGCTGACCGTCAAATCACCCATCAACTCTATGGAGGAGATTGGGAAAACAGACTGAAGCAAGAACTCATCCTCGGCATCGGAGGAATCCGAATACTTCGTCAAATTGGGATAAACCCTGATGTGTATCACCTAAATGAAGGTCATGCTGCATTTTTGAATCTTGAGCGGATGCGTTACCTAATTCAAGAAGACAAACTCAATTTCACTCAAGCTGTTGAAGTATTGCGCAGTAGCAGTCTGTTCACTACTCACACGCCTGTTCCTGCCGGTCATGACTCATTTGAAGAAAGTTTACTGAGGGTTTATCTCTCACACTACCCTCAGCGTTTCAATATCACTTGGGAGAAATTCATCAACCTCGGCAAAATAAATGACGATGATCCTGCTGAGAAATTCTCAATGAGTGTGCTCGCACTGAAGTTATCTCAAGAATGTAATGGAGTGAGTAGGCTGCATGGAAAAGTTTCTAGAGAGATGTTTGCAGGACTGTATCCTGGATTTTTTAGTGAAGAACTTCATATTTCGTATGTTACAAACGGGGTACATTATTCAACATGGACAGCAAAAGAGTGGCAGGATATTCTCACTGAAAACAACCCTGGTTCTTTGAATGAGCGCCTGAGTGACAAGCAGAAATGGGAACATATATATAATATCCCTGATGAAACCATCTGGAATATAAGAAACAAATACAGGGCAATTCTCGCCTCATTCATGTCTGAAAAGCTTGTAAAAGACTATACAGCAAGGCAGGAACAACCACACATATTGATTCAAACTCTTGAAAATATCAATCCCGATATCCTTACCATAGGTTTTGCGCGCCGTTTTGCAACTTACAAAAGAGCTCATCTGTTGTTCAGCAGTCCTGAGCGCTTAAGTCTAATTGTTAATGACCCTCACAAACCAGTAAGGTTTCTGTTTGCAGGAAAGGCACATCCTCAAGATGGGATGGGACAAGACCTTATCCGCAAAATCATTCAATGGTCAAAACTCCCTGAATTTTTAGGAAAGATAATATTTCTAGACAATTACGATGCAGAAATTGCAAAGAAGATGGTTCAAGGTGTTGATATTTGGTTGAATACCCCCACAAGACCACTGGAAGCTTCTGGAACATCAGGAGAAAAGTGTGTAATGAACGGTGTATTGCATTTAAGTGTTCTTGACGGTTGGTGGGCAGAAGGTTATTTGCCAAAAGCAGGATGGGCACTCAAAGAATCAAGAACCTATGTGGATCAAAAACTACAAGATGAACTAGATTCTGAAACACTCTATTCAATGCTCGAAACTGAAATCGTCCCCATGTTCTATAATCGGAACCAACATAATATTCCTACGGAATGGATTCAGTTCATCAAGAAAAACCTATGCGAAATTGCTCCTTTATTCACTACCAGAAGAATGATGAATGACTACTATTCAATGTTTTATGAAAGAATGTTCATCAGATCTGGAAAAATGAGAGCTTCAAATTATGAAAAAGCATGTGCTCTGGCAGCATGGAAAAGAAAAACCGAACTGATGTGGGACAATCTCAAAGTTGTTGAAAACAGATGTCACGATTCCAATGTAAGGCCATTGCTTCTTGGTGAAAACTTTAATGCAGAAATTGTCATTGACAGCGCAGGAATTCCCCACCAGGAAATTGGGGTTGAGCTCCTATTTGGACAAAAAACCATGGACCATGTGGAAAACATCCTTTTCAGCGAAGAACTTGAATTAATTTCTTCGGAAGAAAATCGTGCAGTCTTTGCCCGTTCGGTGGAAATCAGACGTGCTGGTGTTCTCGATTTTGCTGTGAGAATTTTCATCAGGCATCCGGACCTGCCACACAAAACAGACTTTGGCCTCGTTAAATGGGGTTAATTACTCCTGCTTATGAAGATGAACGACTTCTTTAACTTTGTAGGACTACACTATGGGAATACCATAGATAATGTTTTTGATCTCTTTGGTCTCCCCGATGAAAAAGAAGCTACATTTGTTTCTTTTTCTCGAAAAAAGATTGAAGTTGAGTTTTACTATCCTTACGATGAAAAAATGCAGTGCAAACGCATTAAAGTCAAATGGTTTTACCCACGTGAAAATTAATTTTTATGAAAAATCGGTTACTTCTTATATTGATTGTCATTTCATGCGGATTGTTTCTGTTTGAATTCATTTTTACTTCAGCAATCCACAGGCATGCAGCTGATGACTTTTTCTTTATGCAAAGTGCTGCAGAAAACGGAATTATCAACGGAACATTATTCCAATATTCAGATTACAATTCCAGATTTATTGCTGTCTTGCTTATTCATAGTCTGTTATATATAACTATGTCACATGAGCATTTCTTCTTGATTCTAGGTGTTTTTCTAATTGCAGCGATGAGCACTTCTATTTTCTTGTTGCTTCAATCAATAGAATGCAGATTTAAAACCAATTTCCGCAATATGAAATTGCTAGCTCTTCTTATTTGTAGCTTTCTGTTCTATTCGACCATCCACATAGGCGAAGTATGGTTTTGGATAACCTCTATTCCTACAAATCTGTTGAACAGCATCATTATAATTACCGGAGCGTCTCTTTTGTTACATAGAAGTAGAAGATGGTATGTTATCGTCGGAATTATGCTCTGTTTTGCTTATGCAGGTAATGCATCAGAACTTTCAATTGCATTCATTCTCCCCATATTAATTCTATTTTTGCTCGCCGTAAAATCTGCTCCGTGCAAAGCTGACAGATGGAAAATTACAATTTCTATCCTTTCATTTGCCATAGGATTCGTTTATCTTATTAAGGGACAAGGACTTTCAAATAGAATTGATTATGCCTCATCATTACCATGGGAAACAGCACTGTTAACAACCTTCAAATATTGCGGCATCATTCTATTAAAACAAACGTCATTAATTATTATTCCTGCTATTTGTGGAATACTTTTTATTGCAGCAAAACTTTCGGATCAAATTTTTATTCAATATAAAAAACCCAGATTATACCTTTTTATTCTCTGCTGGGCAATCTTCTTGTTCATGTACCAGTTCGAATTTACGCTCCACACCAGTGATGTTGCACCAGCTAGAACATTGTTCCCTGTAATGGTGTTATTCATTTTTTCCGCTTCAGCAATTGTTGCACCCTACCTAAAAAACATAAAGAAAAACACTCTTCAAATTGTGGTCATCAGCATATTTATTCTCTTTCAAATTAGTCATTCATTGATATACCTGCCTAAAACATTACAATATGTTCACCAATACGACGCGCGAATGCAGTTATTAAAAAATTCTGATCTACCCAATAACGAAGTTTTGAAAATCGACAAACTGCCACATTCAGGCTTACTGTATTCTGCTGAAATCACAAATGACACTTCTCATTTTAGCAATGCTCATCTAAAGATTGGCTTACAACTTAATTACCAGGTCGTTACTGAATAAGCCCTTTACTCTGTAGAATATGGCTAATTTTGATAAAAAATATAACTATGATTTCGCCTAGACAACAATTTTTCATTGCAGACTCAAAAATGCATACTGTTCAAAGCAGCGCATGTGTTTTACCTCCTCCCCCCAATCATATTTATGAAGTGTTCAGAGTAATCAACGGAGTAGCACTTTTCCTTGAAGATCATATAGAAAGACTGCAACACTCAATTGATGAAGCTGGAATCTTGACAGAAGCTCAATCACTGCTCCCAGATATTGACAAGCTGCTGAAACTCAATGGATACGCGACAGGGAACATCAAGATCATATTCTGGAAAACAGAAAAAACAAATCATTCCATGCTTTTTTATGATAAACACCTCTATCCTACTGAACAGCAATTTACAGAAGGAGTCACTCTCGGATTGCTTGAACGAGAAAGACAAAATCCCAATGTCAAACTGTTTGATTCCAGTATGCGAAAAGATGCTGGTGAACTGATAGAATCCAATAACTTTTATGAAGTTATTCTGCTAAATCAACAAGGATTCATTACTGAAGGGAGTCGTTCGAATATATTTTTCATAAAAGACGACACCTTATTCACTGCCCCTTCATCCGAAGTTTTGCAGGGTGTTACACGGAAAAAGATTATTGAAATCATAAAAAATCTATCTATTAGTTTTGAAGAAAAACATGTGCATATCAATGATATCACGCTTTACGAATCCATTTTTATCACAGGCACATCACGACGAGTTTTACCAGCAAAAAATATTTATTCTGTTTCCACAGATTTCAACACAAATCATCCTCTACTTAGAAAATTACAAGCCGAATTTATTCAGGTTTGCAATGACTATGTGGAAACTGTTAAAAAAAGGAAATAAAATAGTTCAACAGACGAGGTTCTAGCAAAATTGGAAAAACCAACCCATAGAGAGCACCAAAGAAATGAGCATCATGCCCGATGTTGTCCTTGCCTCTGCGCGCCATTACTGCAGAATAAATCAGATAAAAAAGGCCAAAAACCCAAGCAGGAATATCAATGGGAATAAAAAACATTCTAATAGATCCGAAGGGATAAAACAAGATACTTGTAAAAAGCACTGCAGACACGGCACCGCTAGCGCCAACAGCCACATATGCATAATTATTTCTGTGCTTGAAATAAGAAAACACTGTTGACATAATAATTGCACCGAAATATAATCCCACAAAAAACAGCAGAGGATATTTGAAAATCATCGCACTGTATTCAATCACAAAAGAACCAAAAGAATACAACACAAACATATTGATAATCAGGTGCGGCCAATCTGCGTGAACAAAACCATAGGTTAAAAACCGATAATATTCTCTGTGCCTCTTAATCCTATCGGGACTAAAATGAAGTCTAGACATTGTGTCGCTGTTTTGAAAACAAACATAGCTGACAAACACAGTCAAAATAATGATACCGTAGAAAAGAATTTTTCCTATCATTATTCTTGAGTTTCAATAATTTGATTTTCTGCTGTATAGTCAATTTCAGAGCCGAGGACACTGTGAGGAACAAGATATACTGCGAGCAACATTGCAGCAGCAAAAACAGGCCAGAAACGCTTTTGCCGATTTTTTCTCAAAACAAAGAAGGCTATGAGCCAAAAAACAAAAGCAAATACAGTTTTGTTGTCTGTCAAGTCATGCCCAAGAGGCCATCCTGTCCAATATGCCCCAAATGCATATTTCTGCACAATGGGTCCTAGAATCAGTCCTCCAACAAAAAGAAAAGCAAGTGTCAGTATTGTGAAAACGTAAGTGTTTTTTCTAATAAATAATGCCTCAAATCCTGTGCGCATTGACAAAAGCATGGCAAGAAACATAAAAATAATATGTGGTATCAAAATCAATAAAGGGACATGTCCTTTGTATCGCAACACTGCAGGCTCTTTGTTAAGTAACACTTCCTTAAATTCATCCAACAAAACAATATGATACATCATTTTCCCCGCCGGAGGAAGTTGTGGCAATTCTGCTATCAGCAAATCCCCATCCCTGAGCATGGATAGTGTATCCCATTCATCATAACTTTTAAATCTTTTGTAATAATAATACCCAGCAAGCTCTGAATTACTATTTTTTATCTCGATTCGAGCGGGAGAATCACCACCCCATGTTCTGATTAACTTATATGATATTTCATTATTTTGAAAACTAACTGATCCGTACATTGGTTTGGTAGGTCCCGTGAGCCTCTGGTATATTGAGAATGAGAGCATCAAGAGCAAGGATAAAATCCAGTATAAAATAGATTTTCTTCTTATGTTCATTTTCTGTGTAATTTTGGCATGTTTTTCGTCAAGAGATGCAAAATTACCATTAATTCTTTTAAAACTGTCGCATTATGAAAACAAAAACCACCATCACTTTCGCAGCTTTCATGTTTTTTTGCAGTTTATTTTTAAAAGCCCAAGAAACAAAAACAGACACCTTAACAGTGTTCAATGACACTATCGATGCACCAGAATATCCAGTGTATGAACTTCCTGAAATTTTTACAACAGACAATAATCTAAGACTCATCGGACAATACATCCCCACAAACTGGGTTGTAACACACTCCACTGACACGCTTAAATTCAGACATATTTCACCAATATACCGAATCTCAGATAGTTTAGCTGCTGACACTGTGAAAAAAGGCAGGGCAAAACTCAAGGGACTGACTACAATAAAACATGACACGGCCTATATTTTAATTCTGCTTGAGCCACTGTGGTCAGGACAAAAGGTTGATGATGCCCTGCTAAAAAATAGTCACTTCAATGCGCAGATTGACAAATTGCTGAAAAAATACAAAATTGCTCACCTTAAGGAGTTTATAGATAGTGACGACTTTAACATCGATTCAGAAACACTTTCAGTAAATGAAAAGAAATCTATCATTCGCTATCTCGCAGACAAAGCTGCTCTAGAAAAAGAGCTTATTTTAGTTCCAAATTATCACACCACAATGTTTTCTTTATTTATAGTAAAAGTGTTTCCTACACCTGAAGAAGCAATGCATTTTACACCACCAGGTGTTGTTATGGAAACTGCTCTTATCATAGAGCTCTTTGAAAAATATGCAGGAAAATAAATTATCTTAAATAAAAATAAAACATTCTTTTTATTATGTATAAAATTATTTGTATTTTTGCATCAAATTAACCTAAAAAAATATCAATTATGAAAAAATTACTTAGCGTGTTTGCAATTGTTGCTCTTTTTGGAGTTTTTGCATGTAATCCAAAAACTAATGGTCCTTCACAAGACGAATTTGACAAACTATCAAAAGAAATCGTTGACAAAGACACTCAGATTGCTCAACTTCAGGACGAAATGGAAATGCTAACTGCTGACATGGATATCTGCTCAATGGAAAGAGATTCTCTCATGGAACTAACAACAAAAAAAACTGGCACTTACAAACCTAAAGCTCCTACAACTACAACTACAACTACTACCACTACTGGTGGAAGAGGTGATATGAAAGGTGGAACTACCACAACTACAACCACCACAGGTGGAAGAGCTGATATGAAGAAAAAATAGTAGTTCTTTAAAGAATTATAATACAAAAGGGTTGAAAGAAATTTCAACCCTTTTTTTATTTATAAAAATTAAGAATCGATACTTTAAAACGATACAGGATTTATTAATAATTAGTAAATAGCGGACATCTTCTATTTACCCATCTGCTTTACTTAAGGCTGCTTTCTACTGGCTTTACTTGCTTCTTAGACTGTTGCTATGACTTGATACCCATGCTGGGACTATTGCTAAAGACTCTGACTATTTACGGATCCGCACAGCTAAATAACGATCTAATAACAAAAATTCTCCTGTACAATTAGAATGAAATCTCTACGTATTACAAATAAAGCCATTGGGAATCCAAACTCATATTACCGAACCTCCCACAAACAACGTACGCTTCTCCATTTTAAATTCAATTATCATTAAGCTATTATCATAAATAAACATACAACTACTTTACCAAAACCCCATACACTAGATTTACCTATGGTGAAAAAAAATCAATAAAAAAAGGCTGCTTTTCAGCAGCCTTTTTCCATGAGATCAAAAAAATCTTATTTCTTTGTGAAAGAAAATAGACATGATTGAGAACTTGTACCATATGTAATCTGCATTGAAATGCTAAATGCATTATTTGCAAATGTACCAGTTGATTTTCCTTCAACAGTCCATGGATCATTATCTTTATCCATTACCTGCTGGCTAGCAATAGTAATCTTTGAGCCATCAATTGTTGCTTTCGCACTTCCACCTAGATCATCACCAAGGATGTTTGAAATATTAACTTTAGTAACACCTTCAGCACTTGTAGAAATGTTTGCTGTATTGTTAATCCCTGGGTAACAACCATCAATAAATTCGTAAGAACCAATAAATTTTGTTCTGCTTTCAGTTGCACAGTCTGTTCCTTCGTAACCAGTTGCACAAATACAGTCACCTTCGTCACAAACACCGCCATTTAGGCATGTTACGTCTTTACAAGGATCAGTACAAGCGTTCATGATGAACATTCCAGCTGCTAAAGAAGCAATAGCCAAGAAATTTTTTACATTTTTCATAATTTTGTTTTTAGGTTAAACGTTAATTGTTGTTTATTAATAATGCAAAAATAACAAATATATTTCAATACACTTAAAAATTTCATACCATTTATCTATAAAAAAGCATTATAAAAATCAAAATATTCAAGCTTTGCTCACTTAAACATTGACAATCAAAAACTTACAATGCATAGTTTTGATTTAAAATTCATTATAAAACACATTACAATTATACATTTTTTCAAGTTCCTGCTCAAAAAAACCATACTTTTGCATTATTTCATCCTATGTTGATTAGAGAAATGTATAAAAACACCCTTGTTTATCTAAAATCTTTTATTGTTTTGTTTGCATGCATTTTGATATTAAATATTCTATGCAGACAACTTCTTTATTTTTTCAACCCAAGTCTTTTTCAAATTAGTTTTTCTCAGTTTGCATCATATTCTTTTAAAGGGATTCGGTTTGATCTTTCTGCTATTGCATATGCCAATATGCTTTTTGTTTTTCTTGCCTTTTTGCCCTTCCCCATTCATAATAAGAGATTTTACAAAGTGGTTCTTTTCTGGAGCGGACTGATCCCCAACATTCTTATCCTTATTCCAAATATTGGCGATGCTTTTTACTTCCCCTTTGTTTTCAGACGTTCCACATATGATCTTTTATCCATTCTATTCACAATGAAAGGTGAAATGAATACTTTATGGAAAGATTTGATTCTTGATTTCTGGCCTGCATATCTAATTCTGGCTTTGTGCATTGGCATCCTTGTGTTATCATTCAAGAGATTCAAAAAAACCACAGGTCTTATTTTCAAAGGATTTAAAGATTACGCATCAACAACCCTGATTCTTTTAATAATCGCAAGCCTCACTGTCATTGCATCAAGAGGTGGTCTTCAAAAGAAACCCATCTCATTAATCACTGCTGGACTATATGCACCTCCCAACCACGCACCACTGGTTATCAACAGCACATTTTCAATCATCCGAACTTTTGGAAAAACTGGACTTGATCGCAAAGATTTTTTTTATGAGCCCGAACAAATGAAGACTTACTTCAATCCTTGTAAACAAAGCAAGGATTCTGTCTTTGTGAAAAAAAATGTTGTCATTATCATTTTAGAAAGTTTTTCCTGCGAACACCTCAACAGCATCAATCCTAGGAATCTCATTGATAGCACAAAAAACTTTGCACCATTTCTTGATTCACTCATCCACGAAGGCTTATTCTGCCCCCATGCTTTTGCCAATGGCAAACGCTCAGTTGAAGGAATCCCCGCCATTGTTTCATCTGTGCCTACACTGATGAATACTCCGTATATCCTTTCGCCCTATATCAATAACAATCTTCCTGGACTTCCTGGGATACTAGCAACAAAAGGTTTTTTCAGCATTTTCTTTCACGGAGGTCAAAATGGAACCATGAATTTTGATTCCTATGCCAAAACTGTGGGGTTTAATGAATATTCAGGAAAGAATGAATATCCCAATGATACCGATTTTGATGGAAAATGGGGAATCAAAGATGAACCTTATCTCCAATTTGTTGTTTCAGAACTTAACAAAATACAACAGCCATTTTTCGCCACTGTATTTACTCTTTCATCTCATCACCCCTATGTTGTTCCAGAGGAATACAAAAATATTTTGCCCGACGGACCACTCCCAATTCATAAAGCCATTGCATACACTGATCTTGCTTTGAAAAGATTTTTCATTTCAGCTGCAAAACAAAACTGGTACAACAACACTCTGTTCGTCATCACTGCAGACCATTCTTCTGAACCTTGGCTGAATGAATATAAAGAACCTGCAGGACTGTATTCAATACCGCTTCTTTTTTATGACCCTGGTGCTCAGTTACAAGGAACAAATGATCGAACATGCCAGCAAGCTGACATTATGCCTTCAATTCTCGATTATTTAGGATTTTCAAACTCATTTTCTGCCTTTGGGAACAGTATTTTTGACACTCTTCAACCCGCATTTGCAATAGCTTATACCGGAAATGGATACCAACTGATTTCAGATGAATACATTCTTCTGTTCAGTGGTGATAAAGCTATAAAACTATGGAACTACCGTTCTGATCCTTCAGGAGAAATAAATCTAATCGACAACGATAAGCACAGCATTATCACTAGCAAACTCACTCTCCAACTCAAGGCATATATACAACAGTATAATAATAGCCTTATTGATAATTCAATTTCATGCCCCTGATATTTATGAAAACAGAAAAAATGAATCTGTGTGTGATTATCAATCCCAAGGCAGGAAAAGGAAAAACTTTGGTTATGTCTAACTATATCCGTCAAACACTTGACCAAGATCTATTTAATATAACAATTCAAATAAGTAACAGCCCGGGCGAAGTGGAGAAATTAGCCATTGAAGCAGTGAATAAAGGTACAAAAGTCATCATTGCCGTTGGTGGCGATGGTACAGTCAATGAAGTTGCCCGAACAATTGTCAATACTGATATTATTATGGGAATTATTCCCCTTGGCAGCGGAAACGGCTTGGCAACCCATTTAAAAATACCTAAATCCATTGAAAAGGCCATCAAAATCATCAACAATATGAATGTAAAAGCCATAGATACCGGCACAATCAATGAACTGTTCTTTGTTAGTTTAGCAGGCATTGGGTTTGATGCAATCGTGGCTAAGGCTTATTCAGAAGCGCCATCTAGAGGATTTAAAACATATCTCAGAGCAACATTGAAAAAATATTTCAAATATAAACCTGAACATTATACAATAAAATTCAACGACAAAGTCATCACAAGGCGCGCACTGCTCATTACTTTTGCCAATTCAGACCAAT
>Ga0265295_1003930_pt1 | contig 20695 bp, 16 predicted proteins | sample Munlansysbiofilm_FD_192503 | JGI IMG/M metagenome (GOLD analysis project Ga0265295, IMG submission 192503) | Leachate microbial communities from a municipal landfill in Southern Ontario, Canada - Methane capture system biofilm | ecosystem: Engineered > Solid waste > Landfill > Unclassified ... | reverse complement strand
TAAAAGATATTTGATTAAGAGATATTTAATTAAAAGACACTTGATCAAAAGATACTTGATTAAATATCTCCGATTGAAAGATATTTTATTAAAATTAATTTTATTAAAATAACTTTGATTAAAGAAATGCTTTAATTTTACTTTTTCGTAAGCGGGTTACATCATAACAAAACAGGGAATTGATCAGGTTTCTGAGATTTATTCTTTCCATCCGGAAAAATATTCTATTCTCTTAACAGAAACCTGTCTTTTTAATATTTATCTCCAAATTTTTATCTGTTTAATTTTTGCTCTTTAGATTTCCAGCTTTGAAATCCCTTTCCGGATAGTCTCTGAGGATTTTTTGAGTATCTCGCACTGGCTGTCTTCAAGTTTGAGTTCAAGAATTTCTTCTATGCCATTTGCTCCCAGTTTTACTGGCACTCCAAAGTAAATTCCTTTCTGCCCGTACTGTCCTTCAAGATATGCAGACGCCGGAAGTACGCGCCTGGAGTCCTTAATTACAGCTTCTGCCATGCGTACGATAGCTGCTGAGGGAGCATAAAAAGCACTTCCCTGTTTGAGAAGCTCTACTATTTCTGCTCCTCCATTTACTGTCCTTTCCACAAGCCTGTCAATTGTTTTTTCCGGAAGCAGTTCCGGAAGCGGGATTCCCGATACTGTGGTGTACTGCGGGAGCGGAACCATAAGGTCTCCATGCCCTCCTATGACCATTGCCTCAACGTCCCTTTTTGAACACTTAAGTTCCTCTGCTATAAAGCTTGCAAAACGTCCTGCATCAAGAACTCCACTCATCCCGAAGACTTTTTCTGGATCAAAGCCCGTTGCCTTCATAGCTACATATGTTATGATATCAAGCGGATTTGTGACGTTTATAACAATAGAGTTCGGAGCGTATTTCGCAATGTTTCCTGCTACATCCCCTATTATTTTTGAATTCGTTTTAATCAGGTCTTCCCTGCTCATTCCGGGCTTTCTGGCGATTCCTGCCGTAATAATTACCAGGTCGGAATTTGCGATATCTGCATAATCGTTAGTACCTGTTATCCTAGTGTCATAACCGTTAATTGCCCCGGCCTGCATAAGGTCAAGAGCTTTTCCCTGCGGCATCCCTTCCACAATATCTGTCATGACAATTTCGCCAGGCTCCAGTTCTGCCAGCCGCTGGACTGTTGTCGAACCTACATTTCCTGCACCAATTACGGAAATTTTAACCATTACCTGTACACCTGTATCAATATTTATTTGCAGGATATTTTCAGATTCCTGCCTCTAAAAATAGGTTTTACTCAATCAGTCTGGAGGTAACTATATCTTGATATTTATTTTTTTGGCTTTCTAGAAGTCCTTAACGTCCCTTTTACCCCTATTCTCAGGTTGAACTTCATAGGCTCTCACTCTATATTCTGTCCCCCGCAGAATTAAAGTGTACTTTCTATTATTACTAACTAAGTATATTAACCTTGTTGGTGTGGTACTTGCCGGTTTTACAGAGCAAACCTGATAACTGAATACACATGATAAACCGGTCAGGATTAGCAGATTTCTGGCTGTGATTTCTCTGTTTCAGACTTTTAACCCGGGATTTTCTGTCGCTAAAAGCTGTTATTTGTGTCCTGTAACACTTTCAGCCCTCATGCAGTATTTTTATTAAATATCACTACCAATGGTTCAGGGGAAAAATGCTGAAGAACACATATATTCACATTCCTGGTGTAGGAAAAGCGCTTGAGCAGAAAATCTGGGCTTCAGGCATACATACATGGGACGAATTCCTTGAAATGGAAGACAGGGTTTTAATTCCTTCTGTCAAGAAAGCCAGAATCTGTGAAGGAATAAAGGTATCTTCCAGCCATCTCGCTGCAAAGGACTGCTTCTTTTTCTCACAGCGCCTCCCTTCTGCAGAGCACTGGAGGGCGTACTCTCTATTTTCTGACTCTGTTGCTTTTTTTGATATCGAAACCACAGGTCTTTCGCCCTGCAGGGATAAAATAACCGTTGTTGGAATCTATAATGGAAATGAAGTCAAAACGTATGTAAGAGGAACGAACCTTGAGGATCTTGTAGAGGAATTCTCCAGATACAGGCTTCTTGTGTCTTTTAACGGAGCCCGTTTTGATATCCCTTTCATAAAATCCGAATTTCCCGAAATAGAGTTCAAACAGCTCCATATAGACCTGATGTATCCTCTCAGGCGTATAGGGTATGGAGGGGGCTTAAAAAAAATTGAAAAGCTTCTCGGGATCTGCAGAAGCGAGGATACGGATGGAATGGACGGATTTGATGCCGTTAGGCTCTGGAAAAAGTACGAAAAAGGAGATCTTGAAGCCCTCAACCTGCTTGTTAAATATAACAGAGAGGACATAGTAAACCTGAAAACTATTATTGAACTTACTTACCCTAAAATGGTTGAAAATGCTCTGAAGATATGAAAAGTATATTTTTTCTTTCGAGGGTTTCGCCAAAAAGTAGAAATGTCAGTAACAGGAATATATTGTCGGTTAATAACTGAATTTATGATTGACAACTGCGCTTATATTACTGTTCTGGATTTTTACCTTACTGATTCCTGTTAGTTTTCGTAACAGGATTGTATATGTAGTTGAACAGGCTCTCTATAGTATTGAAGGTTATTATATACTTTAAAACAAAGGGGAATTCAATGGCAGTAACACTGAAGTTCGGGGATAAAGTCACTGTGGCAGATGTAAGAAAACTCCATGATATGGAAGATGTGGTATTTGATAGAGAATGGTTTGAAAAGACCGATGAAATGAACAGAGATATGTATTATATGTTCAGGGATCTTGCCAGAAGTGATTCTGATCTTGAGATTATCAAATCCCGCCACCTCAGGTATGACATTACAAGAATCCCTCCCGGAATGCTCGGGTCGGAGTATATTAAAACCGTTGGCCACTACCATCCTCAAGTTCCGGGAACAGACGTCTCCTATCCTGAGATTTACCAGGTGCTTGAAGGCTCAGCTACCTACCTGCTGCAAAAGGTGGAGCCCGGAGAAGAAGAAATTGTTCTGGACGTTGCGGTTATCAAGGCTGAAAAAGGGGATCTGGTTCTTGTTCCACCAGGATACGGGCACGTAACAATAAATTCCTCTGAAAATACTCTTGAGATGGCAAACTGGGTTTGCGGGGACTTCTCTTCGTTCTATGAGCCTATAAAGAGGCTTTCCGGAGCCGCCTATTTCCTACTTAAAGACGGTTTTGCCAAAAACCCCCTTTATAGAAATATCCCGCCCATACGTTATACTGCACCTCTAAGCTCTGAAGAATTCGGGCTTGATCCCGGAGAAAGCATGTATGAACTTATACACGATGCTGACAGGCTAAGGTTCCTGACAGCTCCTCAGGAGTTTATGGGATTTCTGGCAGGAGTGCTCTGAAATAGGCTCCTGAATTTTATAATGGGTAAGGACTTTGTATCCGGTATTCATCCCAAAAGCTACTTTTAGAAGCTTCAGTTTTACCTTTTTATAATTCTTGAAAGCAGAGGTTTACAAACAGAAGTCCAATACAGATCGAAAGGGTGCTTTCCTTTCGATAATACCCGATAATACATAACTTATAATAGGTATAAATACCTTCAATTACTGGAGGGTTGAAATGCAAAAAAATGGATACCGTATTCAGTTTACATCATCCAGAATCAGAGATCTCATGTACAGGACCACATTTGATCCTAAGAAAATGGATGGAGATATTATTCTTAATCTTTCCCTTATTGATAAAAAAGACCTGGACGATGTTCTCGGCATCTTTAAGATGGTAATCTCAAGCGGGCTTTCCGTTACTCCCTATGTGAAAGTTATTTCGGAAGGGGAGTCCATAGGAGACATGACCATTGAGAAGGGAAAGGTAGGAATCGGAACAGTATGCAGCATAACTATTGACGGCGTGCTGCTGAAAGCGGGGATCCCCGTAAACCCCAAGCTTGGAGGGGTTGTTCAGATCCGAAATGGAATTCCTGTACGCTTCACTGATGTGCTCACGTATGTAAGTACAACCGTTGACCCCCTTGAAATCCTGATGTCTCAGGGAATCACTTCAGTATCTGAAATGCTCAGAACAGGTTCCGGCAAGGTTCTTGCAAACCTCAGGGAGGCTCCCATGGTTGCAAGGGATGAGATTGAAAGCAACCTGTCTGATCTTCTGGACGCGGGTTTCAGCGGAATTCTGGAAGTGGGAGAGCCCAATACAAGAGTGCTTGATGTCCCTATTGAGAGGGACCATCTGGGAATAGTCGTTATTGGTGGGACCAATCCTATGGCTGTTGTGCAGGAGTATGGGATTCCTATAGATACAAGTGCCATGTCGAGGTTAATTTCTTTTAAGGAGATGAGCCGGATCGAGGATCTGGTCTGAAACTCGCGTCTGTTTGAACCTGAATATAATTCCTGTTCCGCAAATTCCTGTTTCAGAAAGTCTTTGCTTCATTGACCTTGAACTTCTTTTCTGCGGAAACCAGGCTTTCCGGATAGTTTCCGGAGGGCTGCCCCTTCTTATCCTATATTTGCTTTTCTTCGAAGTTGTTCCCCTATGAAAAAGTCAAGTTTCCTGGCAAACTCTTCTTTTGCATTCTCAGGAATGGTTGCTCCTGCGGCAATATCATGCCCGCCGCCCGCACCTCCGACTTCTGCCGAAACGGTTGACATTGCTTCAGACAGGTTTACTCCTCTGCGGATAAGGTCCTGCGTGCCTCTTGCTGATACCTTAATCCCTCCTTCTGCCTTTGCAAAAGCAATAATCGGAAGGTTTCTGTTTTCAACTATTGTGGAACTCATGCCTGCAATTATTCCCACAATGGTTTCCTTAATCTGAGAACCTGCATCAAAATACTGGATGTTTTCCAGCTGGGTGACTCCATTCTCTTTTACGTACATAAGCCCGTTGACAAGGTTTTGCCTGTGTTCTGCTAGAAGCTTTCTGGCGTCTTCGTAAGCAGTTTCCCTGTCTCCCATACAGACTGCAAGTCCTATTTCTGCATGGTCGTATCTCGCAGTAGCATTGAGAAGTGTAGAAAATTCGGAGGCGTCTCTCATTTCCGTTCCTTCACGTTCTTTAAGAAGGACATAGACCTCGCCTATCAGCCGTTCAATTTTGTACGAAGGTATCCCTGATTTCAGGCAGTACTGGAAAAGTCCCGAAATTATTTTCTGTTTTTCCGTAATCTCCAGGTCAATCCAGCGCCTCCAGCGTTCGTCCTGGCTGAAACGGATATTCAGGGAATGAAGGAAATTAATGGAGGCTTCTTCATCTCCGGTAAGTCCGGGAAGATATGGATCGGATGAGTACTGCAAAAGCTTGTAAATAGGGCGGGTTTGCTTCCCGAACAGGGTCAAGTCTTTTTTGAACTCAAGATCCCCTCCTTTTACTCCTTCTTCCAGAATTATCCTGTTAATCCCTACAAGCTGCCCCATTTTCAGGTGCTGCATATCTCCTATAGCGCCGACTATGGCAAGTGAGGAAAGATCCCTGTTTTTTCCCAGGGCTGAAGCAAGAAGGTAAGTGCTTCCCGAACCGCTAAGTTCGTAAGAGCCGTTTGCCCCAAAAAGGTGAGGGTTTAAGTGAAATTCAAGGGTCCCCTGCGGCTGGTGATGGTCTGAGATTACGGCATTGATCCCGCGGGACTTTATATGCTCGCACATTCCGCTTCCAAGGTCTGTAAAAACCACAAGTTCATGGTTCTCATCTGCAATGGTATTGAGGGCTTTTTCATCGAGCTGCTTTACAAAACGGGTTGTATAATCAAAATTTCCCCTTTCAAGAGCTGTACAGATAATCCCCGCAGAAGTCAGTCCGTCTGCATCTATATGGGATACTACATGTACAGATCTATGTTTTTTGATTTTTTCGGCACATCTGCCTGCTTCTTTTCTGAATATTTCTATGATTTCAGTCATCGGTTTCTCCGGAATTCTCTGCTGGCTTCGGTTTAATATCTTTCTCCCAGCGGCTCTTTCTCCCCCATTCTTTCGGGTTTATTATGTAATCTTTTCCATCCCTTCTTATTTCCGGAAAGTTTCGTATTTCCTGAAGTGTGAGCTTGGGACTTTCCGAATTGTAGCTCTTCTCCAGATCTTCCCAGGGGACCATATACGCTTCCCTTCCATGTCCCGCTCCGAGGCGGAGTTCCACTGCCAGAAAGCCCCTTCTTCCAGACCTGTTAAGGTAGTCTGAAATTCTGTCTATCTGATGAATGCCTTTTTTGTCCACTGTAAAATGCTGGGAAAAGTAAAGCGCAGTTGCTCCTTTATCTACTGAGATACTTTTGCATTCTATACCCATATAAAGGTCAGGGTCAAGGGAATCTACAAGTACGTCAAGGAACTGAGATGTAAACCTGTGCTGTTTAAGCCTGTAAGAGATGGCTCTTATGCCTTTTTCCTCAATGTATGCGTTAAATGAGTTTACAAGCACACGTTCGAATTCGGTCACAAAATCCATTCTCCTGCTTTAATCTTATTTGCTAGATCTGTACCTTAATAATAAAAGTTTATACGGGTTGTTTTACAGGATAACTTTTCTTTTAATATTTGATGTGCTGAAAATCGAAATTTACCAGCTTCCGGACTATCTTTTTTAATAAATATTTCTCAATAGATATAACAGTTATGAAGTTCAGGATAAAAATCGGGGCGAAGTTCGGACAAACACAAGGATAAAGTGCAGGACGATAACAGGGGTTAAATTCAGGATATAAATCTGGGTAAAGTTCAGAATAAAAGTCGGGATGAAGTTCAGGATAAAAATCCAGATCTAAAAAAGTTAAGGCAGGAAATTTTATAGAAAAATCAGTGCCGATCAACATTTTGACCGGCTAATCTAAAATTCTACTTTAGCTGGTTTAATTTAATTTGATATGATAAAGGTCACAAAGTCCGGGCTAAGTCTTGTTTCCCTTACAAGTTTCTCAATGGTGTCTTCATCGGAAAGGCCTTCTTCTTTTAATTCCTTTATACGGTCAAATACATGCTCGGAAACTTCTGAGTACTCATTAATGTCTTTTCTGTGTCCCCACACATCACCTTCAAGAAGTGCAATGTTCTGCATAGAAAGATACATCTGTGCAGAACTGGAAATTGTTCTCTTGTATGAGCTTGGGATGTGGATCGCTTTTACTTCCGGACACTTCAGAATGAGCTTGAAAATGTCCTTGTTGGATGGTCTAAAAGCGAGATGGACAATTTCCTCATTGAGTTTTAAAGTGTCAATTTCTTCTTTTGAGCTTACAACTCTAATTTTCATTTTTATCACCGTTCTTTCCAGGTTTTTTAGAGTTTGTTCAGGGTTTCTTAGGGTTCTTTTTAGGGTTTCTTTAAATTTGATTCAGGGATTCCCAGGGTTTGATTCGGATTCTCGAAATTTTGATTTTCGAAATTTTCTTTTAATGCCCCTGGAGTTTATTTATTTTTCAGTTAATTTCGATTTTCAGGGTTATCAGTGTTAATTCAGATTAATTCCGGTTCATAAGCCCAATATTACAGTTTGTTTATCTCTAAAATTCTGCTTTCAGGCAATTTTGAACCTGCATATCACGTTTTTTAATGTTAAGGACTCATAATATTTATTTTTTTATGAATGTTTTTAAACTTTTATTTTTATCAAAAATTTATTCTTAAAGCCATATTTTTTAATAACTGTCTTTTTGATCGTGTATTTTTTATTAAATTCAAATTTTTATACATTGAAATTCATCTTCAAGTGACTCATTTTTATTTTCTGAGTTCTGAAGATTATTTTCCGAAAATCAATTGAATTTTATCTTTTTCTTACCGAGCGTTATCGGTTTGTACTGTTATTGAAGGGGTATACGATATTATACTATACTATTTAACATTTTTCTGTAAATCCTCTCATAGAATGTATTAATTTGAATGCGCTGGATTGGGATTTTGGCTGGTAATCATTAATTAATGTTTTTGTCCCCTTTTCTCAACGTCATTATCTTAAAACTCTGAGTATCTATGATTTTCAAGTCTGTATATCCCCGCCACTCTTTTAAATCCGTATCCAGACTGAATTTCTGTCATTATAAGTTCTTTTATTAAGGCTGAGTCAACTTATTGATGTAGATATTTTGGCTTAGATTCAATCTAAATTTTCTCCTGACTTACTTTATTTACACAGTACTATTTATATTTTTACATTACTTTTATTTGCCAGATATTAAAATAATATAATAATCATAGTTAATATAAAGAAAGGGTTATGAGGAATATGTGCGCAATACTGCTCATTTTTTTAATTACAGCATTTCAAATCTTTTAGTAAAACATTTAGGTCTGTGTCGAAAACATTGCAGAAGTACAGTTACAGAAATACGGTTACAAGAATACGGTTACAAAAGTACAGTTATAAAAATACGGTTACAAAAGTACAGTTATAAAAATACAGTTATAAAAATATGCTTAATATATAGTTATAAAAATATAGTTCTAAGTTGATAATTATGCTGATATTTAAAACAGTTGAGAGCTAAGAGCTTGAATTCAAATTATGTTTCAAGTGAATATGCTGATCGGAATCTCTAAAAATATCGAATAAGTATTATGAATACAATATTAAAAATGACTATATGTTAAAGTCTCTTGAGGATCGTTTTAATAATCTTTAATACTCAATAACCTGGGGCTCCGGATGAATTCCAGAGCCCAAGGTGGTTAATATATTGCCTGGCTGGAAAATCCGGTCTCCGGTTATTTCATATCTCCATTTTTTAATCCTTCAGGGGTTTTGACATGTATACTCCGTCAAGATCGTATCCCAGTTTCCTATAATATTCCCTTGCGCCTATTCCGCTAATTATAGAAAGCTTGCCGTAGCCGGATTCGGATGCCGTTTTTTCTGCATGTTCAATAAGTTCCTTTCCATAACCCCTGTGTTGCCATTCTTTTTGTTTTGCGCCTTTTCCTACAGGCACCATGGAGCCGTAAACATGCAGTTCCCTTATAAGTGCAGAGCCCTGCAGTTCTTCTCTGTGAGGTTCGGCAGGGAAACGCAAACGTGTAAAACCTATCAGGACATCTGCCGAAAGGTCTTCAAAAGCGATGAAGTGTTCTTTACCGTTACAGGCTTCGTAAGATTCCACAGTAAGCTCGATGTCTTTTTCATTTATCCTTCTTCCTTTCAGGCTGTTGTGTCCGACCTCTCTGCAGCGTATGCAGCGGCATTTCCCTCCCTTTTCCCGGAGTTTCTCCTCTGCAAGCTGCCTTAGGTTACTTTTCCTCACGCCTGCAAAGATCTGGTGGGCAGGAATATCCCTCTGGATGCGCTGAAGCCTTACCCATTTAGGCAGGACAGCCTTTATATCTGCGACAAGTTCTGCAGCTTCTTCGTCTGAAAGAGCCTGATATTCTCCGGATTTCCACATTCTGTACAGGGGGGTGCCTTCGGTTACAAGGGTAGGATATATTTTCAGGTAATCCGGCCTGAAACGCTGGTCATCGAAGAGCTTTTTAAATCCCCTCAGGTCAAGTTCGGAGTCCGCTCCAGGAAGGTGAGGCATCATGTGAAAGCCTACTTTAAATGCACTGTCTCTTAATACCCTGTTAGCTCTGACAATTTCTGCAACTCCATGCCCTCTCTGCATCCGGGATAATACAAAATCATAAACGCTCTGGACTCCAATCTCTACCTTTGTCCCTCCAAGCCTGAGGAATTCGTCTACATGTTCTTCTCTTGCCCAATCAGGTCTTGTCTCAAAGGTTATGCCAACGTTTCGGATGTCAGCTGTTTCGTTTGCTTTCTGAACCTCTTCAAGCGGAACATAAGGCAAGGACTTTCCGATCGTCCAGGCTTTATCCCTCCATTCCATGCCTGTAAAATCGTTCATTGCTTCAAGGCAGCGTTTGGTAAACCATTCCTGATAGTCAAGGCTGCGTGCTGAAAAAGTGCCTCCCATCACTATAAGCTCAACTTTTTCAACATCATGCCCTATCTCTTTTAGCTGGGAAAGCCTGGACTGAACCTGGGAGTAAGGGTCAAATTCATGCTGAATTGCTCTCATTGCTGCAGGTTCCCTTCCCATGTAGCTCTGAGGGGATTTAAATGAGGAATTCGGACCTCCCGGACAGGGCAGGCAAACCCCGTGAGGGCATGGGGCAGGAGAGGTCATTACAGCAATTACCGCGACTCCGGAAATCGTCCTTACGGGTTTTCTCCTGAGGAACTCTTTTATTAGAGCCTGCTCCTCAGGTGTGCCCTGCATAATAATATCCCCATTTCTAGGCAGGCTGGCAAGATGATACAGCTTACTCACATCTTTTTTCACTTTGTTTAACTGGTCTTCGTCTTTTATTTCCCCGGCAAGCACCTTTTCAAGGATGTTCCTGCAGGCCCTGTTGTAATCAGCTTCTTTCATCTCAAATTCCGTCTTTAGGGTCATATTCCAGGCTCTTTCATTGGCATCTGCAACTGAAATCCTTAACCTGAACTTGTAATCAGGTTCCAGGGAGGGATTCATAAATTTTAAATTCCTGTTTTTAAGCTTTGATAAGCTACTTCTGGTGAGCCTGCTTAATTCTGATAAACCTGCTACCGGGTCTTAAAAAAGATAATTCCAGTCTTTTTTATTTTGTAGCTACTATCCAGTTCCCGGTAACTGTATCTGGCTCCGGTATTAATGCATTAATCATAGTATAAAGTACCGGTTCCAGTGTAATATACAAAGCACAGACAATATGATCAAGATCCGATCACACTATAATATAGTCAGAGTACAGGTCATATTTTATATAATCAAGGTCCAGCTGCACTATAATATAGTCAGTTGATCAACTGTACTCAACTGACTATATTATAATTCCTTTTTGTAAAACCTCTTTATTGGTGAATTTCCCTTTAATCTGATTTCGCTTCGCAGAGGTCGAATCCTATGATAAAAGTTCCCATCCCCGTTGCTGGTCTAAGCCCCATTACAGACCTGATGTACTCATCCGTAGGGGTAGAAGGAGATGCCATTACTATACCGGTTAACCCCTCTACACACTCTAAATCTTCACATTTTTGTGGGGGGAGCACTACAGTGATAGGTTCTTTCTTTGCATCTTTTGGCTTTGGTACTGCACTTCTGTAAATTACAAAATTCCCCATCACAACCATATCCCTGCACTTTTTACATTCCTCGAGTTTTTCGGGGTCATAAACATCTTCGCCTACTTTTTCCCCGTACTGCATTAGAATCACATTGGGTCCTTCAGGCCATACGTAGTCCATGTTGGTCGTAAAGGCTATGATTAACTGGCGTTTAAGAACCTCCTTGATCCCCTGATTATCTCCTATTCCCATGCCCATCAAAACCGCGCCTTCGGCTTTTTTCTCGAGCTCAAGTATTTTTTCCTTATCTTCTTCATTTAAAATGTATGTTTCTTCCACGCCTTTCATGGCTTTTATCCTGCAAAGGACATCCTGAATAATATCTTGACATTCCAAAACTGATACACCTTGTTATTTTTATCCTATGTTGAGCTGTTCAGATATAAATAAGTCTTATATAGCTCCCATTAATGAATATCAGGGCTCACTATCTTCAGGTTTTTTCAGGTTTTTTCAGGTAATTTGCACACCGCCCTTTATATATTTTTCTTATTTTATATTTCTGTTATTATATCGTCAATTTCTAATATGCTGTGCATTGTATTATATGGCGTGCAGAATAGACAATCTTCAACTTTTATTATTATAAAATTAATGAAAGTCTGAGCAAAAAATATGATATTTATTTCGTATGTTTCTCTGCAGCTTTACTCATGATCCTATTCCGGCTCTTACAGATCGATTTATAAATTATATTTTTTGAATTGATGCTTCAAACTCTCTAATTGTTCAATCATTGAGTAACTTAAAAAATCGTAGTGCGGATATAAGACAGCTTTTTTGACAATGCTTAATAGCTTGTAAAAAAGTGTTTAAATAGCAGGAATGTCGGTTTCCGGCAATATACACGATTAAAAAGAAGATTCCCATGTGAAATTCGGAGTTTTTTCGTGGTTTAAAAAAATTTTGATGGGCTGCAAGAGGCAGGTTAGAGCATTTTTTACATAATGTTTTTTTGGAATTAGTATTGTTTTAAATTATTTAGTTGCTCCCCTTTAAACATATTATTCTTTTTCTATAGTGTATTATAAGCATTTCTACTTAGTCCCGTATATTAACCTCTGACGAATATTCTACCCCGGGTCTTTCGACATTTACCGTTATTTGTATCGTTGTTTTGCGCTTTTCCTCTTCAATTCTTCGGAAATAGACCACAAAAGATTTAATAATGCAATTATTTTATAGAACACTTGTAATCCAATTTAGAGGGATAAGGAGGGAATGAAATCCTCTTCGGCAATAGACGAAATGGACAAGTCTGATTTGGTGAAGAATGGTGAAACCCTTTAAGTGTTCGATCCCGACACTTCTTCTTACATACGATATATCTTAACAAACATGGAGGAAACAATAAAATGAAGAGATTTGCAGCAGTATCACTGGCTGCTCTCATGCTTCTCACTGTATTTGCATCCGCCGCAAGTGCAGCAGACGTAATTGAGATCCGCGGTCCAGTATACAACGGCTCTGATATCAACAACATTATTGACACATATGGTGAAAATAATGCCCTTACAATCGATGCTACAAAGTTTGCAGCATTCTACTATGACATTGATGACAATGTAACAACCGAAACCCTTTCCATTCTTGCGGTTCCAGGCACTGAAGGAAACGTCATTGGAGAAGGCGGAATTGTCTATGAGACAACAATCCAGCAGGTTGACTACGAATTCTACAGGCCAGCTGCCGGATGGAGCAACTACAGCTTGATTGGTTTCTTCGCAGAGAAGTACATCCCGATCAACCCTGACAAAGCTGACAAGCTTGCCAAGCTCGTCCTTGACAGCGATGACAAGTACACCATCAGAACCGGCGAACAGCTCGACCTCGGAGAAGGCTATTCAATCGAAGCCAAGCAGGTCGATGTTGACGGTGAGAAAGTCTGGCTCGAGTTCACCAAGGACGGAGAATTCGTAGATGACGAAATCATCTCAGTCGTTAGCGGCTCTGACAACACCTGGGAAGTTGAACTTGATGACATCCAGGACGAAGACGATGTCGTTGTCCTCAGAGTACACGTCAACCAGGTCTTCCAGGGTGCAGTCGACAGCATTGCCCAGATCGAAGGTCTCTGGCTCATTGACTACACAAATGCAATGAAGATCGAGTCTGACGATGAATTCGGAAACCTTGACAATGTCAAGATCAACGGTGACACCCTTACCATCACCAACGAAGACACCTTCACCCTGACCAGGGACGATGAAGAGGAAATCGCTGAGGGTCTGTTCTTCAAGACCGCCGATGACACCAGAGCACTCAGGTTCTACGCCATGAAGCAGATCACAGAGCCTGGCACCTATGAAATCAGAGGAGAGGTCGCTGAGGGTGACTTCAGCTGGGATGCAACCAACTTTGCAGGATTCTTCTATGATGTCAACGACGATGTCTCTACAGAATCCCTTACAGTAACCGGCCTTAACGGTGGAAATGTAATTCCTGAGGGCGGCCTCGTTTACGAGACAACCATCCAGATGGTTGACTACGAGTACTCCAAGCCTTCCGTTGGCTGGGACCAGTTCCCTGTTCTCGGATTCTTCGCAGAAGAATACATCCCGATCAACGCTGACAAAGCTGACAAACTTGCCAAGCTCGTCCTTGACAGCGATGACAAGTACACCATCAGAACCGGCGAACAGCTCGACCTCGGAGAAGGCTATGCAATCGAAGCCAAGCAGGTCGATGTTGACGGTGAGAAAGTCTGGCTCGAGTTCACCAAGGACGGAGAATTCGTAGATGACGAAATCATCTCAGTCGTTAGCGGCTCTGACAACACCTGGGAAGTTGAACTTGATGACATCCAGGACGAAGACGATGTCGTTGTCCTCAGAGTACACGTCAACCAGGTCTTCCAGGGTGCAGTCGACAGCATTGCCCAGATCGAAGGTATCTGGCTCATTGACTACGCAAACGCAATGAAGATCGAGTCTGATGATGAATTCGGTGACCTCGACAATGTCAAGATCAACGGTGCCACCCTTACCATCACCAACGAAGACACCTTCACTCTGACCAGAGATGACGAAGTCGAAATCGGCCAGGGAATGTTCTTCAAGGTTGCTGACACCGCAGCTTCTGACCTCAGATACTACCCATTCGTCGAGAAGACCATCGACGGAGAAGTAGTTGATGATGATGAAGATGATGACAATGTGACTGAGCCTGTAGACAACGACACCGAAGTTGAGGAACCAACCGAGGAACCAACCGAGGGACCAACCGAGGAACCAACCGAGGGACCAACAACTGAGGAACCAACCGAGGAACCCACTGAAGCAGATGGCACCACTCCTGGATTCGGAGTTGTCCTTGGCCTTGTCGGACTCCTTGCAGTCGTCTACCTCGTCAGGAGGAACAACTAAATTCTCTGAGTGAAGGGTTCTACCCTTCTCTCTTTTAAATTCTTTTTTGGTTTCTTCTTGCAGATAACTTTTTATTTGCAGATTTCTTAGTTCTGATGTTCTTTTAAATCTAAAATCCTGATTCTGTAAACCGTCTGGTTATTCAGGGTTTAAGATCAAGGTGAATTTTATGAAAAAAAGCATAGCTTTAATATCAGTGTTTGCGGTTTTGATGATCGCGTTTTCAGGCTGCGTGGATAATTCTCCTGCAGTTAACGGGACAGATTCGGACAACCCGGAAACAAACCCAATTTCTGATGATGATGCGGCTGGGGTAAGCACAATTGAAAACCCCCCAGCAGGCTTTGAGTATATCGATACCATCCCGCTTTCCACAGATGAGATAAAAGTTACTTACGAAGCTGAAAACGTTACGGGTATCCTTTCAGGCTCTGAAGGAATCTACAGGGATTCCAATAATACAGACTATTATGTAGATGCGATCGAGCTTGAGAATGAAGAGGCTGCAAACAATCTCATCGATGCATACAGGTCTTCCTTCCCACCATTAAGTGACGGATCCCGTTTTACGGAAGTTTCTTTCAACGGGCATTCCGGAGTTAAAATTACTGACTACATCACATCCGGAGGAAAGTCCGTTCCCAGATACTCCTATATCTGGAGCAACGAAAATTATGTGATAGTGGTTTTCGGAAATACTGCTGAAGAGGCTCCTGTAAGGCAGCTGGCAGAAGCAACAGGATACTGATTATCCAGTAGATCTGTACTTTTTCCTTTTTCTCTTTTTTCTTTTTTTCTTTTTTTCTTTTATCTCTTTGAAATTACAAACTGCACATGCAAAGAGATTAAAATTTACTGAAAAAGCAGGCAGATTTAAAAAAGTAAGCAATTTGAAAAAGAACAGTGAGCGGATAAGAACTATACCGTTTCATTAACCCGAAAGATGCTTTGAAGCGGCTGTTTTTTAATTTCTTATCCGCAATATAAATTTAACCAGATTCTGGTGTTATTCAGAAGTCCCTGCTTATACGGGCTTAATCTTCTTCAGCCGTTATTTTATAAGCAGGACGCCTTTTCCGCCGACGTTAACGTCACCTGTAAACTTGCGGTATGTAACTCCATCAACCTCTTCCGTACCTTCTTCTTTGTAAGAGGGGAGCAGGTCAAAGACCTCACCTTTGATGATTACGGTGCCGTTCTTCATTTCGCTTGCCGGCATGGTTGCGTTGCCTTCAATAACTATTCTTCCGCCGTTGTTAGAGATTGCAGGAAGGAGCCCCACATCGCCTTTTACGAGGATTTCCCCTCCGCACATGTGTTCTCCAAGGTAGTCCTTTGCATTGCCGTTAACAGTGATCTTTCCTCCGCGCATGCCGCAGGACTCTCCGCGGTAGCCCGCACCTACATAATAGGCGGCATTCCCGTTGAGAATTATCTCTCCGCCTGACATTTCGCAGCCGAGCCAGCTGTCAGCATTTCCATTGATTACGACCTTTCCGCCCTTCATCGCAAAGCCGCAGTGCATATCCACGTTGCCATTGATCTCTATTTCTCCGGCACTCATGTTCTGCCCTATGCGCTTTACTCTGGAAACATCGCCTTCAAAGACCAGCTTTGTATTTTCTACGGAGTCTTTGCCTTCCACTTCCACATTGAAGAAATCCCCGAGAGGGCACTGCCCATTTCCGTACCAGACAGGAATAGCCTTAATTTCTTCTGCAGTTTTGCCGGCAAAGTTGTCAGGGTTTATGTTATCGGCTTCAATTGGAATTTTGTTTGCTTTTTTGAGGGAGAGTTTTACAATCTGCATTTAGAAAACCCCCTCTGTGCCGATCTCGACAGGCTTCTGGATATACGAGTCTTCAACCATGTAATTGGATTTGCTCACAGTGTAATACTTCCTGAATTTGCGGTCTATATCTTTCTGCATTGCGGTATCGATGCTCTCCGGAATCTTTGCGTTAACCCAGTAAGTCTTTCCTTTCGGGGTCTCTTCGATCTCTCCGTCTTTTACAACGACCTCTCCGCTCTTCAGGGTATATGATGCAGCAGAGAAAGCTTTCTTGACCTTTGCATACTCTGTCGAGGGGTCAACCTGCCCCGGAAGGATGTCATAGATAGCAATGTCAGCGTCAGAGCCCACTTTAAGGTTTCCTTTCTCAGGCATGCTGTACATCTTTGACTGTGTGCTCCTTGTCATGACAGCAAGCTCATAAAAGTCAAGTTCCCTGTCGATTCCGGGCAGTACCATCCTGTCGAGTGCCATCTTAGAGAATCCCGAGATAACTTCTTCTCTTCTCTTTGCACTCATAAGGTAGGTAAAGGCTTCAGGATAGTTGACAAAAGACCCGCCGTTGGGGCTGTCAGTTGTAAACATGACTTTCCAGGGGTCTTTTACAAGCAGGGCGAGTTCAAGCCCTATTGCCCACTGGACCGCGTTCACAAAGCTTTTTGGTGAGTAGAACAGGGGTACGACTCCGGAAGCATCTTCCAGTTCAATGTCCTGGTTGCTCCACTTCTCGTGCAGCATTCTTGAGTTTGCATACTCAACAGGCCCGTCTGCGGTCATTGTAACTGCGGGTCCGAAGATTACCTGTCCCAGGTCGAAGGTCAGGTGGTTTGCTCCGTTAATGTAATCTGCAACCATTGGGGCTCCTGTCTCAAAGTCCCTCCAGGAAGTCCCTGCATAAGCATTGAACTGAACGTGGGTTACGTGAAGAGCCTGCCTGTCCCTGCTGGGCTTAACCTTTTCCAGAAGCTTCATGGTCTCTATGGTTGTAGCATAGTTTCCTGGCTTTCCGAGGTTGTTGCAGTGCACGTGTATGGAGTGAGGGAGCTGAAGGCGCTCATTAGCTTCTGCAAGCCCCAGAAGGATCTCTGCAGGAGTTACATCAAAGTTGGGTACAGGGTCATAAAGTCCGCTTACGTTTCTTCCCCAGCCCCAGGCTTCTCCTCCTCCGGGGTTTACAATCTTTACTCCATATCCTCTTGAGGCTTTCAATCCCCAGGCAATGTATGCTGCAAGTTTTTCAGGCTCCTTGTCACGGATGTACTCCATGACCTGCCAGTTGCTCCCGAAGAGTGACAGCCCCATTTTGTCAAGGATAGGGATTTCCTTGAATTCTTCATGGGTATGCCTTGCAGCAAGCAGGGGGATTGCAGCTTCACAGATGGTTGTATACCCCAGTTTTGCATACCTGTATCCGATTGCGTAAGTGTTTGGGGTATTATACCCTACCTGAGCTCTTGTCTTTTCGGTACGTGCGACCTGGCCAGAAAGCCCGGGTACAGGGTTTTTCCTTGCATCGTTTGGGTTGATGAAACGTCCTACGTTGATCTTTCCCGCGCTGTGTGTGTGCCCGTCAAAGCCTCCTGCCATGGTGAGCCTGCCCTCTGCATCAATAACCTCTGCACTTCCGGAGACGCTCTCCACAATCTTTCCGTCTCTTATGCAGATGTCCATGGTCTCGCAGTTAATTCCCTGTGCCGGGTCACAGACGCTGGCGTTTTTAATCAGGATTTCCGACATCTTATACACCTCTCTTCATTTCCCTTACTTTTGCAGTCAGGTCTTTTACGATCTCTTCGTCGGTCTTGAACTCTGTATCAATCAGTTTCTTCATGCGGAGGGAGATTGCATCCATGCGGTAAGCCGTACCTTCAGCTTCGATTCCCACAACTGCTGCCGGGATCACCACATCTGCGATTTCGGTTGTAGGGTTGGCATAGGGGTCAATCTGGATTACGGGAATTCTTGCCAGGTGCCTGACAGCTTTTTGAGGGAAGTGTGCTCCGGCATCAGCTGCAGCTATAATTGCAGCATCAGGCTCTTCGCGCACAAGCAGGTCATTTGCTCCGGTTTCTCCGGGGTTGTAATATGGATAGCCTCTGGAGAAGTCAATCGCCATGGGGAAGCCGGTCTCCCAGGTAGCCACCTGTCCGAAACCGGTAACATTATAGTGCCCGCGCATTCCGATCATTACAGCTTTGGTGTGCTGGTTAAGGTCTGATATCAGAGAAGACACTGCATCTCCGTTCTTGTACTTTGAGCGGGACTGTGTGACTCCCATACCGAAGAAAATACAGGTGAATTTTGCATTCTTCAGGGTCTCTGCAAGTTCAAGAACTTCGGCTTTTGGAACACCTGCAACTGTTTCCGGGACAACATCCTCATGCCCGTTTACAATTGAACGGAGAGCGGTCACAAGGAGCAGGTCTGAACCCTGTTCAATCTCCACATATTTGTCAGCAATTTTTGCAGTATCGGTCTTTCTGACATCAATAACTACCATTTTCCTGCCTTTTCGCCCTTTTTCCGTGAAGAATCCCTTTGAAAAGCTTGAATAACGGGACATGTGCCTGGGATGGGCGTGCACAGGGTTGCAGCCCCAGAAAACTATTACATCTGCCCTGTTCTTTATTTCTCCCAGGGAGGCTGAAGGGGACCCTTTCTCCTGAGCAGCAAGGGCAGTCGGTCCGTGGCAGACGTTTGCCGTAGAGTCTATTATAGAACCAGTCTCCTCTGCGAGCTGAATTGCTCCGCTGACTGCTTCACACGAAGTGGAACACCAGCCGTAGGAAAGTGTCCTTCTGGAGTTTACCAGGATTTTTGCGGCAGCTTCGATTGCCTCTTCATAAGATACAGGCACAAGCTCCCCATCTTTTCTTACCATCGGGGTTTCTATCCTGTCATGCTCGAACATGCCGACAAACTTGCTGTGCCCAAGAATGCAGGCATTTTCTATTTTTGTAATCTTATTATCTTCTACAGTGACTGTGATATCGTCGCAGAGGGATCCGCAGAGGGAGCATACTGCGTCTTTAATTACTGGCATATTTTTTTCCTCCGAATTTTCAGGTTTCTCCGGGCCTGATGAACACATGAGTTACTCGATTCAGGGGGTCTGGACTCAGTCTTCCAGGTATTTCCTCATGAGCGCTTTCATTTCCAGGGGCTTTTCATCCGTGACTTCTATCTCAGCAGGGACGCCTTTGAACCCTGGCATTCCGCAGCCGTGGGTATCAGGGTCCAGAACTGCATTTGCCCAGGGGCCCATAGGGATAAAGGCAAGACCATCAGGGTTTCCTTCATTTGCTTTTGCGAACACTACTACTTCCCCAAAATCAGTGGTAACCTTCAGGCTGTCCCCTTCGGAGGCTCCAAGCATCTCAAGGTCTGCGGAGTTCAGTTCGCAGTATGCACAGGCATCAAAATAGCCTTTATGTGTTTTAGCTTCCAGATGTGCGCCCTGGTCGGCGGTCCTTCCGGATATAAGGTTTGCTTTTATTTTCATGGAAATTCCTCATCTGGGATTTAATCCAGGTAATGAAAATACCGAATTAGTTGGATCACTTTTTGAAGCATTAATCCCGAATTCTTGATTTCTTACATCTTTCTGGCCCGGAGATTCGTATCCTGGTCATAATTGAAAGTCAAGCTGAGGCATGGGTCTTCCTGAGAAACTGCAGTTTCCGGGTCTCAGCCGGGGGAACCGGGATTTTAATTTTAAGGTAAATCTTGAAAGCAATTATTTAGCAGGTGTTTAGAATATCGCACTGCTGGAACTGATCTGTTTAAGCGGGGCTCTTTTAAAGTATCTTATAAATGGTTCTTCTGCTAACGTTCCGGGTCCTGGAGACGTTTGCAGCGGAAAAAATGTAGCTTTCCAGAAATTTCCTTTGACTGGAATCTATTCCGGTTATTCGTTATAATTATGGGGTTTATATATATTTATTCAGATTTATATCTCTTGTCAGCCTGTATCTTTGATATAAATGATCATGTCTCAGATGGGCGCATATTTTGCTTTCCCTGTTTTTAAAAATCGATCTGAGGGTTTATTATATCACTTTTCAATTATATATTTATTTATTATACAGACTATATCTCTTTAATTTCCTTTTATTATATATCACCATATTATGTCAGGCCTAACATAACGTGTTCAGAGATTTTCTTCATGAATTCTGATCACTGGCAGGCTCACCTTTTCCATTCTGTCATACACTTCCCGCACAAATGAAGTTAAAATGGTCTTTTTCCCCACTTCCGATCGTTACCCTTTAATATATGTTAATACATTTGTGTGTTGCAAGCCCGGATAGCCTAGTCGGTTGGGGCGCCAGACTCATAGGGACCTTATATGAGGCGTCTTTAATCTCCTGAGATATCTGGAGGTCGCGTGTTCGAGTCACGCTCCGGGCACCTGATTTTTT
>Ga0265295_1003928_pt1 | contig 20713 bp, 26 predicted proteins | sample Munlansysbiofilm_FD_192503 | JGI IMG/M metagenome (GOLD analysis project Ga0265295, IMG submission 192503) | Leachate microbial communities from a municipal landfill in Southern Ontario, Canada - Methane capture system biofilm | ecosystem: Engineered > Solid waste > Landfill > Unclassified ... | reverse complement strand
GATTTGCGAGGAACATCGTAGAAGGTTGGATATCATAAATTATTGGTATGATGTTACTAAAGAATATAATAGATAAAATTAAAATTATTTTGCTTGAATAAAGATTAGGGTACATGTATAATATCATTTGTTTGTTCGATAGGGGTGAATATTATGTGGGCAGATATATGGAGTTTTATTAGTGCGGTTCCTTTATGGGAAGTAGCATTAATTTTAGTTGCTAAAGTTGTAGAAGTGGCGATTTCCACTTTAAGAATTATTTTCATAGGTAAGGGCTTGAGAAAGCCTGGAACAATGCTTGCTTTAGTTGAAATATTGCTTTGGGTTTTCATAGCTAGTAGAGTAATTACCGGTATGCAGGATACACCAATGAAAGGTATTTATTATAGTATTGGTTTTGCATTGGGTGTTTACTTGGGTTCTATATTGGAAAACCGTTTAGCTGTCGGTAAAGTTCTGATTCAAGCAGTGATTATGAAGGATGAAGCAAACACAGTAATCAATGCTTTAAGAGAAGCGGGACACGGGGTAACAAGTATTGATGCTCATGGTAAATATAAGGAAAGAGAAGTCTTGATGATTTTTGCGAACAGAAAGAACAAACAAGCGATTCTAAAGTTGATTTCTGAGAATGATGATGACGCTTTGGTGGTAGCTAATGAAGTATCATATTTACGCGGTGGATTTGTCAGTCCTTGGCGAAAATTAGCTAAATAAAGTTAGTGCTAAATTGTGAGTGAATTTGTAGATAAATTTCAGAAAATAATGCTTGAAATTTCTTCTCAAATCATTTACAATATATAGTACGAACTGCAGGTGTAGTTTAATGGTAAAACATCTGCTTGCCATGCAGATGATGGGGGTTCGATTCCCCTCGCTTGCTCCAAAATAAAAAAATGAGAAGAGTAATCTTCTCTTTTTTATTTGCTAATATTAGTTAAAGGTCCATTTCATAGAAGTTTAAATCCAACCCCCATAGATTAATCTGCTCTTTCTTTTTGTAACCAGTTTTTTGAAGAATTTTATTGCTTGCAATGTTATTGATATCCGCTAAAGCGATTAGGTGTTTGATATTTAGAACAATTGCTAAATCTTTCATTCTTAGACTCATTTCGCTACCATATCCTTTGTGAAAGAAGTTTTCGTCCATTCCATACATGATTTCGATCTTATTAAATTCTTTTACATACCCTAAACCGCAATAACCGATGACTTGATCGGCATTTTTTATTTTGACTTTAAATATTTTAGTTCCTTTTTCATTGCCAAATGTTTGTACAAAATAATTTAACCATCTATTGATTTCATCGTCTGTCTTATTCTTATCTCCGGGGAGATATTCGCATACTTTTGGGTTGCTAAGAATCTGTTTTAAAATATCAAAGTCATTTTCTTGCCATTTTTCATATTCTAATCTATTGCTCTCTAGTTTCATAAATATGTCCTTTTTATAGTATATTTTAATTCTTTTCCTTATTATATCAAAATGTATAAACAACTTACCATAGCCATTTAGAAAATTATACTGATTTTAAACTACTATAATAGACTTTATGATAAAATTATATATGTAAAAAAAGATTAGGAGGATTATCATGGTTAATATAAATAATGTTAAGGATTTTACAATAATTGGTATAGATAATGATTTTATTAAAGTAGAGTTATTGAATTACGGAGCGAGTATCTATAGTATCAAAACTAAAGACTATTTAGGTAAACTTGAAGATATTGTTTTACAATATGAAAATATTGAAGATTACATTAATAACAACATATATTTGAATGCTACAATCGGACCAATAGCCGGTAGAGTAAAGAATGCGTATTTAAATATTGATAATAAAGAATATTTTTTGGATAAGAATAGTGATGGGAAGCATTGTCTACATAGTGGTGGTTTAGCTTTATCATATAAGTTTTTTGATTATGAAGTTAATGAATTTGATGATATGACAGAAGTTATCTTTTTATATGAGAATAATGAAGTGGTAAATTATCTTATAAAGGTAATTTACAGAATTGAAGATTCTAAGATCAGAATTGATTATGAGGTTGAAGCCGATGAGAGTTTTGTTTTTAACTTAACTAATCATGCGTACTTTAATCTATCTGGCAATTTAAAAAACAATATAAAAAATCATCAAGTGAAACTAAATACAAACTTAAGGCATGATTTAACAGATGAGTTGGTTATAACTGGAAATGTAATAGTAGAAAAAGATTTGTACAATTTTTTGGATGCAAAAGAAGTTAGAGAAGGCATCGAATTATTGGAAATTGCAGATAAGGGTGGGTATGATGATATTTTTTATTCTCCCAATAATGACTTAAGGAATATTGTAGCTTCTGTCTATGAGCCTGTAAGTGGTAGAGGAATGAAGGTGAGAAGCAGCTACGATCATCTAGTTTTTTATACTCATAACAATATAAATGACTTAGAGTTAAAGCATTTAGGAAAACATCAAAAACATTATGCTTTGTGTTTTGAATGTCAAAAAAGCCCTTACGGGTTTTTTGAAAAAAGTGCTTCTAATCCTGTTTTATCAGTTGGCAAATCATATCAAGAGACTATTATTTTTGAGTTTTTTACTAAAAAATGATGCAAAATATTGATTAGTTTTAAGAAAAAAGTCGGAAAATTGTTAAATTTTTGCAATTTTAAAAATATTTGAGCAAAAATGTTTGACAAAGATATTGACTTGTTATAGAATAGTATTGTAAAAAGCAAAACTAACGAAAGTTAGTGACGCAAAGCTATAGGGCCTTCGAATAGATGGTAGCCAGTTGCCGTATCAGTTGAGACGGCATTTTTTGTTTCCAAAAAAGCTTCTTGCATTTAGATAATTCATGTGTATAACACAAGATGTCTAACTTAATAAATCTCATACGTTAATAGCAAAACTAATGAAAGTTAGTGACGCAAAGCTATAGGGCCTTAAGAGTTTATGGTAGCCAGTTGCCGTTTGAAATGAGTACTTCAAGTATTTATTTAAATGACAAAGAGGCTACCATTTTTATTTGAAAAGGAGGGGTTGTGATTTAGTTGAAGGGAAAAAGTAAATATATAGTCATAATCGCAATTCTGATAGGTCTTGCATTATCGGTAACAGGAGTTGTTGCTTATTGGTCAAGTAGTTTATCTTCAGGCAACGTTATAGTCGAGTTATCAGATAATGAAGTTAATCTTCAGGTAGATGATTTAAACGGTCAGTTCACCGGATTGTTGGTCCCTGTTGGTTATGATTATTTCGCAGGTGAAGTTACTGAAGTTGAATTAGTTTATGAGGTTTCGATTGAAGAGGAACTGATAAGAAGCGTTCAACTCTTAGTAGAAAAACTAGAAGTTACGATTGCAGGAAGCAGTACTTATTCGCATCTTGTGGAAGTAACTATAGGAGATGTTTTAGATCAAAACGTCTATGATTTATTAAATGATGAAGTTAGAATCATCGTTAAAGTAAGATTATTAGAACCAATTGATGAGCAAGAAGCCCTAGAAAGAGGATTAAGCTTAGAGATGGTTAATGTAGAGAATTCAGCAATAGCTTATGAAACGATTAAAGGTGAAACCATAAACATTAAGATAGGATTCAAAGTTGTTTCATAAGAAAAATTTAAATTAGAAAACAAAAAAAATAAAAAATAAAAATAAAATTAAAGGAGAATTTAAAAAATGAAAAATTTAAAAAGAAGAAATGTAGTTTTAGTATTATTAGTATTATTTGCTTTAGCAGTATCAGGAACAACTTATGCATATTGGGCAAGTTCAGTTAATGGCGTTCAACAAAAACAAGAAAATGTAATTAATATCGGTGAAGGTGATGCGGTAACAATCAATGTTGATATTACAGATCCTGAAACTCATTCAGATAAATTAGTACCTAATACTCCAGAAGTAAATGTTGGAGTAGGCGAAACTAAATCAATCACAGTATCTTATAGCGTTGTATGGAATAATGATGCATTATTAGACGGCGTTGCAGATCAAGCAATTTCAGCTACAGTAAGCAACATCCTAGTTGGTGGCGTAGCTAACCCTTATAGTTTAATTACTGTAACTCCAGGTGCTAACCCAACTACAATTGGTATGGGGGACACAGTAGTCTTCACATTTACAGTAACAATGGCTGAACCAGCAAACGTAGCTGAATACAATGCAGTTGCTAATCAAACTATTACATTTGACATTACATTTGATATAGCTTAAGAATAAATTTAACAAAAGAACAAAAAACCTTTTAAGAAAAGTGAGGTGATATTTATGAGAAGCAAAAAGTTTAAGTTTAATGCAGGTCTACTTGTATTGCTTTTAACGATGTTTATTTCATCAATATCATCCACTTATGCTTATTGGAGATGGCCAGCTCCTTTTACTGGAACAGTCAATAATTCTTTATTAATTGGTGATTGGTTTTTCTCTAGACAATATAATACAGGTTTTGAAAGCTATACTAATACCACTTACGGTACTTATGTTGATCAGAATATTGATGGTAAGTTATGGGATTTCTCACAAGTTATTACCGCTACATCAAGTGATGATACGTACTTTGGATCTAGAGGTTTAAGATTTAAAAATACCAGCTATATTCAATCTAAGGATTCATATTATGGTTTGGAATCGATATCTTTCAATTTTGGTGACATTAGAGGAGGTTTGTTTGGTTGGGCAACAAGTTCATTCAATGTTCAAATTTCTAATGATGGTTCAAGTTGGACAACAATTTATTCTGCTAATGCATCAAGTAGTTTTCCATTGATTTCTATAAATGTAGAAAATATTATCAACAATGGGTATACACTTGGAAACGGAAGTGTAGTTGATATGGAAAGCAGTTTATTCATTAAAATTAATTTTACAGGCTGGGGTCTTTTACAAGATCGTCTGGTAAATATGGATAACTTAACAATTAATTACCGCTCTGTTGTAAATTAAAATAATAGATAAGTAGATTAGTGAAGAACATTGACTTTGTTAAGTAATGTTCTTTATTTTTATCTAAAAGGAGGTGATTGAAATGAAATTAGAAAGATTAATGAGATTTAGTATTCTCGCTTTTTTGGTTTTTCTGTTTTCAGTTTCAGTCACTATAACTTATGGTTATTGGTCTAGTTCTGTATTGGGTCAAAGTTATGTTTCATCCAATTCTATTCTGATTGGTGATTGGCAGCAACTATCAGAAGTGGAACAATCGATTCAGAACTTGGAAGAGTTCGCTGATTGGATTGAAGCTAACGGTGGACCCATTGATATGGTCTATGATAATTTTACTGTTACCAACGGTACACAGATATCATTTGAAAACATCTTATTAGAAGGTATTGAGTGGGATATATTGGGTACGGGTACCACAGATAGAAATAATAGAAGACCAACAATCGGTTTTGTTCAAGTAATTGATAGAGTATTGAATTCGTCGAATCAACCTCTTCATCAAATATTACCAAGTGCACCCACAGATCCACTTCCTTATCCTGAGTATAGTTTCTTTGTTGCTAATGACGTACTTAACACCAATACTAATAACTTAACTAGTATAAGATTAAACTATGATGTTGTAATAACCACATCAAATCCAATCAGCAATGTTACGTCTGTTTCGTTCTATGCTTATAGAGGTCTTTATGATTCGATTAATGAAGGTACAACTTATAATCCATTAGTTAACAGAAGTTTTACAGTTAGTGTAAGTACAAATGGTACAAGTTGGACAACAATCGGTTCAGGTACTCCGGGAAGCACATCGAACAACAGCGCAGGTTTTAATTACTATAGTTTTAACGTTCCAAGTAATTTGCAAAATACAGGCATTTACATTAGAATTGATTTTGATGGCGGATCTGTTTTCAGTAGAGGAAATCATTATTATTCACGACTTATCATCGATGATTTGCAAATCAATTCCATAGCTTAATTAAACTACAGTTTAAGCATTGTTTTAGAGAGGTTAATATGCTATAATTTTCACAAATATGTCTACTTGCAAAAAGTAATCAATGGTGAGATGATGAGCAAACTTTCAGATAACAGAAAACATATTAATAATCATTTGGCAATTGTTTTGGATAGAAATCGTTATTTTAAGATTTTTATCTGGGCTTCGATTTTTGTTTTGCTAATCATATTCTTTTTTTCATTGCCAACAGTTTTTCCAAAAACAAGTAAGCTAATTTTTGGCGGTGAACAAATTTTTGCGGTTCCATTTCAATCTCGGGTTGAAAACAATCGAGTATATAAGAAGATTATTTGGGTTAATGATTTTCAAGATAATTCATTCTATTATGAACAGTTTGTAGTTGTTTATGATGATTGGACTGATAGTTATTGGGTAGAAAAAGTGATTGAGGTTAGTGATTCAGAAGAAAAACTGATTGTGACTCATAATGGTACTACCTTAAGAGTTGTCGATTATCAAGATGTTCATGGTGAATTTGTTAGAGAAAGTGGATTTATTGGCAATATTTATTTCTTTGTTTCTCGTCCTTTTGGAATATTGATTATGGGTAGTGCTATGATCATATCTTTAGGGATATACTATTTTGGCTTTATCAGACCAGTCAGGTATTTTAATAAGAAATTTAGAGAGAGTTATTTAGATGAATAAATATTTAAAGTTAATTAAAAACATTATATTTTATGCAGTTGTAATTTTTCTAGCAAGTTATTTATTGGTGGATGCTTTTGCGACTGATAAGACTGTTAAGATATTTGGTTTTAAGGCGTATATTGTAGCTTCACCATCAATGGAACCGACACTTAATAGAAATGATGCAGTTATCGTAAAGAAAGCTGATATAGATGAGATAACTGCTGGTGATATCATCACTTTCAATACTTACTTGCCTGATTTAGGAGATTATGGTTACGTAACTCATTATGTTGGGGCAGTCATTGGCGAAGGAGAAGAAAAAATCTTTAAAACCCATGGAGAAGGATTAGAAGAATATGATGTTTGGGTTAATAGCGATGGTAGCCCTGATGAAGTGACGGTTGAAGATATAATCGGTACTTACAGTTTTAAAATAGCTAATGCTGGAAAGTTTTTTAGAATTATTCAAGATCCGATTATGGTCGGATTACTAGTAGTTAATGTAACTTTGTTTGTTGTGATTTTTAAATATTATAAGAGCACAAAAACGAGTGATAGTGAAGATATAAAAGAAGAATAACGGACTAAATTTAGTCCGTTATATTTTTAGATACCTTGAAAAAAATAAATAATTATAATAAAATGATGTTAGAGAGGTGAGTCTTAATGAAATATGTTATTAAAGATATGGAAAAAAGATATTTCGCTGGTATTGAACTTATCGGTGGTTTAAGAGTTAACTCTAATGATTACTTAAAGATTCCTGAGTTATGGGATGATTTTAGGGAAATTTATTTAAGTTCTATTCCAAACAAGATAGTTCCACATTCATTCATTGGATTGGAAATGTATCGCTTTGATTTTATGGAGTCCAAAACAATGGATTATTTTGCGCTTGTGGAGATAGAAGGTTTATTTGAATCTACAGATGAAGAAATCATAACTAAGAAATTACCTAAGGGTTCTTATATTAGTTTTAGAATTGATCATGACGACTTATTGAATGAAGTAGAAAGAGTCTATGAATTTGTTAAAAGAGAAAGAATAAATGTACATTTGGGGTTTGATGTAAAAGAGTATTTGCCTACAGAAAATTACAAGGAAAACGGTGCTAAACTTAACCTTTTATTTAAACTAGAAGACTAAAAATAAGGCTTGAATAGCCTTTTTTTATTTGGGTAAAAAAAACTTAAAAAAATTATTCAAAGGTTATATTCTATGTTATAATATTTAATGATGTAAGCGTTTGTAAAGAAGGAGAAAACAAATGACGGATTTAACGAATGTAAAAGAAATTAAGATGATGGCTGTAGTTAAAGATCAACCTGAAAAAGGCTTCTCAATTGTTCAAAAATCAATTAGTACAGAATTAAATGACGGAGAAGTTTTGATTAAGGTTAATAGTGTTAGTTTTTGTGGTACAGATTCACATATTTACAATTATGATAATTGGGCTAAAAACCGATTGAAACTGCCTTTGACAGTTGGTCATGAGTTTACTGGTGAGATAATTAAAGTTGCTAAAGATGTGGATAGAGTAAAAGTAGGCGATATTGTTAGCGCTGAAACTCACATTATTTGTAACACTTGTGAGTTTTGTTTAAGAGGCGAAGGTCATATTTGTGAAAATACAAAAATTATTGGCGTAGATACAGATGGATGCTTTGCGGAATATGTTAAGATTCCTGCTCAAAACTGTTTTATCAGCGACAAAAGGTTAAACCAATTGCACCTTTCTGTGCAAGAACCTTTAGGTAATGCCGTACATACAGTTTGCCATTTTGATGTTAAAGACAGAAGCGTCGTTATATTAGGTTGCGGTCCAATTGGGTTGATGGGCGTTGATGTTGCCAGAGCTTGCGGAGCCAAGACTGTGATTGCGATTGAAGTTAATGAATATAGAAGAAACTTGGCTAAAGATTTAGGTGCTGATTTCGTTATTAATCCAATAGAGGAAGATACTTATAAAAGAGTTATGGAACTTACTGATAACAAAGGTGTTGATGTTATCTGTGAGTTTAGCGGCAATAAGACAGCGATTGAAACTGCGTTTAAGTATTTAAAAGCAGGTGGCGGTATGAGTATGTTAGGTTTGCCTAGCGAAAATATTTGTCTTAATATTTCTGATGATGTTGTTTTTAAAGGCGCACATATTTATGGAGTTGTAGGTAGAAGAATTTATGAGACTTGGGAACAGGTTAAATATTTATTGGATAATGATTTATTGCATTTAGATAAAGTAATTACCCATCAATTTCCACTTAGTAAGATTAATGAAGCCGCAGAAGTTATGAATGGTAAAAATTGCGGTAAAATAATATTAATACCAGGAGAGTGATTTATAATGAAAAACAATCTAAAGTATTTGGAAAATCAAGTTGAAGATTTAAAAAAGGATGGCGTTTATCGGAAGTTACCGATAAACTATGGACCATGTTCAAATGTTATTGATTTGAATCATAATGAAGTAGTTAACCTTTCTTCTAATAACTACTTGGGATTAGCGGGTCATAAACGCGTAAAAAAAGCCGCAATCAATGCGGTTAAGAAATTTGGTGCCGGAACTGGAAGCGTTAGAACAATTGTTGGTAATATGAGCATTTTAGAAGAGTTGGAAGAATTACTGGCTGAGTTTAAACGTGAAGAAGCGGTAACTTGTTTTCAATCAGGTCTTAACTGTAATATCGGTGCTATCCAAGCAATTGTTAATAAAGGGGATTTAATTATAAGTGATGAGTTAAATCATGCTTCAATAATTGATGGCGTAAGACTATCAAGAGCGGATAAGGCTGTTTATAAACATTCCGATATGGAAGATTTAGAGAGAGTTTTAAAAGAAAAAAGAAAAGAATATAAGACTTGTTTAATCATTACTGATGGCGTATTTTCTATGGATGGAGATTTAGCTAAATTACCAGAAATTGTTGAGTTGGCTAAAAAGTATGATTGTTTGACATATGTTGATGATGCTCATGGAAGTGGTGTTTTGGGTGAAAGTGGTAGAGGTACTGTTGATCACTTTAAATTGCACGGCCAAGTAGACTTTATTATTGGAACTTTATCAAAGGCTATTGGTGTAATCGGTGGTTATGTGGCTTCTAAGAAAATAGTTAAAGAATGGCTGCTTCATCGTGCTAGACCACTACTTTTTTCAACTGCTTTGCCACCAGCTGCTATCGGTGCTACGATTGAATCGGTTAAGATGTTGATGGAGAGCGAAGAGTATACCGATAAGTTATGGAATAATGCTAGATATTTTAAGAAAAAGATGAGTGCTTTAGGTTTTGATATTGGTCATAGTGAAACACCAATCACACCAGTAATGGTAGGTAATGAAGCTAAGACGATGGAGTTCTCTAAGACTTTATTGGAAAACGGAGTTTTTGTTTCCGGAATTGTTTTTCCTACTGTTCCTAAAGAAACCGGAAGATTAAGATGTATGATTAGCGCAATGCATACAATCGACGACTTGGATTTCGCTATTAAGGTATTTGAAAAAGTTGGAAAAGAATTAAAGATAATCTAAAAAAAGAACAAGCAAGATTTACTTGCTTGTTTTATTTTTGCCTTTATAATGTTTAGCGAGTCCGCCTATGCTGGTTTCGCGGTATGAGTCCAACAGATCTTTTCCGGTTTCTTTCATAGCATCTACGACTGTATCAAATGAAACAAGACGTGTGTCAATTAAAAGGGTTGCCAGTTCACCCGCATTCATCGCTCTTACGGCGGCTACAGCGTTTCTTTCTATGCATGGTATTTGGACATAACCTAAGATTGGGTCGCAGGTCAAGCCTAAATGATGTTCAAGTGCAATTTCTGCTGCGTATTCAATAACTTCCAGATTGCCGTTTTCGAGTTCGCTATAAGCCGCCGCTGCCATCGCGCATGCCGTTCCTACTTCGGCTTGACAACCAGCTTCGGCACCGGAGATAGATGCGTTATGTTTAACAATGTTGCCGATGATTCCAGCAGTAGCTAAACCATCCAATATTCTTTCGTCAGAGTATTTTCTTATGTCTCTCAAGAAATATAATAAACTTGGCAATACGCCACTAGCACCACAAGTAGGAGCGGTTACAACAGTCCCCCCGCTAGCATTTACTTCGGAAGTTGCGTATGCATAAGAACTAAGAAGTCTTAATTCGATAGAAACTTTATTTTTTTGATCATTCAGTAAAGATTTCGCTTTCCTTTTAACCTCAAGCAGACCTGGAAGGTAACCTTCTTGATGAAGGCCAAGGTTAATTGTTTCTTTCATTTGGAGCCAAATTCTTCTCAAGTAATCTTTAAAATCAGGGTCTTCATGTTGGTATACATAATCATATAGTCTTATGTTATTTTCTTGACAGTAATCTTTGATTTCCTGAAAGTTCTTGTGAGGATATACTTGAGGTTTTTCCTTCAAATTATCGCCTTTTCTTAAGATGGAACCACCACCAATCGAATAATATCTTTCTTTACCGATCATCTGATTATCTTTATAGATGGCGATGTCCATGGTGTTTGGATGTTCAAGATTCAGTTCTTTTGAAAAAATTACATTAGCATTTTTTAGAGTTTCTCTAATTATCTTATCAGTCAAGTGTCCTAGACCCGTGAAACTTAAACTACCATAAAGAGTGACTTCAAAAAAGTCACCCTGATAATTATTCAATATTTCTTGGCAGATTTTTTCCGGTCCCATTGTATGGGAACTAGAAGGACCTCTACCAATTTTATATAACTCTCTTAAAGATTCCATATTATCTATGTAGTAACAAAATCATTTCTCTTAATGCTTTAGCAGCTACTACAGTTGAAACATTTGAACTATCTAACATCGGAGCTAGTTCCACTAAATCAGCACCAACAACATTATTAAGCTTTTCAAAACTTTTCATGGCGTTTAGTAAGTCCTTAAAAGTCATTCCGCCTGGTTCAGGTGTTCCGGTACCTGGGAATACTGCAGGATCTAAAACATCTAGGTCAATTGTTATATAGACTGGTTTGTCTTTGATTTTCTCGATGACATCTTCAAGACCTTCAAAGTTGAATTTTTGCATGAATGTATGACCGTTTTTAGCAAAATCAAATTCATGTTTATCGCCGCTTCTTATTCCAAACTGGAAAATTTTTCCGTCACCTAAGATGTCATAACATCTTCTGATAACAGTAGCGTGAGATAGTTTTCTTCCTAAGAATTCATCTCTAAGATCTGTATGAGCATCGAGATGGATGATGTGAAGATTAGGATACTTTTCCATTAAAGCTTTTACAACCGGAAAAGTCACTAAATGTTCGCCACCAATCATCATTGGTTTTTTGTTATCAAAAACGATTTTTCTTGATACATCATAAATGATATCTAAAGATTCTTCCACTAGTCCCATCGGTAATTCTAGATCACCGATATCAACTGTATGATAGTCTTTCAGATCCATTTCTTTATATGGTGAATACCATTCAATCCCCATTGATTCAACTCTAACAGCATTGCCGGCAAATCTCGTACCTGGGCGATAAGATGTTGTGTTGTCTAACGGAGCTGAGAATAGTACTACGCTAGATTCGTTGTATTCGCTTTTACAACTTTGAAATGATAAATCTACTTTTTTCATATTAAATCACCTTCATATTTAATCCAATTTTCTTTGTCGACGATTTGTACATAATCGATATCGGTATCGTTGTCGATATCGCTTTGTAAAGAACCGCCTTTTTCTTTATAAAATTTAATGTCTCTTACGACGTCTTCAGTAATTACTTCGCCTGGAATTATAATTGGAATTCCCGGTGGATAAATCATGATAGATTCAGCACTGACTTCATCGTATGCATCTTCTAACTTTATTAAGTGTTTTGGTGCATGATAAGCGTCACGCGGTCTAACATAAGTTTCAGGAAATTGATAACGGAACTCAATTTTTGGAAGTTTGTCTTTGATTTTGTTGTATTCAACTGCAAGTTTCTTGAATGCAAGAACCAGTCTTTCCAAGTCTTGTTTTGTAGTTCCTATCGTTAAAACACATAAAACCATATGTGATTCAGCAAGTTCTAACTGAATGTTATATTTTTTCTTCATGATTTGATATACGTCAAATCCTGATAAACCTAAATCGCTGACTTTAACCATCAGTTTTGTTTCGTCATAATCGAAACAACCTTGGTTCAAAAGATATTCTTTATCGATAACTTTTATTCCAGGAATATTCTTAAGTTTTTCTCTGGCGATTTTTGCAAGTTGCAAGACATTGTTAATTCTTGCCTTTCCATGGAAGTACATGGTTTTTCTAGCAACGTCAAGTGAGGCCATCAGTAAAGAACTAGGAGAAGTAGATTGCAACATGTTAAGCGTTGCGCGTAGTCTTTGATGATCAATTCTATCACCTTTGGTTAAGATTACTGAGCTTTGTGTTAAACTACCAGCAGTTTTGTGCATTGAAGTCGCGCTGATATCAGCGCCAGCTTCCATAGCTCCGAGTGGTAGTTTTTGGGAGAAGTAGAACTGAGCCCCATGAGCCTCGTCAACCATAACGACGATATTTTTTTCATGAGCGTAATCAGTAATTTTTTTGAGATCCGAAACAACGCCAAAGTATGTTGGATTGATGATAAAGATAGCTTTAGCATCAAGGTTTTCATCAATTGCTTTTTTAACAGATTCAAAACTAACGTCATTAGCTATACCAACGTTTTCATCGATATTGGGTTTAATAAACACAGGCATTGCACCTGAAAGAATAAGTCCGTTTATCACTGACTTATGAACGTTTCTTGGTAGGATTATTTTATCGTTTGCTTTACAGACACTCATAACCATAGCTAAGATACCAGTGGTCGTACCATTGGTTAAAAAGTATGATTTATCAGCTTGCATAGCTTCAGCCATAAGTTTTTGCGCTTCCGCTATCACACCAGTCGGATAGTTTAAATGATCTAGTCCCACTGGAGAATTTGCATCCAATAAATATAACTTTTTACCAGCGAATTTTTGGAGGTCGTTATCAATTCTTCCCAGCTTGTGTCCAGGGACATCAAACGGCGCAACGTGGCTATTGCCATATTCTTTTAATTTAGTGAAAAATGGGGTATTATTATGTTTAGAATCTCTCATTAAGCATCCCTTTCTTTTCCTTGGTTCTTCATGACACAATAATACCATATTTGATTAAAAAATTAAAGGAATTTTATTTGGAGATTTTAGAGCGTTGGCAGAAAAACTAAATGAGATTTTTGTTTTTAAATTATTTTGTTTTAAGATATTGAATATTATCTGAAATTAGATAAAATTAAGTATAAGAGGGTTATTAATTGTCTAGATTAAAACAGTTTCAAGACAAGTTAAAAAAACCGACGAAAATGGAAGTTTTTAAGGGATTGTTTCAATCCTTTACGATGACAGCGGTTGTCGTAGTTGCGGCAGTTATATTCATTCCTAAAAGTCCTAAGGCCAGCTTTGATGAAGTCAAGGCTTTTTCCCATGAAGTGATTTACTCATTGAATGTCACAGATAGCGATATGGTCGTAAAGGAAGATGAATTAACCCTTATATTAGAGAGTCAAACTGAGAAGTATCTGGAAACTATTCCAATAGGTAAAAGCTTCGGTAGTTTCACAGGGTTAAAAGAAAATACTAGATACGAACTTAAAGTTATTTATAATAAAGGCTTTGGGGATGAGGTGCTAGCAAGAAGTGTAGTCGTTACCGATAATGATTTGATAGCTGCTATTACCAATGTTTCCTTATCACCCGATTCACTTGATTACATGAATATCTATGATGTCGATATCAGTTATGGCGATGTTGAAGGCTATACTGATTTTACTCTTAGATATGCAGCTATATTTCCTGATTACCCGGATCAAATTTTTTATGACTATTTAAGTTTAACTGGAACTAGCGAGACAGTGCAAATCGAGTTTTACGATAGCGGCGCCAGCGATTATCATTTGGTCTTGGAAGCTTATTATGAAGGTGATTTAGTTGTAATAGATGAAACTAATATAAGACCACCATTTGTTTTTTACGCTTCGGTTTTCTTAAGTTATTACAATGATAAGGAAGCGGCTTTCGGAGTCTATTTTGAACAAGAAGTAAGCGATGGAATAAAGCTTTATCTGGACGTTTATCGAGGTAATAACAAAGTTAATGAGATTGAGTATTTACCAACAAGTGAAGGAACTCACACAAGTCATGATCATATTGTTGTGAAAGGTTTGAGTCCTGAAACTGAGTACGGTTTTGTTTTGAGAGCCATATATTAATCCTGATACTTTAAGAGAAGAGATTGTTGAATATGAAGCAATATCGGTGACTACTTTACCGAAACAAGATATCAGTTTTGAAGTTGTTGAGTATGATGATTATTATGAAGTCTTTGTTACTAGTAAGACCCTTGATTTAGATAAGGTAACATATGAAATATATTATTACGATGAAGTTAATCAATACTGGTATTACTCAGAAAGCAACTACTATATTTTAGAAGTTGATGGTGAAGAATATAAGACCAGTTTCATTGTAAACAAGCAAAGCTACGAAGAGTATTATATTGAAGTTTTTATGCAAAGTAGTATGGATTATGAAAAAGAAAAATTTTTAGTTAAGATAGAAAGTTAGAGGGTACTGTTTATGAAATTTAAAGAAATGAGTAAGAAAGAAAAATTGAATTTGATTATTGTTTTAGGAGTAGTGTTTGTTTTGTTGTTAGTAAGTATTTTATGACCGATTATTTTTCCGAATACAACTTTTGCGAATATTATTGATAATTCAGTGGGTAAGTTCTTTAATTTGTTTGACTTCTTTAAGAATAATTATGTTGTGTTGATTGAAACGCTAGCGATTATCTTTTTTATGTGGTTGATTAGCAAATTGCTTTTGATTATTGTCAGCATTTTCAAAGCCAAATCTTTTAGAGGTACAACTATCGCTAATCTGATTAACTCAACCATTAAATATCTCGCTTTTATAATCGCGATATTCTTGATTTTAAGCGCTTGGGGAGTTCAGACACCAACCCTCTTAGCTGGTGCCGGGATTATAGGTTTAGCAATTAGTTTTGGTGCACAAAGTTTAATAGAAGATATTTTCAGTGGTTTGTTTATAATATTTGAAAAACAGTATTCTGTCGGTGATATCATTCAAATCGGTGATTTTAGAGGTACTGTTAAGGAAATCAGTTAAAGAGTAACTAAGTTTGAAGATATTAATGGTGATATTAAAATCATCAATAACTCTGATATTAGAGGTGCTATCAATACCACCACAAGTCTGTCTAAAGCAATTTGTGAAATATCAATCGGTTATGATGAAGATATCGAAAGAGTAGAATTAATAATTAATAAGAATCTCCATGAGATAAGAAACAATATTCCTAAGATTGTGGAAGGTCCTTATTATGTAGGAGTTCAAAATTTAGGCGATTCCAGTGTCGTATTAAGAATTATCGCTTTAGTCAACGAAAATGATAGGTATAATGTCGCTAGAAGTTTAAATAGGGAAATGAAGATTCTTTTCGATAAGAATAATGTTTCAATAACTTACCCTCAACTTGTAGTGCATGAAGCAAAAAAGAATGAAGTTAAAGAAAAAAATAGCGTTTTTTTTATTGAGTATGATATTATATTTAAGAATAGGAGTGATTTATATGAAAAAGCTAGTGGGAAACTTGTTGTATGGTCAATCAGGTGGGCCAACTGCAGTAATTAATTCAAGTGCTTATGGCGTAATTAAAGAAGCGCAAAGACAAAAAGAATATATTCATGATGTCTATGTAATGAAACACGGTATAGAAGGTGCTTTGAATGATGACCTATTAAAAATTACTGATAAGGATGAAGAAAATGTTGATTTACTAAAACATACTCCCGGATCGGCTTTTGGTTCAGTTAGACATAAGTTGCCTGATTATAAAGAGGATGACTCTAAATATGTAAGGTTATTGTATATATTCAGAAAATATAATATTCGTTATTTCCTTTATAATGGGGGTAATGATTCTATGGATACTTGTTCTAAGATAGCTGAGTATATGGATACTATAGATTACGATGTTAGAATAATTGGTATACCTAAGACGATTGATAATGATTTGCCATTTACCGATCACACTCCTGGGTTTGGTAGTGCAGCTAAGTTTATTGCAAATACGGTGATGGAAGTACATTATGACATGTTGGCTTATCCAAAAGGAAAAGTTACTATTATTGAGATAATGGGTCGTCATGCGGGTTGGTTAACAGCTTCAAGTGCTTTGGCTAGTTTAAATGGATTTGGTCCAGATTTGATATATTTACCAGAGATTCCTTTTTCAATTGAAAAATTTAAAAAGGATGTTTTAGAGGTTTATAGTAAGAAGAAACAATGCTTAGTAGCTGTTAGTGAAGGTATAACTAATGAAGATGGAGTTTTTATCTCTTCAAGTTCGGGAATGAAAGATGCTTTCGGGCATTTCCAATTAGGAGGAGTTGCTTCTAAGTTAGCTCAAACTGTACAAAATGATTTAGGTATTTCATCAAGATCTGTTGAGTTTGGATCTACTCAAAGAGCTGCCGCTCACATCCAAAGTTTAACCGATGTCAATGAGGCGATTAAGTGCGGTGAAGAAGCGGTTAAGGGAGTTATTTCCGGTAGAAATAAAGTAATGGTTGTGATGAGAAGAAGTTCTGAGGGACCTTATAATATTGAGTTTGGATTTTATGATTTATTAGCTTGTGCTAATGTTGAAAAGAAGATTCCGGATAATATGATTAACAAAGACGGAAATGGCGTTACTAAAGCATTTATCGATTATGCTTTGCCTTTAATTCAAGGTGAAAATAAGAGTATCTATGTTAATGGTGTTCAACAGTTTTCAAAATTTAAATAATGCCTTTTTTTAAAGAGGCATTTATATGCGGCTGTGGCGGAATGGTAGACGCGCTACTTTGAGGGGGTAGTATCCGTAAGGGTGTGTGAGTTCAACTCTCATCAGCCGCACCATTGAATCTTGAAATGACTCATGTTTTGAGTCTTTTTATTTTTCATATTAAAATATAGTGCATAAAGTGGTAAAATATGCACTGTAATGATAGAGGTAAAAATATGAATAAAACTATTCTTTTAACTGGCGCAACCAATGGCATTGGTTACGAAATATTCAAAGCTTTGATCAAGCGAGGAGATCATGTTCTTGCGGTAGGGTCAAACAAGGAAAAATGTGCCCGAATAGAGCAAAGTTTTCACGAAGAATTTCCGAACGCATTCTTCAGGATTTTTGCTTGCGATTTGTCATCTCAAGCAGCTATACAAAATTTAACTACGGAGATTATAACTTACTTATCAAACAAAAATCTTAACAAAATTGATTGTTTGATCAATCACGCCGGGAGCGTCATGGATCACTTGCAGATGACGGTTGATGGCATTGAGTATCAATTCGCTTTGAATCACCTGGCAACAATACAATTAACGGAAAATCTCTTGTCTTATACCGAAGACGGATTGGTTGTTTTTACCGGTTCCACCTCTCATTATAAAGCCAAAATACATTGGCGCAACTTGGAATTCAAGAAAGGTTTTTACCGTATCTTTGGTAGTTACCGTCAAAGCAAATTGGCAAATGTAATGATGGCAAAATACTATAATTATCTTTGGGAAGGTACTGACAGGTGTGCTTATGTCATCGATCCGGGTTTGGTGAAAACCAATGTCGGCACCAAGAATATGAAGGGATTGCCAAAATTGGTATGGAATATCGTCAAACGTAAAGGCGATGATCCAACTGTGCCGGTTGCGACATATCTTCATGTCATTGACAATCGACCAGAAGGTTTTTATTTCCGGGACCAAAAAGCAATTAGCTATAATAAAGCAGTTGATGATTTAAAAGCATGCGAAAAACTGTATCAAATATCCAAAACTAAAATTAAGTTCTAGAAGAAAATCACATAGTGTGATTTTTTCTTTTTTAGAAAGATTAATTCGTGTCAGCAAAGGAATAATCAGGAAAATTTATGTTTTAATTGACAATGTTCTGGTTTGTTTATATAATGTTCTTTGACTGTCTATAGGAGGATTTTAATGAAAGATATGAAACTGGCAAATCCCGCACCACTTGGGCTTTTAGGATTTGGATTGACAACAATTTTACTCAACTTGCACAACCTTGGTTTAATACCACTTTCAATGGTAATAATGGGTATGGGAATTGCTTTTGGCGGCTTTGCACAAATAGTCGCTGGAATTATCGAATTTAAACAAGGAAACACTTTCGGCGGCACGGCTTTTACGGCTTATGGAGCTTTTTGGTTCAGTTTGGTAATCATCTGGTATTTTCCAAAAGCCATTAACGCAGCCGATCTGACATCAATGGGTTTTTATCTATTGTTATGGGGACTTTTTACAGCGTTCATGTTTATCGGAACGTTAAAACATTCACGCTCAACCCAAGTTATCTTTGGTTCATTGGCTATCTTGTTCTTCCTGTTGGCATTAGGTGATTTTACTGTCATTACTATCATCACAAGAATCGCAGGAGCAGTTGGTGTTTTTACTGGTTTTTCTGCATTTTATGGAGCGATGGGCCAAATCATCAACGGCGAATTCAATAAAAAAATTTTTCCACTATAAGCAAGTATACTCTTACAAACAAAAGACTCCCGCAGGAGTCTTTTTCATTTTTTATAGATTAATTTGAAATCTTCAAATACCACCAACATGTCTTCATTGAATTCATAACCTAATTCCTTGCCTTCAGCTTTGAAAAACTTCATATGGCCTTTTTGCCAAGATTCCAAACTGTCATCTTCACCTTCTCTTTTGACAATCTCATAAGTCATCTCCTTGAAAGATAAAATTGTTACATTGGTAGTTTCAACGACACCTTCAGGATTACCAAAAAAATCGGTGACGATATTTAAATCTCCAAATTTAGGCAAAGGACTATTTTCGACTATAAAGGCTTGGTAACTGCTGGCAGTTGCTTGTTTTTGACCAATCAAGACCAATCGCAATAGTTCATTTGCCCAATACTCGGTCCTTTCGAAATGATAGGCGTCACAATATTTAGTATCTTGATTTCTTTTTGTCTCATTTAAAAAATCAAATCAAAAGAGAAAGGATATGTATACTCAAAACAATAAAAACTATCTATTTTGAGTATACAAGTAAAAAGATGAATTTAGGTGCTTTTTCCATCAGTCTTAATGTTAAGAATATTAAAAAATCATATGATTTTTATCAGAAATTGGGTTTCAAAATCATTGGTGGGAATCTCGAAGAGAAATGGTTGATACTTAAAAGCAATCAAGCGGTTATCGGATTATTTGAGGGCATGATTGAGAAGAATACTTTGACCTTTAATCCGGGTTGGTCGCAAGAGGGGAAAAACTTTGATCCCTATGACGATATCAGAATGATTTACCAAGAGTTGAATGAATCAATTCCAAATCTACAAAATGGCATTACCCAAAATGCCGGTCCTGGATATATCATCATAGAAGACCCTGAGGGCAATCCCATATTAATTGACCAACATCGATAATGAGTTTAAAAGAGGAAAATCATGAATAACGAAAAAATTTATAAGATGTCATTTTTGAAACTATATCCTTTGTACATAGCCAAAGCCGAAAAAAAAGGTAGAACCAAAAAAGAAGTAGATGAGATAATTTATTGGTTGACCGGTTATGACGAGTCGACATTTATAAAGCAAATGAATAGAGATGTCAATGTTGAAACCTTCTTTAATGAAGCACCAAACTTCAACGAAAAAACAATCCTGATTACAGGCGTCATTTGCGGGGTAAGAATAGAAGAAATTACCGATCCCTTGATGAAAAGAATCAGATATCTCGATAAATTGATAGATGAACTCGCCAAAGGAAAAAGTTTAGAAAAAATCCTGCGCAAATAATCTTTTAAAAATAAAAAACGATTTTCGCTTTCAAAAGGAAAATCGTTTATTTATTATGATTGTTATTTTTCTTTAGGAAAAGGAATTGGCTCAAAAGAAAAACCGATTGCATCACTTACAGGCATTGAGAAACACAACCCTCTGGCTTCAGTGGTTACCCCGTATTTGGCTGTCATCGCCTTCATCAGAACATTCTTTTGTTCTGCAAGACAGACAATCAACAGAATATCTTTTTCAGGATGAAGG
>Ga0265295_1003926_pt1 | contig 20717 bp, 16 predicted proteins | sample Munlansysbiofilm_FD_192503 | JGI IMG/M metagenome (GOLD analysis project Ga0265295, IMG submission 192503) | Leachate microbial communities from a municipal landfill in Southern Ontario, Canada - Methane capture system biofilm | ecosystem: Engineered > Solid waste > Landfill > Unclassified ... | reverse complement strand
GAGTAAGTTCTTGACCTTTGCGGGTTCATTAGCCTTATTCTGTCTCTCATCGGTTACCATCTCTATTGTAAATCCAGAGATGTTCAACCTCCCCTAAGTCTAATGGCGGGTTCAAGACGTGAGCGGGCATCGTACCCGAACGAAGTGAGTGGTATTGAAATCACCCAATTAGGAAAACCCGCCCTGTTGAAATCAGGAAAAATATTAAGCTTTTCAATGTATATTAGCTATCATTACAAGGGTGGGTCTGGATAGGTTACGGATTATTGAGCGCTCGTGATAGGGACCCACCCCTACCTTGTATATATATTGCATGACTTACAGTGCGTATTTAAGATTTTTGCTGATTTATTATGCTAAAGATTCATGATTTTTTCCTATTGAGAATTTCTGGCTGTTCCCTGGTTTTTTTTAAATGTTCCCCGAACAAGGTATAATTCAGGAAAGGTGAAAATGCGAAACTTGTTGCAAAGCATTGAAGATAAACTGCGCTACCTCCTCGAAGAAAAATTGGACAGGTTGATTTTTCCGGGTGCCTCAAATTCGCTCAACTCAACCCTGCTCAAACTAATTGAGAAAGAAATCGAAGCGCAACAAGGGCAATGCGAGCTCTGCCTGCCCGATTTGATTACGTTGCGGGTCTCCCCCGAACGCTGGGATGCCTGGCAAGAGTCATTGCCTTTGCTCGACAACCTTTCTGAGACCTTAAAAGAAAGCTGGGAAGAGCAAGGTTATCCGGTTGACAAAAAACCGGTCATACAACTCTTGCAATCGGCTGATTTGAGCAATACTGAGATCAAGGTCGAAACCGATTATGCGATCGAAGAAAACACTTCCCGCCAAACCGCAATGCAAAAAGTGGTTCATACAAGCAATGGGGAGGCAATTCCGAAAGAGGCTTGCCTGATACTTACCGATGAGGAAACTTTTTATCTAACCAAGCCCATCATCAATCTCGGAAGACATTCGAATAACGATATTGTCTTGCGCGACCCGATGGTCTCCCGCCATCATTTGCAATTGCGAGCAGACAAGGGGCGCTACATCATCTTCGACCTCGGTTCCCGGGGTGGAACGAGCGTGAACGGCTTTCCTGCCAACAAAGTCGCCTTAAAACCGGGTGATGTTTTACAATTGGGTATGACTAAATTAATTTATAATCAACATCTCGAGCAGTCAAGCTCAAAGCCAACCCGCATTATTGTCGAAAATGCGGATGGGAAAGAAAACGAAGCATGAACGCAGCTACCGGCTTAGTTTTTCGCGTACTTTTCTTCATCGGGCTCTATGCCTTCCTTGGGCTTGCCGTTTGGTTGCTCTGGAAAAGTATTAGCGGTACACGCTTAGGAGGCGGAACGATTGCCATACCGACGTTAACCTTGGTAACTACCCAAGGGGAAGACCAAAATATTCAAACTTTTACCAGTTCCGAAGTTTTGATAGGCCGCAATCCGGATTGTGATTTGATTTTAAATGATGAAACTGTTTCCGGCCGGCATGGTCGCCTGAGTTACCAGCTCAACCAGTGGTGGTACGAAGACCTAAAATCGACCAATGGCTCCTGGCTGGATGATTTAAAAGTAGAAGAACCGATTGTCGTCAAAGATAACGATTCGATTTATTGTGGCGACGCCGTTTTTAAGATTTACATCAAACCACTTAATTAAAGAAAGCGAGGCACGTATTATGTCAGAATATGCATTTGGGATTATCGGGGGTTCAGGTCTTTATGGCTTTGAAGGAATCGAAAACATCGAAGAAATCGATCTCGAAACTCCATTTGGGAAGCCCTCTTCCACTATCATTAGCGGAACCATCCACGGAAAGAAACTGGCTTTCCTTGCCCGTCATGGAATTGGCCATATTTACAGCCCCACTGAGGTGAACTATCGTGCCAATATCTGGGCATTTAAGATGCTTGGCATCGACAAGATTGTCAGCGTTAGTGCGGTTGGCTCTTTGCGCGAAGATTATGCCCCGGGCAATATCATCATCCCAGATCAACTTTTCGACTTCACCAAAGACCGCGAACGCAGCTTCTTTGGCAACGGCTTGGTTGCCCATGTCAGCACTGCCGATCCCTTCTGTCCGGTTTTGAGCAAGCAACTGCTCAAATCGCTCGAAGGCGAAGACACAAGGGTTCACGAAGGTGGCGTTTTTGTGACCATCGAAGGTCCGCGCTTCTCAACCCGTGGCGAATCCCGCACTTTCCGTAAACTTGGCTTCGATTTAGTTGGCATGACTGCTTCGCCCGAAGCTTATCTTGCCCGTGAAGCCGAAATTCACTACGCCACAATGGCACATGTTACCGATTATGACAGCTGGCACGAGAGCGAAGAAGCAGTTACCATGGATATGGTTGTCCGAACATTGAAGAAAAACACCGAAATTGCCCAGCGCAGCTTGAAACGCTTGGTGGATATTATCGCTGCTGACGAACATCCGGCCGAATGTGGTTGCGACACTGCCCTGAAATTTGCCTTTAGCACCGCTCCCAATTTGATCAAAGCGGAAACAAGGGCAAAATTAGACCTGCTTGTCGGGAAATATTTAGGTTAGGTTTGAAAGAGGTTCAAAAAAAGCAGACCAGAACGCATCCTCCGATGTTGCTGATGGTCTGCATCAGCATGTTTTTCTATGCCGCCGCTCTGGCACTTGCCAACGGAACGCGGCTTCACAGTGAAAAGCTGTTGATTAATGTTGAATACTTTTTCCCCTTTTTAATTTGGCTTTTTTCCGTTTTGTTTATCCAACGGAACATTAGCCGAAAATTGCCCAATCGCGACCCCTGGATTTTTCCGGCAGTTGCTGCCCTAAGTGGTTTAGGAATGCTGACCATATGGCGGCTCTCACCTGAGCTTGGGGTCAAACAAGCCCTGTGGTTTCTCTTTGGCACAATCTTATTTATATTTGCCTTGCATGCCAAAGATTTAATCATCGGGCTCAAGAAATTTAAGTATGTTTGGCTTTTTGCAGGGCTGATTTTAATTGGTCTGACCTTCGTTATTGGCGTGAATCCCAATGGAGTAGGGCAACGCCTGTGGCTGAAGGTTTTTAATTTCTACATTCAGCCCTCGGAGCCATTGAAACTCCTTTTGATTATCTATTTAGCCGGATTCTTTGCTGACCAAATCCGCCCAAACATCAGCTGGATTAGCTCCGTCTTTCCGACATTAGTCGTCATTGGTTTGGCCGGTTTACTTTTGCTTGCTCAGCGCGATTTGGGGACAGCCAGTTTGTTTGTTATGCTTTACATATTAATGCTTTCGGTAACCACCCAAAAGCGAAAATTACTTTGGATTATTCCCGGACTGGCTTTGCTTGCCGGAACAATTGGCTATTTTGCCTTTGACGTTGTTAAAAGCCGTGTGGATATTTGGCTTAACCCCTGGCTTGACACCAGTGGCAGCTCCTGGCAACTGGCGCAGGCTCAAATTGCCATCGCTGCCGGGGGTTTAATCGGTACCGGACCCGGTTTAGGCAGTCCACAATTTGTTCCGGTAGCGGTTTCAGATTTTATCTTCACAAGCATCGCCGAAGAGCTGGGCTTGTTTGGCACGCTTGCGGTATCGCTCTTATTGCTTCTAATTGTTATGCGCGGGATTAAAATTGCACTTTCAAGCAAAACTACCTTCGGTCGTTACCTTGCATTTGGGATTTCATCTTGGTTTGGTTTGCAATCCATCATGATTATCGGTGGGAATATGGGCTTGCTACCACTGACGGGCGTGACACTGCCTTTCTTATCCTATGGTGGTTCATCTTTGATAACGAACCTGATGGCTATTGTGCTTTTGCTCAAAATCAGCACAGAAACTGCTTCAAAAGACTTAACCAAAAAAGCAAGCAGCCCCTATAAATTAGTTGCAGCGATTTTTAGTGTTATTTTCATTATAGTCATTGCCTGGAATGGCTATTTGGCTTTTCCAAAACAGAGAGAATTGCTAAGCAGACCTGAAAACCCTCGCTGGGCTGTTTATGACCGTTTTTCACCACGAGGAGAAATTTATGCGCTCTCCGGAGAAAAATTGGTTGAGGTGAGTGGTAGTCCCGGCAGCTATCAACTTCGGCTAAGTTATCCCGAGCTCTCCAATACGCTTGGTTTTGCACATCCGGCTTATGGGCAAAGCGGTTTGCAAGCTTCTCAATATGACCTGCTGCGAGGTTATGCCGGCACCTCTGCTGAAGAAAGCTGGAAAAATCAGCTGCTCTATAACCAACCTTTACCCGGCCTGGACATCAAGCTCAACCTGAATTTAAGTTTGCAAGAAAAAGCCGATGAGCTTTTAGGGGACCACAATGGTGCAATCGTCCTGATGAATGCCCAAACCGGAGAAATCTACGCTATGGCAAGCCATCCCTATTTTGACGCCAATCTGATTTCGGAAAATTGGGATAGCTTAATGGCTCGGACCGATGCACCTTTGCTCAATCGTGCGACTCAAGGCACATACCCGCTCGGAACTCTGGCTAATACGCTTGCAATGAACAGTTTGCTGGAAAGTAACCAAAGCTTTGATTTGTCTTCCCCGGATGATGGTTTATTCAAATTAGACCCGGAGTGCTATGCTGCAATGCAAGCTTCAGGAACGGCTTTAAACGGCTACCAATTCGGTTGTGAAAGTATTTCGGATGAGATTTTACAGACTGTCGATCCTGCCCTTTTATTGGCTGATTTAGAAAAATTGGGACTCTTTGAAGCGCCAAATTTGGCAATTCAAACCGCTCAGGCTGACCAGGCACTGACGGAACAAGAGCTTGAAGCGAACCCACTCGTGGTAAGATATATCCATGTCAGTCCATTGCAGATGTCGCTGGTTGCTACAACGATAACGAATAATGGCATGCGACCTTCACCGGCATTGGTAAACGCTTACAAAACGCCCGAAGGAGAATGGCTGCTCTATGGGCAAAACTCGCCAAGTCAAGAGGTTTTTGAAAAAAGCCAAGCTGATGCAATTCAAGCCAGTTTAGCTTCAGAACAGAATCCTGTTTGGTTCCAATTGGGACATGCTCTGATTAACGACAGTAATCCGCTCACCTGGTATATTGGTGGAACCACAGCAGATTGGGTTGCAACACCCCTCGTTATTGCAATCGCCATTGAAGAAAACGACCCCGCCTTAGCCATGAACATCGGGCAGACTTTGTTGACTTTAAATCGGCTTGATTAAGCAGGCAAATTCATCCAGGTTAAAACCTGAAATTCGCATTTTAGTATCCTGAATTTCAACGCACAGGTTGTTATTAGAATTAATTGTAATAAAAAATCGTAGGGCGTGATTGAAGGCGCACGAGGTGTCCGAAAGCTAAGACTTTTGGCGCCATCAATCTAGCCCTAAATTTGGATCGAACGATATTAAAATTTGATACGTTTCGTGAACTGCTTACTGTTAACTCTTATCCATTTCAATCATAGATGAAAAATTGAACGATTATCATATTTAAAATCAAACAGGGAGTCCGCGGACTCCCTGTTGTAAAACTAACTAACTAAATTACTAAACTTGTTTCAACCTATTTCCATATCAATGGCAGGTAGATGAATTGATCAAGTTCTGGTTCTGGTTCTGGTTCAACGTCTCCCTTGAAGAGGTTGAGTTCGATTTCCGCAACATCGTCCTTGATGCTGTTGGTGCTACCCAAAGTCAGATAGCCATACCAAACTTCGGTATCTTCAAAGGAAGCGTTAAGGTTCCAGTTGAGAGTAACATTGAATGGGGTCATTTTTTCAACGGCACCGACAGGACCGGTAACAGTGAAGTTCCCGGCAGCGGTCTTCGGAACGAAGGCATAGGCAATCTTCACAGGGTCAATTGCGCCCTCTTCTGAAGCTTCGTAATTCTGAACTAAAATCCAACATTTAGAACCGTTTGTCCAGCTTGGTTCGATTTCATTAATATACTCCATTGAACCTGCCTCAGCTGAGTAAGCTTTCTGGAGGGTTGAATGGGGGTTGGAACCATTACCCATATAGATATCAATATCTAAGGAGGGGGTTTCCAAAACCTGAACAACCAAACGCTGGTTGTCCTTCGGACAAACATCGATATTAATTACGCCAACTTCGTGCTGATTATCATATACATTTGCAGGAGTATTATCCTGAGGCACGTCGATAGTTACGACTGTGGCAGGAGTCAAACCAAAACGAGCATTCGACATATTGGTGATATCTACGGCGCTCCTCTGATCCTCGAAAGTGTAAGAACCTTCCGGTTGATCGATGGTTTCGGTCAATGCACCAGGCAGGGTTGAGCCGGAAACATCGGCTTTGACGGCCAGGCTCATCGCAGTATTGGAAACTTCTTTGCCGCTTTCAAACTCGGCATCTGTTTCGAATTGAATGCGGCCAAACTGCCAGGCACCTTCGGAAGAGAATGAAGGATTCACCTCAACTGTAATTACCTGAGTTCCACCGGCAGGAATGGTGAATGTGGCAGGGCTTACAGTAATCTCAACGTCTGCTGATTTATCAACAGTCACGGTGTATTCCGCTTCTTGGTCTGAAACAGACTTGACTGTACGGGTGAAGCTACAACCACCCAAACAGTTGCTGTTTTGATAGGAGGGAATATTCAGGGTTTTAATGTCTCCACCGATAGAAGGGTTAGCAGCTTTATAACCTGCATAGGTTTCTTCCATGACCAAACCGGTCAGGGCAGCTTTGCTCATGTCAACACGGCCATTACCCATTTGGAATGGATTTGCAACCTCTAAGTCATGGTTTTGCATGTCAGGATCAGCGGTCATAATCAAAGCAGAACGAATTGCAGCAGGTGTCCAGGTTGGGAAGACTGAGCGCATAAGCAAAGTAGAACCGGCAACGTGCGGACCGGCCATTGAAGTACCGGACATCAGGTCCTGTTCAGCGTGGCCAGCATAGGAGCCGGAATAAGGAGCCAAAATGTTGGTACCGGGTGCTGAGAGGTCAGGCTCGAGCATGTCAAAATTGGTAATAGGACCGCGTGAGCTGCCATCGTTCATGATGTCGCCCCAATCAGCCTGAGTTCCGGAACCGATAGTTTTGCTGATGTCGACAGTCATCGCAGAAGTTGCAACGGCTTCCATTGCCAAACCGGCTTCCAAAGAAATCATAGCGCCAGGAATAGGATTGGTCCGAACATTAGCGCCCGCACCCATAACAATGGGAGCACCAGGAGCATTGTTGTAAACAATTGCAAATACGCCACCGGCATCCTGAATGTTTCCCATTTTATCCGAAAATTCACAAGAGCCTCGTTGAACGATACCAACTTTACCGGTTAAAGATCCAGGTTCCCAGGCGTCACAACCAAGTAAGTTGTCAACGCTACCGCCCCAAACCAAGTCTTTGCCAAGCAAATCGACTGTCAACTTAGTAGCGGCATCATCAGCAGCCAAAATAGCAATTGAATTTTGTTCATCATCACCGGGGTTAATGGTGATAGGATAGCCGAAAATACGACCATGGGTCGAGTTACCGGTTACCAGCGCCCACGGGGGGAGTTTGTAGATTGTGGAATCGTTAGGTCCGGAGTTACCGGCTGAAGTTGCTGTAGAAATACCAACGTTGAAGGCTTCGAGGAAAGCAACCTCGGTAGAATCAATCCATGGACTGCGGGCGGGACCACCGGTAGGTCCAATCGAGAAGTTCAAGGAATCAACACCATCTAAAATTGCCTGATTGACTGCAGCAGTGGATGCGCTGGTTGCACAACCACTGGTAGTACAAACCAAGTAGGAAATAACATTGGCACGTGGTGCCATACCGGAGATTGTAACAACTGCATCACCGTAGGAGACTTCAACAGTGTTGCCGGCTGTTGTACCGGCAGTGTGAGAACCATGGTCCTGAACGTCGTGACCATTGGTGCCACTGACCATATCGTAGACACCAATCAGTTTGCTGTTACAAACATGACCGGTTGGGTCAGATTGACAAAGGCCCTTGTAGATGCCGTTATCATAGGGATTAACAGCCGTCCAACCCGGATCCTGAGCAGACGTAGGTTGGAAACTGGGGTGTTCCATATTGATACCGGTATCGATAATACCGGCGATAGTGCCTTCGCCCTTGTAGCCGGTACTGTCCGCAACGGCAGTACCATCCCAAATCTGTTCAGCGCCGATGAATTCCGGGCTGACATCAGTGTCGAGCTGATAGATTTCGTCAGGATAAACTTCTTGAACATCAGGATGTTCGCGAAGCATTTGTGCTTCTTTGAAACTCATTTTTGCGGAGAAGCCGTTCAAAACAGCATCATAGCGATAGAGAACTTCAAGGTCGCGACCGAGTAAAGACTCAGCCTGGCTGATGAAGGAATCCAATCCGTCATTGATTTGCTGCAAATAAGCAACAGCTGCGGGGGAATTCGCATCAAGCTTACCGCTGCTATTTAGCATGATAGCATTGCCGCCACCATAAACAGCCAGTGAAGGCTCAACTAATTGAACGGTGAAACTCGTTGCAGCTTGAGCACGATCCAGCCAAGATTGTTCGAGTTCATCAAGGACTGTAGCGTCGGTTACGGGAGCTTGCCGCTCGGGAGCGGCTGCAGCCACCGGGCTCACCAGCAATGCGGCGAGCAGTAGAACAGATAAAACTTTGGTTACAACTTTCTTCATACTAAATCTCCTTTAAAGCATCTAGGAATTGTGAACGCCACAGGCGCTCGTTTACAAAGGTGGTAAAAGATCCCACTGTGAAGAATTGGCGATATCGTTAAAAATTTGAACGTGTATGCCATATTGTCCAAGATTATATCATAAGAAATTTTTTAGCAGTCCGATTTTTATCATTTAGCGATTCTCAATATGAAAAAAATCATGAATAGTTATCATAATAAATCAGCAAGACCCCCTTGCTGAAACGGTGAAATTGCTGTGGATAAAGCCGAGCGACTAAGCGTAATTCTCAACATGAAATATATACACGAGGGTAGATACCGTCTTAATAATTGCTTAATAATCAATATTCTTATTCTTGATAAAGCCAATTCCATAATGAGAATTGCCGCAAGCAACAGGGACACTCTCAAATATTAATTTTTCTTTTTATCAAGTCCGGTGAAGCCGCTGATGAAACCAAGGATGCGAGCCATGAAGATTAGAGGGCGTTCGAAGAGCCACAAAAACAGTGAAAATCCCTTGCGGACTTGTTTGATTGTTTTTGTTTTGGGTTTTGGCACATCGTTGGCCCAATTGAAGGTAACAAGACGGGGCAAAAAGCCTTGTTCAACACAACCCTCAAGCTTGAAGACATAAACGGCTTTACAGTGTTGCTTTGCCAGAAGCAAGTCTTTTGTGAACTCCTCCCAAGTCAAAGGTTCGGGAGCTTGAAGGGGTTGTAACAGTTTACTTTTTGCGGTGATGCCGATTCCGATTGCCTGGGCATTTTCGGCATAACTCCACATTAGACGGCTATGGTCTTTTTGAAACAAACTGGAATAGAGCATCAAGACTTCACGGTCGACCGGCACGTCAACCATACCGCCCAAACCGTGATTAAAACCAGGCCTCTCTTTTTGGTCTTCGAGAATTAAAGGGAAATGGTAGGTTTCGAGGGAGTAACCGTCGTCATGAATTTCGACAGCCAATTTTCGATAGCTAAGGCTGGCTTGTTTGAGCAAATTTTTGTGCAAATGTCGGCGCCACGTGTTCTTAATGGCTCGCAAACCGACCAAAGTAGAATCAGTAAGCTGGTTAAATTGCGGTTCGATATCCAGCCCAATCCCAGTCCAAAGCAGCCCATGTTTTGCGGTCCAGGCTTTGAAATCAGCATAACGTTGCAATGCTTTTGCGTGATTTGCGATTGTGAGGTGAAATCCGTCTTCTTCTGAAAGGAGTAACCAAACTTTGACCGGAATTCCGAGCTTATTCAACTTTTTAACAATCTCTGCCCGCTCGTTTGAAAAATCGACCAAAGCCATGGCGACTGTGGCCTTTATAGTTTTTAGATCGTCGTAAATAAATCGATTTTCAAAGAGCTTTTTGAGCCCTTTGCCATCCAATTCACAGAAAAAAGTCAATCCTTGGTCCATCATTGTGTTTAACATTTTAAAGAAGAATTAGTTTCAATTTTGTTCATGTTTTGGGCGGGTCTGGCTGATTGGCTGTTTATGGAGCGTTCGTGACAGGGACCCGCCCTTACTTTTGATAGGCGGGTCTGACTGATTAAGCGTTTTTGGAGTGTTCGTGACAGGGACCCGCCCTTACTTTTAATAGGCGGATCTGACTAATTGGACCTTTATTGAGCAATCGCGATTGGGATCCGACCTTACTTTTGATAGGCAGGTCTGTCTGCGCCCTCACCAATGCAGATAAAAAACTGACCATAGCATAGTGAATACGGGCCACCCTTGAAGCAGACTTGTTTATTCCCCAAAATTGATTATTTCCGCCAAATGCCTACATCAAGAGGTGGAGCAAGCTGCTGACGCCGTCAATTGCGTTTTGGAAAATTGCCCAGCCGCCACCGAGAACGAGGGCAACCGGCAAAACAACGCATAAGCAGACAACCAGGAAAATAAGCAAAATTATCAACCAAATCGGGAAGCCTTTGTCCTTCTTGGCTTTTTTCTCTTGATCAGGCACAGGCTCCGCCTTGACCGATTTGACTTCTTCATTGATTGTTGGCTCGGTGGGGATCTCAGGAGTGCTTACTTCTTCAACCGGACGCCAGCTGCCTTCAACCACTGTTTCGCTGGTTTCGTCAATTGTTTCAACGACTTCCTCAACGTGCTCCCAAGGTTCTTCAGCGGCTTCCGAAACTGCCTCGGCAGCATCTTCAGCAGCCTTTTCTACCTGATCGGCTGCATTCTGAGCAGCATCGGCGATTTCTTCTGCGGATGCCTCAACGCCTTCCCAGACATTTTCGTAAGTATCTTTAATTTGATCAACCGCATCCTCGGCTGCATTTTCGAGATTGTCGGAAATTTCATTGCTTTTGTCTTCAAAGTTTTCGTCCATATTCATCCTCAACTTTTTCGTTTGCGATTAGCTAATTTTATACTGTCTTGTAAGGACTTTGCCTTGTTGTAGAGTGGGATTTAGGTAAAATCAAACAAGCTATCAACTGAGCGAGATGAACTTGGTTGGAGTTATTCCAGTTTAGAGAGGTTTTGAGAATGAAGAAATTTATCAACGAATTTAAGGATTTTATTGCCAATGGCAATGCACTCGATTTAGCGGTCGGTGTGATTATCGGCGCTGCTTTTGGGACGATTGTCAATTCTCTGGTTGCTGATATCTTGATGCCACCACTTGGAATGTTATTGGGCAAGGTCGATTTTAGCAATTTGTACATTCAGCTCAACAGTGGAGCTGTAACAATTGCCAAAGGTACGCCCTTGGCTGCCGCTCAGGCGCAAGGTGCGGTTGTGATTGCTTATGGTAATTTTTTGATGGCAATTATTAATTTCCTAATCATCGCCTTCTTTATTTTCCTGGTGGTAAAAGGCATTAATTCAATGCGCACTCTCGGAGAAAAACCGGAAGTAAAAGCAGAACCGACAACCAAGATCTGTCCATTCTGCAAAACCGAAATTGCCCTGGAAGCTAGCCGCTGCCCTCATTGCACCTCGCAATTGGATCAGGTTGTAGAAATTAAATAAGTAAGGACAAGACGAAGTTGAGGATGTTAATCAGCCGAATGATTTCTCTGGGAAAACATCCTCAACTCGCCTGATTCGAAATTTTTGAAGCAGAAACACAGGCATTGTTCGCAACTTTGACATGATAAAATCAACGAATGGAAAATTCTGTCTATTTTGGCGATAATTTGAAATTATTGGCGACATTGCCTGATGAAAGCGTCAATTTAATTTATATCGACCCGCCTTTTAACACCGGCAAGGTGCAGGCACGCAAACGCTTGCGCACGCTTCGGACGGAAGACGGGCAAGGCGATCGGATTGGATTCGGTGGGAAATCTTACCAAACCGAAGTTTTGGGAGCGGGGAATTATGCTGATGATTTTGAGGATTTTCAAGCTTTTATTCGCCCTCGCCTCGAAGAAGTCCACCGTGTTTTGAAAGCTGACGGCAGCTTGTATTTCCACATTGACTACCGCGAAGCGCATTATTGTAAAATCACTTTAGACGAAATCTTTGGCAGAGAAAATTTTGTCAACGAAATCATCTGGGCTTACGATTTTGGCGGACGTGCCAAAGACCGCTGGCCTGCCAAGCATGACACTATTTTTTTCTACGCAAAAGATGCCGATAACTTCACCTTCAATCTTGAAGATATTGACCGAATTCCCTATATGGCGCCCGGTTTGGTTGGGGCTGAGAAAGCTGCAAAAGGGAAATTGCCCACCGACACCTGGTGGCACACCATTGTCGGCACCAATAGCCGTGAAAAAACCGGCTATCCAACCCAAAAACCGCTTGGCATCCTGGAAAGAATTCTGCGTGCTTCTTCAAACCCAGGTGATTTGGTTATGGATTTCTTCGCCGGAAGTGGTACGACCGGACAAGCTTGTTTGAACCTTGGCAGAAATTTCATCTTATGCGACAGCAACCCACAGGCGATTGAGGCAATGAAAACGCGTTTTGCTGAGACCCCTGAAATTGAATGGAAGACGCTATGAATTTAGAAGAATTAGCAGAACTATATCCTATCTTAGGCTTCGATCCGGACTCAATCCCGATAATCAACCCGCCTGTTTCGGATAAACTACCCTCCAAGTTGGTTTTGTGCTTTTTTAAGGACGTGATCGAAAAAGTTGCAATGGAATCTAATGCTGAAATCATCCACACGTTGCGGTCGGAAAGCGGCTTGTTTCCGATTTATCAAATTGAATTTCAGGGCGAAAAACTGGCTTTCATGCAACCGGGTGTTGGTTCTGCGCTGAGTTCGGGTTTGATGGATGAGGCAATCGGCGCCGGTGCGCGAAACATCATCGCTTGTGGCGGTTGCGGCGTTTTGGATAAGGCAATCGCGGTTGGAAAGATTTTGCTGCCAAGCGAGGCTTATCGTGAAGAAGGGGCTTCTTATCATTACTTAGCGCCATCTGCGACAGTTGAAATTGAGCCGAAAATCCTGGGCTTATTGGAGCGGATGCTGGAAGCGCATGAGATTGATTATTTGAAAACAAAAGTATGGACGACGGACGCTTTCTATCGTGAGACTGCCTCTAAAGCCGCTAAATATAAGGCGAAGGGTGTTTTGGCAATTGATATGGAGCTTTCGGCTTTGGCTGCGGTGGCAAAACATCGCGGAATTAATTTTGGACAATATTTATATGCAGGTGACACGGTTGTTCCTGAAGGCTGGAATCATCGTGCCTGGATTGGGATGACAGATGTGCGCGAAATGCTCTTCTGGCTCTCGGTTGAAACCTGTTTGCAGATGGAAAAGGAGTTTTGATGCCAATATTTGACAAGGATATTTTAGAAAAACTGGGTCCCGGAGAACTTTCGAAGTTGAGCCGGGGAGCGGAATTAGTGATGCCACGTTATGATGGATATAACCTGGCTAATATCAGCCCGACGATCGCCAAGTGGCTTGGCGTTAATGGGCAGCTGCCTGCGCAAAGCCTGGCAAGCGAAATCACGGATCATTTCAAGGATCAATATCAAAATGTGGTCCTGATTTTGGTTGATGCTTTGGGGTATAACCAAATAATTAAACTAATGAATGAGGGCAATGCTCCGCTTTGGAAAGAGCGTCTGGACGAGGGAAAGCTCTTCCCGCTAACCAGTATTTCGCCAAGCACGACCGCTTCTGCCCTGACCACGATTTGGACCGGTTCAACGCCAAATTATCATGGCGTGATTGGCTATGAGATGTGGTATAAGCAGCTTAGCTTAATCATGAATAACATCACGCATAACCCGATTACCTATTCCGGGGATGTTGGTGGCTTGGCAAAAGCTGGTTTTGAGCCGACAAAATTTATGAGCGCCACTCAACTTGGACATCGTTTTGCGCATAGTGGAGTGGAAAGCCATTCCTTTATGCCTGGCAATATCTCAAACTCCGGATTGTCAAAAATGCATCTGCCGGGCAGCACGGCGCATCCTTATGTTGCCGAGAGTGATATGGTCCTAAATATGCGCGATTTACTGAATTCGGCAAGCAAACGGAGGCGTTTTGTTTATGCCTATTGGAGCGATGTGGATAGCCTGATGCATCAATATGGCACGCACGACCCACGTGTGACGGAGCAATTCTGTTATTTCAGCAATGCCTTTTTCAGACTTTTTGTGGATGGTTTGGATGCTCTAACCCGGGAAAATACTTTGATTTTGCTCACTGCCGACCATGGTTCTTTAGAAACACCGGTAAACGAAGCCTACAACCTGAATAATCACCCCGAACTGACCGATATGCTGACGATGGCACCTACTTGCGAGGGACGATTGCCTTTCTTGTATGTAAAGCAGGGGCAAATTGACGCGGTGAAGGCCTATTTTGAACATGCCTGGCCCAATCAATTTGACTTTTTAAGCCGACAAGAAGTTTTGGATATGCAGCTTTTGGGCAATTGTGAGGATAATCCGGATTTGGAAAACCGAATTGGAGACTTGGTTGCGGTTCCCTTTGATAATACCTATCTTTGGTGGCCCAAAAAAGCTAATACAATGCTTGGCCGGCATGGCGGTTTGCATCCGGATGAGATGCTAACTCCGCTTTTTGCTTTGTAAAAAATGAGTTGATGCCTACAAGACTATTTCACGATAGCCGTAGGCTATTTAAGTGCCCTGAAAACCACCTTTGCGGTGGTTTTTTTGTGATTATTTGTAATCTTATCAGCGTAGGGCGAACTTGAAGATGTTTATATCTCAAGGAATTTTATGCGCAATCCCATCTTCAATACCACTCACTTCGTTCGGGTACAGGCTCGCCGTCACGAATCTAAAGTCACGAAAAGGCGGATTGTGGGTTTTTTGTGCGAGTAGAGTGATAATCAAAATTTGTATGAACCCGAAAATCAGGCGGACATCGTACCCGAACGAAGTGAGTGGTATTGAAGGCGCACGAGGTTTCCGATAGCCAACATTTTTAGCGCCTTCAATCTCGCCTTACCTTTGATCCAAGCATCATCTTTCTCGTTGAAAATCGCCTTTTTGGTAAAAATGGTTGATGTCTACAAGACTATTTCTCGATAGCCGTAAGCATTAATGACTCTGGTTCCGTTGTGCTTACTTTCGAGCGGGGTCAGGGGATTGTAGCGGTGAACATGACCATGCAAGTGGAGCCTGGGTTTGAAGTTGTCGATTAACCAACGAAAAGCATCCACGCCCTGATGAGCGCGATCGTTAGCATCATGAATTCCGGTTGGGGCAGCATGGGTTACGAAAACATCTAAATATCGCCCAAAGCGAATTTTGTTTTGCATTAAACGGGGAATCAGCCCATAAACCATTGACCACATTTTGCGCTGGCTGTATTGATATGCGCCGGAATTGTAACGTAAAGAACCTTCTATCCCCGCCAAAAGTAAATCGTTAGTCTGATCATAAACGACGTTTTTGTGGAGATTAACCGCACCTTGTGGCTCAAGGTGGAGAATCCCCTGTTCATCTTCTATTTGCGAAACGTGATTCCCATTTACAAAATAGCTGGGTTTGTCGAGAGAACTGACGATATATTCAAGATATGGGGCAGAAAGATCACCGCAAGAGATTACCAGATCAACGTTTTTGAAGCGTTCCCGGATAGCATGACTGTATATGAGCGGCACTTCGAGGTCGCTGACCGCCAGAATTTTCATTTCGATTTGCCAATTGCCACAGCAACCGCAGCTGCAAAGCCCCCCTCATGCGTGATGGAAACGCTCCATTCCTCCAAGCCCTTTTTTTCGGCAACCAAGGCAGCCATTCCGTGCAGGTGAACGATAGGTTCGCCGGTCCATTCGTGCAAAATCTCGATATCTTGCCAGGCAACTTTACCTATGCCGGTTCCTAAAACTTTAGAAACTGCTTCTTTGGCAGAAAACAGCCCGCTCAGCGCTTCAAAATCGCCACGAGCTTGTTCTTGCTCGGCGGGGGTGAAAACACGTTTGATGAAGCGTTCACGAATGGGAGGGTCTACTTCCGCAAGTCGATTGGTGCGAATCAAGTCGATTCCAGATTTTATCATTTTGTACTCCCGGCAGATGTGATGACCAATTGATCAAGATGCCAGTATTTTTGAGCGTCTTCGAGGATCATTTGGGCGGTGATTTTCTCGATTGTTTCGGGCAAATTTCGAAGGTGATTTAAATCGCGATTGTAGCGTTGCAAATGGAGCAAAAAGCTGGCAAGCCCGGCATTGCTTTCCAAGCCCAGCGGAATTTGACCGATGGTTTGAGATTTTACGTCGTCGAGTTCTTCCCGGCTGACCGGTTCGTTGGTGAAACGTTTTAACTCATCGATAATTTTGTTAATTGCTTTGTCGAGGTTATTCGGGTTGACCCCGGCATAGACCTTCCAGGTCGAGGGACCCAACCCGGATTCAACTGAGCTGCCGGCGTAGTAAGCCAAGCCGGAACGCTCGCGGACGGATTCGCCAATGCGACCCATCATGCCAAATTGCCCGAGGATGTTGTTGCCCAAAGCGCTAATCTGACGGTCAGGGTTTAGAGCGTTCGGGGCGTTTGTGCCGACAAGGAGGTTGCTCTGACTTTTTTCAGGAATGGTGATATGTTCGCGAATGGCTTGCTGATGTGGCTGCCATTCGGGCAGGGCAATTTGTTCTTCTTGATTTGGCTTTTCCCAAGAGGCAAAAATTTGATTAAAAAGTTCTGCGGTTTTTTCACTGTCCATCCCACCCGAGATTGTGAAAATCATACCCCGGGGTCCGAAAAAGCGTCTGTGAAATTCTTGTAAATCATCAAGGCTTATTGTGGGAATCGTTTCGGGGAAGCCGAGTTCGGGGATGGCGTAGGGGTGGCCGCGATAGTAAAGGCGATCAAAAGCTTGAGCAGCCATCTCTTCGGTTGATTGAGCTTGCATTTTGAAGACGACCGACAGTTGTTGCTTTAGGCGCTCTAAATGTGTTTGGGGGAAAGCCGGCTGAGATAGCATTTCCAGCAAAAGCCCGAGAATCAAAGGCAAATCTTCTTTCAGACATTGCCCCGAAAAGAGCGTTGCAAGGCTGCCGCTGCTGATAGAAATCGAAGCACCGCAACTTTCTATTAGGTTATTGAGTTCCTGAAAATCATGCTTTAAGGTTCCGGTTGAGAGCATGGCAGCCAACAAGTTTGCCAAACCACTTTTTCCCGATGGGTCAGAAAGCGAACCAACCGGCAGCAAGCCGCGGAAGAAAACAGCGGGGCTGGTCGGATTGGGGTAGGCGAGGAAGGTGCTGCCATTCTCGAAAGTCTTGCGAAAAATTGTGTCTGCACCGGGCAGTGAATTTGTATTTAGATTATCCATTTTGACCATTATTCCGATTGCGATAAATTCCGGTTATGCGATGGGCAGGGTCAAGATATTGCCGGGCAACCCGCAAAATATCCGCCCGGCTGACCTTTTCCAAGCGTTCAACGTATTCGGTAAACCAGGCATAATCGGCGAAAGATTGCGCATAGCCGAGCCAATAGCCTTGGTTTGTGATGTTATCAATGCTATAAGCGAAATTTGCCCGTGCTTGTTTGAGGGCAATCGAATATTCCTCTAAACTGACTTCTTTGGATAGCAATTCGTCAATCAGCCGGTCGAGGGCTTCAATTACTTCTTCCGGACTGTGGTCATCCCGGCAGGTGACATAGACACTGTAGGTGCCCGGGTCGATTGTGGCGGTCAGCGAGCCATTGACAGCGGCAACAAGCTGGTTTTCAACCAATTCTCGGTAAAGACGGCTGCCGCGGTTGCCTATGCCACCACTGCCAAACATGTTTAAGCTTGAAGGACCGCTGAGGATGCTTTCGAGCAGACTAAAAGCGAAGAAATCCGGGTCACTTGCTTTTGGTGAGCGCCAGGAAAATTGAAGGTAGTTGTTTTCTTCAGGCCCAAAAATTTCTACGGTTTGAGATTTTGTGATTTGCGCTTCCGGTTCGGGAATCGAATGAATGACTTCGTGGCTTTCAATTGCACCAAAGGCATTTTTTATCAGTTCCAGGGCTTCATCAATCTCAAAAGCTCCCGCCAGGCAAAGATGGGCGTTGTTGGGTTGATAATAATTGCGATAGTGCCCGTAGAGGTCGTCCCGGGTCAGGTTGAGCAAATCTTCGGTTGAGCCAAGCACTTCATTACGATAGGGATGCTTTTTAAAGGACGCGTTTTCGACTACCTCTCCCAACAAAAATTGGGGGTCATTCTCGTTGCCTTCTCTTTCAGAAAGAATAACCGTTCGTTCTGTTTCGACTTCTTCGGGATCATAAAGGCTGTTGACCATCCGGTCAGCTTCAAAGCGCAGGGCAGTTTCGAGAGCGTTACTTGGAATGGTTTGAAAGTAGGCGGTCCAATCGGGGCTGGTGAAGGCGTTGGAATAGCCACCTGTCCGGGCGATAGCGGTTTCCATTTCTTGACCGCTGAAATTTTTTGTGCCTTTGAATTGCATGTGTTCAACCCAATGGCTCAAACCGGTTTTGCCGGCAATTTCATTTCGAGAGCCGATGTTGTACCAAAGCCAGAGACTGACGATAGGAGCGCTTTGGATTGGCTTCAAACTAACTCGCAAGCCGTTTGAAAGTGTGTAGACTGCAAGGCTGTTATTTTTGTTTAATTTATTCAAGGTTAGAACAATTCTTTCCTGTAGGATGACTGCGGTCTCTGTCCCATCGAATCATCATGAGAAGTCCAAGGATGATAACCCCCATTCCAATCATGACACCCTGGCTTTGCAAGGTGCCTAAGATAACCGAAGGGGGAGGGTTGGTGCCAAAGCCAAAGGCATCTGCCAACGCGGTAAAAGCGCAAATAACAAGCCCGGTCATTATTAAGCGGCTGCCAATATCTGCCGGGAGCGATTTGTCGGTGCAAGTCCAAAAGGCGTTCAAGGTGCTGTAAGAACCAATCGCTAAGAGCGCGATGCCAATCAGAATCATAACGATTTGGAGGAAACCGATATACAAACCGCGGTCTGCACCAACGAGATCCGGCCGCAAACCCAAAACGAGCGTAAAGATGCCCACCAGAACAGTTAACAAACTGCCTCGGATGGCAGTATGGGGAAAGTCATAATTTCGTATCTTATTTTCGGCATTTTGTGGATCTATCAAGACATCCCGTTCAGTTAATTTCATATATGTTCTCCTGACAGGTAGGTTAACTTGAGAGCTTTTGTATTGGGGTCGAACAATTGCTTCATATCTCCTCCATTTTACCCAGTTTTCGAATTCTCGGATTGGTTTTGTTCAATGTCAGCCTTTTAAATGAAATGGTCTATCGCCTTTAATCTGGCAAACTCCCGTTCGATTATCAACCGCAGAAGCTTCCAATGATGAACATTGCCGGGGAAAGGCAGCCACGTTTAACGATTCGCAGATTAAGCTCAACGATGCTCCAGGATTAGGGATTAAGGGTGTTGACGATTTGGTTTATTTCTAAAAATAACCAGGGTTCTCCCTTTTTTAGTGGGTGGGAACTGACTAAATTGAATACAAAGCTGATTAAACAAAAAACGCCGAAGGATTTTCCTCCGGCGTAATTTAAACTTTTAAGATTATTCAGCGTCTTCGGCTGCTGCCTCTTCGGCAACATCTTCCACTGCTTCGGCTGCTTCTTCAACTGCGTTTTCGACAGTTTCTTCAACAGCTTCTTCAGCGACGGTTTCGACAGCTTCTTCAACAGCATCTTCGACAGCATCTTCGACGGCTTCTTCAGTGGTTTCCTGGCTGACAAAATCGCCAATAGTTTCGCCTTCACCGCCCCCGAGATTGAAGGCTTCGACTAAAGATTTCCAGTCGGCATCTGCATAGGCAGGAGAGTCTACGCGGCGCAAGCTCAGACCGATACGATGATCTGCTTCTTCGATTTTGAGAATACGAAGGGTAACGACATCGCCGGATTTGATAACTTCTTTGGGATGGTCAATCCGTTTTTCACTCAATTCAGAGACATGGATAAGACCTTCGAGATCACCGGGCAGATTCAGTTTGGCAAAGGCACCAAAGTTGGTCAGACGGGTGATTTCGCCTTCTACCAATTGACCGATTTTCAGGTCGGCAACTTGTTTGAGCCATGGGTCAGCCTGGAGAGCGCGCATCGACAAGCCAATCCGGCGTCGTTCACGGTCAATGCTGATAATTTTAACTTCGACTTCGTCGCCAACTTTGAGAAGCTGACTGGGGTGTTCGAGACGGTCCCAACTCATTTCGGTCAGGTGAACCAAACCGTCAGCACCACTAATATTGACAAAGGCACCAAAATCGGCAACGCTGGTAACACGACCCTTGCGGACATCACCTTCGTTAAGGCCTTCGAGGACCTTGTCGCGAATCATATCGCGGGTTTCGTTGCTGGCAGCGCGTTCGCTTAAAATCAGACGTTGGCGTTCGCGGTCAACTTCAACAACACATACCTGGATGTCGTCGCCGATGAATTCTTTGAATCTTTCTTCGGGAGTGTTCCCGGAGAGGTTGAAACGGCGGCTAAAACCGAGTTGAGAGGCAGGGATAAAACCGCGAAGAGCGGAAAGCGGAACAATCAGACCGCCTTTGTTATATCCTGCAACGGTGGAGGAGAAGCTTTCTCCGGACTTCAGCAGTTCTTCCGCCTCAAGCCAGCTCTGTTCTTCTACTGCACGAACAAATGAGAGGATCAGGTTGCCTTCATGGTCTTCGGGGGTAATGACAAAGACGG
>Ga0265295_1003921_pt1 | contig 20741 bp, 25 predicted proteins | sample Munlansysbiofilm_FD_192503 | JGI IMG/M metagenome (GOLD analysis project Ga0265295, IMG submission 192503) | Leachate microbial communities from a municipal landfill in Southern Ontario, Canada - Methane capture system biofilm | ecosystem: Engineered > Solid waste > Landfill > Unclassified ... | reverse complement strand
CTTTTTATTTATATTTATAAAATTTTCAAAAGGTACTTTATTTTTTATCATAATTTATATATTAAAAAATATATTTTATATTTTTCATATTAAACTTTTTAAATTTTAATTATATAAATTTATGAAAAAATAAAAAATATTATGACAAATACACAAAAATTAGCAAAAAAAGAATTCGATATTCTTGAAAAAACTACACCAGATGCAATTGTAATACCATTTAAAAAGGAAATTCTTAATTTATGTGAAAAATTTGGTAAATCAGGTCAGAGTGGAGGGTCTGCACCATATACAGCATTCGAAATTTCAAATGTTATTAAAAAACTTCTTCTACAAGAACCTATTTGTGATATAACGGGTGATGATGATGAATGGGTTGATATAAGTGAAATGGGTGATGGTTCAATTATGTATCAAAATAGTAGATGTAGTGGTTTATTTAAAAATGGAATCAGAAGTGAATCATATTATATAGATGCTATAATTTGGAAAGGTGAGGAAGAATGGGATACATATACGGGTAAAGTTTATATTGATGATATAAACTTCAATTTAATTGGTAGTAGTCAAATAGTAAAATTTCCATTTAAACCAAAAACATTTTACATTGATGTTATTAATATTCCAATATCAAAAGTAAAAGCGGAATCAAATAATATTCATTATATAGAAGATGAAAATAATAATTGTTACTATACAATTTTAAAAGATAAAAATCAATTGGATGAAGTTTTTAACTATTATGAAATTCAAAATTTAGATTAAAAAAATAAAAACCTAAAGATTCCAATTCTGTTTTTCTCCAATGACTTCGATTCATTAATTTTTAAATTTTTAAATTCCTCAAATGTTCTTAATTTGTCCATAATAATATTATTTTTTTTATATATTAAATTTAAAAATTAATTTTTTCTTTCAATTCCAATTCTGTTTTTCTATTATAATTTTTCATATCAATTTCATTTTTATTAAAGATTTTCAATAATTTATTAATTTCTAAATTTAATTGTCTTAACGTTATTATTTCGCCTTTTGATATTTTATTTTCAATAATTTCGACAGGAATATCTAAATTTAGATTATGTAAATAATTAAGTAATTTTTCTGGTGATAATTTAGTTCCAATATTATAATTATAATATCTATATAATGATTTCCTTGTTTTATCTAAATCATCATTACCATCATATAAAACATATGTTTGTTTTATGTAAGAATTATATTTTTTTAAAAATTTATCAATTGCGTTTTTAGTTGATCCAGAATAATAAGAATCGTCAAATAATACAAATTCTTGATTATCAATTTCATTTTTTTTATAAATTATATCAACACTATCACCAGTAGTTAATTTATTTAATTTATTATTTCTTCCTCTAATATTTCCATTTACTAACACTAAATTATTTGGAACAGATATTTTACCTTTTTTAATCATAGATAAAATCCAATCTCCAAATCCACCTGTTAATATTAAATTAAAATTCTTATTGTTTTTTCTTATATAATCAAAAACATCTTGAATCATATCTAAATTTTTAGGCAATTTAATAGAGTTATCTATTTTATCAAAATAATTTCTACCACCCATTTCTTTATTTAATAAATCATCAACAATAGATTTCATTTTTGATTGACTATTATCAATTGATTCAAGTATGAATTTTTTAAATTTTATTATCATTTATATATTATTTATTTACTGAATTTATATATTAAAAAATATATTTTATATTTTTCATATTAAACTTTTTAAATTTTAATTATATATTTTAATATAAAAAATAATCATATGTAAGTGAATAAGATTAAAATAAGAAAAAAAACACCAAGAAAAGCATATTCAAGTAGTTTAATACAACAACATTTTGGGGAATTACCAGAAAATCACGGATATCTTCTTTGGGATATTGAAAATAGTGATGTAGAAGAAATAAATATTGATAATGATTATAAATTTATAAATGTAGAAATAAATCAAAAAACAGATATTGATAATTTAAAAATAGATATACAAAAAAATGATAAAATAAAGGTTAAAATCAAATGGTCAGATTTTAGTAATAATATGAATTTTGAAAATGAAAGAAAAATTCGTGAAATTGTTAAAAATATAACAGGTACTGAATCAATTCAGATCGAATCTCGTCCATTATACACCGATATAAACGATAGTAAACTATTATCTGATACCATAGACATAAATGATAAAATAATTCAACAGAACATATTAAAAGAGTTCCTGGTGGGTAATAAAATAGATGATGATAAGATTAAAAATATTATAGAAATAGATAATATAATTAATAATAGATTAAATATAAACAAATCAAAAAATATAAAATGGAGCATTGATAAATTTTGGTTTAATAATTTCAAATCTTATGGAGATAATAATAAAATAAATTGGGAGAATAAAAATGGGATAATACAAATTGGAGGAATTAACCAACAAGGTAAATCAACAATTTTAGATGCTATTTCATATATATTATATGGTACAACAATGGCCACTCAAAAAAGAGAGAAAAATGGAGATAATAGATATATTAATATTAATAGAAAAAAAGATTATTGTGATGGGGGAGCAATAATCAATATAAATGGTGAAAAATATTTAATTTACAGAAAAACTGAAAGAAAAGTTAAAAAAACAGGTGATATAATTTCAGTATCTACTCAATTAGAATATTATAAAGGAGTTGATATGATAGAAGATAATAAACTTGTTGGAGAAAAAAGAACAGATACTCAAAAAATATTAGAATCAGTTTTAGGTGATTTTAATGATTTTATTAGATTAACATTAACTAGTGCAGATAATGTTAATGATTTATTATCTATGGATAGAAGTCAATTTATTGATAATATTATAAAAGATGCTGGATATGATATATTTGATAAAAAATTATCAGAATTTAAAGAATATAAAAAAGAATTAAATTTAGAAAAAATAAATTTAAATATTTCTCAAATAGAAAAAGATATAAATAAAATCAAAGATGAAATAGATATTCATAATAATTTTATAAAAGATAATAACAAAAAAATAGAATTAATAAATCAAAAATTAAAATATAATCAAAAAGAAAAAGAAAATTTAATTAGTAAAATTAATAAAATTGATGAAAAAATAATGTTAATCGATTATGATAATTTAAATAAATTATCAGAAAATAATAAGAAAAAAATTGATGAATATAATAATGATATAAATAAAATGAAATTAAATATATCAGTTTATCCAGATAAATTTGATTCTAAATTATTAACAGAAAAAAGAATAATTTATGATAATTATAAAGATGATTATGTAAAAATTAAAGATGAAATAAAATTAATAGAAAAAGAAAAATATGAAAAAGAATATAAATTAAAAGATATTGATAATAAAATTGAAAATAAATTAAAAGATATTGATAAAAATATAAAATATAATATTAATAACATAGAAAATAATATTAAAATAATAAATAATAATATTAATATAATAAAAAAAGATGGTCTAAAAATAAAGAAAGATATTGAATCGTTAGAAAATTCAATAAATGGAGATGAAAAGAATTGTCCAGTTTGTCTTAAACCATTAAATGATAAAGATTCTGAACATTTTATTAATGAAATTAATAAAAAGAAATTAGAATTAAAAAATTTATCAAATAATGGAAAAGAAAAATTAAAAGAAAAAGAATTATTATTAGATAAAATAATAAATTTAAATTCAATTGATATTTTAAAAACAGATGAATATTTGAATTTTATAAAAGAAATAAATAATGATAGAAAAATTTTAGAAAAAGAAATTAGTTATTTAAATGTAAATGAAAAAATTAAAGAATTAAAAAATTATGAACCTAAAATATTAGAAATTAAAAATGATATAAATGAACTTGATAAAATTAAAGAAAAATATGATTATAGATTAACAATTGAATCTAAAATAAAAGATATAAAAATTGAAATTAATAAATTATTAGATGAAAATAATAAAATACAAAATCAATTAATAGATTATTTAAAAAATAAAGAATTTATTGATGAAAATAAAAAGATAAAAATAGATATTAATAAAATAACAGAAATAATTAATGAACAAGAAATTGAAATAAAAAAAATTACTGATGAAATATTTGATAATAAACAAAATATTACATTAAAAAATAAAGTAATAGATGATTATGAAGAAAAGATTGATAAATATAATAAACAAGTAGAATTAGATTTTATTCATAATATATATTTAAAATCAATGCATAGAGATGGATTACCAACATATTTATTGAAAAAATCTATTCATATTATTAATAATGAATTAAGTGTTTTATTAAATAATGTTGATTTTAATTTATTATTTGATGATAATTTAAATTTAAAAATGAAATCTAAAACATCATCTAATTTTTATAATGCAGTTGAAGGTTCAGGTATGGAAAGAACATTTAATTCTGTTGTATTAAAAATAGCCCTTAGAAAAATAAATAATACCTCTAAACCAAATTTTATTCTTTTTGATGAAATTATGAATAAATTAGTAGAAAAATCAGTAGATTATTTTATAGATTTATTGTATATTCTTAAAGAACATATAGATAAAATAATTTTAATTGAACATATACATCAATTAAGATATGATTATTTAATAAATGTTAAAAAAGATGATAATAAAATAAGTTCTTTTGAAATATTGTAAAGCGATTACATATAAAATCGTTGCGTTTATTCGGTTTTTAAAATTAATATATAATAAAAAAATTTTTAAGTGATTTTAAATATTAATAGTTTAACAGATTTATCAAGTTTTTATGTAATATACGAAACATCAATAAAGAACGAAACATATGATATTAGAGGTATTTCACATTTTGTTGAACATTTAATGTGTAAAGGATTTAATGATATATTAAATGATTTTGAAAAAAATGGAATAAATTGGAATGCTTATACATCAGATTTTAGAATTGTTTTTTATTTAAATGGATTAGATGAATATTTAAAAGATTATAGAAATATATTTCTAGAAAAATTATTAACTTTTAATATAAATGAAAAAGATGTAGATAATGAAAAGAAAATAATAATGGAAGAATATTCTGATACATTTAATAAACAAAGTAATGCTCATTTTTTAAATTTATATAGAAAATTATTTAATAATTATAACCCTATTGGTGAAAAAAATGATATTCTAAATTTTAATAGTAAAATCTGTACTGATTATTGGAATAAATATTATTATACACCAACAAAAATAGTAAATGTATCTAAAAATTCTAAATTTGAATCTGATATAAAATTTAACAATTATAATAATGATTATAATATAAATTATATAAATAATAATGATTTTATTTATGAAAGTTCTAACATTTATAAATCAAAAACATCAATAATATATTTAAGTCCTATGATTGATGATGATTTTCCTTATATAAATTTTGCAGCTACTTTATTGGGAAATGGTTTAAAATCTCCTTTATATCAAGAAATAAGAGAAAAAAATGGATTAATTTATTATATAAATTGTTATTTAGATAATTTAACTAATAATAATTCTGTTATTCAAATTTCAACAGAAACTAGTGATGATAAAATAAATTTATTAAATGATACATTATTTAATATTTTAAAAAATAAAGAAAAATTTATTACAAAAGATAGATTTGAAATAATTAAAAGATCATATGAAATACATTATAAAAAAAATGAGATAAATAGATATTCTAATATAAATAAATATATAAATCCTGATAAATGGTTAATAGAACCATTTTTAAAAAATATGACATTAGATAGAATATATTATATTTATGATAAATATTTTAATCTTGATAATTTTTATATAAGTTATGATAAAAATGAATTTAGAAATAAATGATTATTTTATTTTAATATATAAGTAAATTCTTTGCAATAAAATTCCTTTTTTCCTAAATAAAAAAAAATAAATTTCTAAATTAAAAATGAATGATAATAATTTAGTAGAAAAAAAAGTTATTAAATTTTTCGATGATTATTTCGATATTGTCGAAAAAGAGTATGAGATAAATTCTGATACTATTAAAGATCTAAAGAAAAAGGTGAAAAAAAAGGTAAAAGAATTTGTATCTGAATAATTTTTTTAAATCATTTATTTTATTTATTATTGCATATAAAATATCAAATATATGTATAATCTCTTTTTAGATGATGTTAGAATCCCCAAAAATGTTACATTATACGATAATAATCCAATATATAACGAATTAAACTGGATTATTGTTAGATCACATAATGAATTAATGGATTATATTAAAAAAAATGGAATACCAAAATTAATAAGTTTTGATCATGATTTAGCAGATGTTCATTATTTACATCAAAATAATATTAATTATAAAGAAATTAGTGTATATGAGAAAACAGGATATGATTCATTAAAATGGGTATGTTATTATACTTTAAATAATAAATTAAAATTACCCATAATGTTATTTCATACAGCTAATTCAGTTGGTAAAAAAAATATGATTATTTTTTATAAGAATTTTATAAAACATTATCCAGAATTATTATAATATTTAATATATAAAATAATTAAAAAAAAATGAAAAGAGTTAAAGAAATAGAATATGATAGTTGTGAATTATATAAATGGTTTTTCTAAATCATTATGGAAATATGATACAATAGATGAACTAATTGAAAATCTAATAAATTTTTAATGAAAGATAAAATTTACTTTAAACAAAAAAATAAATATATTATATAAATTATATATGAGAAAAACAGAAAAATATAATATCAACAAACAAATTAGATCCCCTAAAGTAAGAATAACTGGTGATGATATTGAAAGTAAAATTGTTGATATTAAAGAAGCTTTAAATATAGCTCATTCTAAAAATTTAGACTTAGTAGAAATTGTTCCTAATTCAAATCCACCAGTATGTAAAATAATTGACTTTAAAAAATTTCTTTATGAAAAAAAACTAAAAGAAAAAGAAATGGAAAAAAGTCAACGAAAAAATGCATCTAAAATTAAAGAAATTAGATTAACTTATAATACTGGTGAACATGATTTAAATTTTAAATTAAAACATGCAATAAATTTTTTAGAAAAAGGAGATAAAGTAAAAGCTACTATATTTTTTAGTGGTAGAGAAATTACTTTTAAAGAACAAGGAGAATTATTACTTTTAAAATTTGTTGATGAATTAAAAGAAATTGGAAAACCAGAAAATTTACCAAAACTTGAAAATAAAAAAATGTGGATTATTATATCTCCAAATAAAAAATAATTATAATAAATGGAAATAAATGACATTAAAAAATGTCCAAATTGTTATTATAATGATTTTATAGAATATAAAAATTATATAAAATGTAAAAGATGCAATACTAAAATTGGTATAGATAATGATAAAATTTGGTATGAGTTTATATTAAAAAATAATTAAAAAAATGAAAATTGTTATAATTAATGGTTCAGCAGAAACTGGAAAAGATAAATTTGTTAAAATATTTAAAGATAAATTTGAAAATTTAAGAATTAAAAATATATCATCTGTTGATAAAGTAAAATCGGTTGCTGAAATTGCATTTGGATGGAACGGAAAAAAAGATGATAAGTCTAGAAAAATGCTATCTGATATGAAAAGAGTTTGGTCAGAATTCAATGATGGTCCAACTAAATATGTTTTTGAAAAAATTGATATTGATACTAAATATTGTATTGAAAAAAATAAAAAATTAGAAAATAATATTTATTTTTTACATATCCGAGAACCAGAAGAAATTGATAAAGTTAAAAATAAATATGAAAAAAATTGTATTACTCTTTTAATTAGAAAAAATACAGAATATATTCCAAGTAATTACTCTGATAAAAATGTTGAAAATTATAAATATGATTATATAATTGAAAATAATGGAGATATAAAAGAATTGGAAAAAAATGCTGTTAAATTTAAAAAATTCTTAATAAAATAAAATTAAAATATGAAATATATTAATTATTCAGGTGGAGCTGTGGGTGCAGATATGACATGGGAAACATTAGGAAATGAATATAATGTTAAAACAATTGCATTTTCTTTTAAAGAACATAAAACTTTTAGTAAAAATAAATTAATTCTAACTGATGAAGAATTACACGAAGGATGGGAAAGAGTTTTAATAGCATCTAATAAAATGAATAGATATATAAAACATACATCACCATATGTTAGAAAACTATTATCTAGGAATTGGTTTCAAGTGAAAAATTCAGATGCTATTTTTGCAATTGGTAAAATTGTTAACCCAAATGAAAAAGGAACAAAATATAAAAATTCTTCTAAATATCAAGTCGTTGATGGAGGAACTGGATATGCTGTTAGTATGGCAATTGAAATTGATAAACCAGTATATGTATTTGATCAAAATTTAAATAAATGGTTCAAATGGAATATAAATAATTTTGTCGAAATTGATGAACCAAAATTAACACAAAATTTTGCAGGAATTGGAACTAGGGAAATAAATGAAAATGGCATAAATGCAATTAAGTCAATTTTTGATAAAATAAAAAAAGGTGGTTAAACCACCTTTTTTTATTTTAAACCTGTATGTCCAAATCCCCCTTCGCCTCTATCTGTATCATCTAAACTATCTACACTTACTAAAGAAACTCTTTCAAATCTATTTATTACCATTTGAGCTATTCTATCACCATGAAATATCTTAAATGGTTTATTTGATAAATTCATAAGAATTATTTTAATTTCCCCTCTATAATCACAATTATGTATTAAATGATTATTACAAAAAAAGTTATGATTTTTTCTCACTGTAATATCATATGTCTGCTTAGTGTCTTTTTTAATTGACTTTATCTTTGTTAATTTCATTTTAAAGAATAAAATATTATCATTTAAATTTAATTCATTTGCCATCTTTACTCCTTTTTCTGTATATATCAACGTGTTTGAAGTAACTTCTAATACACCATCTTCAGTTTCTATTATAAATACATCTTGAACACCAGTATCTACAATAGCGTCAACTATATCCTTCTCTATTTCTAAATTATCATCATTTACTGACAATACAATATCACCTATTCTTATATCATTTATATTCATTTCACCATCAGGTGTTTTAATAGTTGAGTTATATGAAAAACAATCAATTGTTCCTGGTGAATTAACAACAGTTATACCATGTTTAGCTGCCATTCCACTTCTTGGTCTTATTTGTGCTTCATATCCATATCCTTCCCCTGATTTCTTTTCAACTATAGGATTCGGTAAGGCAATATAAATACCAGTTGGAATAATATATTGTTTATGAGGGTCTAACCATAAACCATCTTTATAATTACCTTCATATTGTTCATCTTCTAATTCATTTTTATATTTAAAAAAACTTTCATCCATATCTTTTAAATTTGCTCTTAAATCCATTCCAGCTGAGCCAATTGTTTCATATTTTGGTAATTCAAATTCAGTTTTATTTATTATATTAATCTTCATTTTTTATCAATTTAATTTTCATACATTGTTTATAAGGATAAAATCCAATATCTACTATATCATATTTATTTGTCAAATTATTAATAATATAAACTAATCCTGGTTGATCTGCATTATTTTTTCTAAAAAGTAAAATATCATCTACTGGATATATTATTATTTCATAATTGACTAAAGTTTTCAAACTTGTTTCAAATTTTTCATAATTTTCTTTTGAAATTACAATATGATTAGCAGGTCCAATTCTACTATTTGTTGCTATTAAATTTGAACCATTTAATATTTTAGTTATTATCATTCTATTATCAATTGAGGTAATTTCATTACCATAATTAAAAATAAATTTACTAGAATCTGCATTATTAAAAGATATCTCTGATAATTCATCTAATTTATTTATAAAATCATCTAAAACCTGTTTATCATTTAAGTAATCTTTACTTAATATTAATTTTTTTGAAATTAATTCAGGACGTATTGTATTATCCATTTCAATAATATCCACATCATCATTATCTGTTTCGATTTTATTTATAAAATCGATATTAACTTTATTATTTTCAAACTCTTCATCTGACCAATCATCAAACATAATTATTTAATTTATTTTTAAAAAATTATTTTCATAATTTTTATAGACATCATCTATAACAGATTTTATTGTCCATTCAGTTGTTTTATTTACAATTTTCATATAAACCATTTCTACAAAAGATGTGAAATCATCATTATCAAATAGAACATATATTATTTGTTCTTTTTTAAATATTTTAGAATTTTCTTTACCTTTATTTAAAAACCATATTATTTCCCCATCTAAATATTCCATTTTAATTGATAAAGTATCTAATTCTATTATATTAACTAATTTATTATTATCATAAACTTTTTCATAAACTACATATCCATCAATTAATAATTTTTTTAAAATTATATTTTCATTAATAAAATCATATTTTTGTTCAGGATAATTTTTATTAATTTTATCTAAAATTTTATATTTAACCATATTAGTTAATTCATAACAATCAGAATTCATAAAGTGAAATTTTCTTAAAATTTTTCTTTTATCAGAATATGATTTATCTAAATAAGGTATTGATTTATCCATTATATAAATTTTTAATTTAGAAAAGAAAAAGAATATCGGTTATGATATTCTTTTTCATAAAAATTATTATTTTTCTTTTTTATCTTTATCAGAAAGAACACCTTTAACTGTTTCTTCATCAACAGATAAACTACCTCCCCATGATTGAAAATCAGTACTTAATCTTTGAACCCATACATTATAAGCATTAAATAATTTAATTCTTTCTCCGATTTTTGTTAAAATATTTAAATATGAATAATGTTGTTTATTAATCCCTTTTACCTTATGTTTTGATATAAGATGATAAAGTATAATCAAATCATTAACATTGATAACTGTTTGAATATCATAATTCTTTGAAGTTTTTGAAAGCTCATCAACTTTAGATAAATATTTTTCTCTTACTTCTTTTAATTGAAAAATTTCATTTTGATCATATTCTAATTTATTATAAAGAACATCAAACATAAATTTCCATTCATCATTAGTTAATGGAAAATTAAAATTCATATCATTTAATTTTTTTTGATATTCATTAAATAAATATTCAGCTAAACCATAAATTTTATCTTTATCTTTTTCAGACATTTTTTTTACGATTTCACTATTTACATCATATTTTTTCAACATACTTCTAAGATTATTATGTTCATTATTCATCATGTCAACATAATCTTTATTTAAATATTTTGAAGAATTAGATTTAATAATATTATCAGCTTCTCTTTTTTCAATTAATTCTTTAGTTTCTTTTGGTTTATTATTAGACATAGTAATAAAATCATAAGCTTCATCTAAGTTTAAATCTCCTTCCTTTGAAAAATCAATGTTTAATACATCATCCATTGTTTTTACTTCATAATCTTTAAAATCTTTACCTTTATCTTCAATTGTTAAATCTTTTAAATCTTCTGAATCAATTATTTCTTTTTCTTTTTTCATAATAAAAAATATATTTTTTTTTTAATTTTTATCTTTTTCTTTATCTTTTCTTTGTTGTTCAAATTCTTCTTCTAGTTTAATGGCATTTGATATTTTATCCCATGAATGTTTTTCAACAAAACCATTATTTACGTTTATTTTAGGATTTGATACTCGAATTGTTCCTTTTTCAAAATTAAAATCAATCCTGTCAAATTCTTTTTCAATTAATATTTTTTTAGTATCATTATCAAAATTATCAAAATATTCATCATTGACAACTACCATTATATCCGCATTTAATGATGACGTATTTGCATACATATCAGGAATTTTTGTAAATTTTATTAATTGTTTTTGTTTTCTATTTACAACATATCTAAATGTTATGTCAATTGGAATATTAAATTCCTTTTCTATTCCTTTAATAAATTCAATAATATCATCACCTATTTCTAAAAAATCTTCTTTTGCCATAATTTATTTTTATTTTTTAAATATATTCAATTTCTCCTTTTAAATGATTTTTTATATTAAATAATAAATCATTTTCTTTATTTTTATAATATTTAGGTACTATTAAAGTATCTATATAAAAATCATCACCAAATTCAATATTTGTTTTCTCAATATCAAAATTGTCTAATTTAACAATTATTTTATCATCAATAGAATCTATAAACATATATTTTTATTTAAATATATTATACATTAAACAAAAAGTTTTTTAAATAATAATATATTTGTAGAAAAATATAAAAATATTAATACAATACCAGGTATCATATAATTTAAATCTAAAAACCCACTAATTAAACTTAATAAAGATATTAAAAATGTGATCCTTCCAATATTAGCTAATTTAACAACATTAAAAAATTTATAAGATATAATAACGGTTACTTCATTTACATCTGTTCTTTCAGCATTTAAAATACCTACAAATTCTGACATATTTTTTTGCATAAAATATCTATCTAATTTAGAAATATATTTTTTAGTTTCTAAATCTAAATTTTTAAAAATATCTAATTGTGAATTTTTATAATTTAATAAAATTTCATATCTTCTTTCTGGTATAGAAACTCTACTCCCTAAACGATATAATCTATCTATCTTAATATTAAATTCATTAGTTAAATAATCTTTATTCTGTTCTATAAATTTTCTATATTTTATATAATTTATTATAGATTTAAACATGATATTATTTATTTTTTTATATATAATTTAAAATCATAAATTAGTTTAAATTAATTAAAAATTATTTAAAAATTAGAATTTTTGATTGCAAATTTATCAACACCTTCAATGTGTTCAATTTCTAACATTCTTGACAAATATTCAGACATAGTTTCTAATCTTTTCATTAATTTTTCAAATCTTTCATTATCATCTTTTTGATTATTAGTTGAATTATTATTTATAACATTTGTAATAGGAATTTGACTTTGAACTGGTTGACTCATATTACCCATTGATATAATATCTGATAAATTTTCTTTCTTATTATCTAAAACCTCTATGAATTCTTCTAATTTAGCAGAATCAACTACTGACATAACTAACATACTACCTGTAAACCCATTTAATTTACCAATAACATCTGGGTTTAATGTATTTAAAGAATCAGATAAATCTCTTATAGATGATGCTAAATTTTTAATATTATCATTTATTTTTAAATTTGATAAATTTTCTATAGTTTTGATTAAAATATTAGAATTAGTATATAAAGAAGATGGAATTTCTGATATAGATGATGCTAAATTTTTAATATTATCATTTATTTTTAAATTTGATAAATTTTTAATATTATCATTTATTTTTAAATTTGATAAATTTTCTATAGTTTTGATTAAAATGTTAGAATTAGTATATAAAGAAGATGGAATTTCTGATATAGATGATGCTAAATTTTTAATATTATCATTTATTTTTAAATTTGATAAATTTTTAATATTATCATTTATTTTTAAATTTGATAAATTTTCTATAGTTTTGATTAAAATGTTAGAATTAGTATATAAAGAAGATGGAATTTTTGATATAGATAATGCAAAATCATAAATTGAATCAGAAAATGTATTTAATGTTATTTTTAAATCAGATTTACCCAATTCAGTAGATATATCAACTATTGATATTAAACTTTTAGACCATTCTTCTAAACCATCAATTTTAGAAAATTTTAATTTGTTTAATTTAGTATAAGATAATACTATAGAATCAATAATATAATCTAAACCTTTTCTATCGGCTCTTTCATAATTAGCTTGATCAATTTTACTTATCATTTCAATAAATGATGATACTCCACCCATCACTCCATCTGCCCATGTTTTAATTCCTGATGTATCTGGTAAATTATCCCATTTTTGTCCTTCCATGTGTTTTGCAATAGATTTTAAACTTGATATTAACAATATTGATTCACTATCAAAATCGTCATTATCAATATCTACATCATTTAATATTTTAAATGTATTTGCAAATGCAAATAAAGCATCACCCACTCCTTTTGACCATTCTGGTTTAGGATATTTTAAACCCGTATCCCATATAGGATCATTTAATTTTTTTGCAACTTCTATCATTTGGTCAGCTAATGTTTCTATTGATGACTTATTATCACCAGTAAAAAATCCTATTACACTATCCATTAATCTAGATCCACCTGCAATTAAACTCATTGAAGCAAAGGCTGATAAAGCTTCTCCAACTCCTTTAGACCAATCTAATGATGGGTATTTCACATTATCCCAATTATCATATTTATTTAATTTTTTTGCAACTTCTATCATTTGATCTACAATTTTAATAATTGGTGGATCTGATCCAAATAAACTAAATACATTACTTAAAAGTGCACCAGGTGCTGATGTAATCATAGCTAATGAAAAAGCCATTAATGATAATCCAACAGATTTACTCCATTCTAATGATGGAGATTTTGTATTATCCCAATCATATTCACTTAATATGGAAGCAACTCCTATCATCAAACCAGCAATCCCTAAGACACCAACAGCACCAGCTGCTAAGGCAATATAACCAATACCACCACTAGCGGATAAAAGTAATCCTAAACCAACTGCTGCTCCCCCAAATACTAACATACTTAAACCTACACTACTTGACCATTCAAGTGGTGGTGCATTTTCATAATTACCTAACGATAATATCCAAGAAGAACCAGAAATTATAGATGATAAAGCTAAAGTAGCCAACCCACCAGAAATTAAAGCATTTTTAGGAATTTTACTTAATATAAACATAGTTCCACCAAATGCAACTAATAACAAACCAACTTTTAATGACCAATCATAAGATGGCATTTTACTACTATCAAAACCACCTATTAAATCAGAACCATTTTGTAATATAAACGCTGATGCAACTATAACACCAGATAATCCAATAATAGTAACTGCTGATTTAGCAAGATCTTCCCATTTTAAATTAAATTTTCCAATTACAATTAATGTAGGTAACATTGCTAATGTTCCAATACCAATTGCCAATGAAACTAAACCAATATTTAATACTTCCATTAGAGAAAATTGAGGAACATATTTTAATATCAAAGAAGCTCCCAATATACCAGCGGCAATGGCAGGTAATATTAATGGTAATAATAAAAATTGACCTATAGTTTTATTATCCATTTTAGCAGATTTTAATGCTTTTGACATTAAAAATAAACTAACACCCAATGCACCAGAAACAAAAACTAAAGAAATCATTTGCATAAATTCTAAAGATGGAATAAATTTTAAAATACCAGCAGAAGCTAAAACGCCAGCTGCGATAGATGGTAATATTATTGGTAATAATAAAAACTCTCCAATTGTTTTATTATTCATTTCAGCTAATTTTAATGCCTTAGATATTAAAAATAAAGACATTCCTAAAGCAGAACTAACAATTAAAATAGAAAATGATTGTGATATATTTATAGTTGGCATTAATGATAATAAAAATCCAGATGTTAATAATCCCGCTGACATTATTGGTAATATAGAAGATATTTTAAATATATCTCCATATCCAACTTTTTCATCTTTTAATGTTTTATAAATTTCAGTAAATGACAAAGTTAATACAACAACTGATACAGATAAAGTTAATACTGTTCCATAATCAACATTACCTATTATTTTAAATGCCATTCCTATTGCTAAAATACCACCAGCAATTAATCCAATTACAGCAACACCTTGTTTAATTTTTTCTTTATTATTATCATCAGAAATATTACCAAATAATCCAGATTCTTTACTTTTCTTAATATCATCTACAGTTTTTTTAATATCATCTGTAGTGGTTTTAAGTGATTTAATATCTTCCTTAACTAATTTTATCAGGCATATTATCTAACATAACATTTACACTATCTGTTGTTCCTTTATCTAATTGATTTTTTAATAATTCAACAACATCGCCTAACGCATCAGTAAATATATCTAATTTTTCTACAAATTCTCTATTAATATTTGGCATTAAAAAACATAATTTTTATTTATATATTAAATAAGATAGATTATCAAATTTTAATAAAGTTAATCCTTTAACATAATCTGTTGGTTTTATGATAATATTTAAATTTTCAAATAATTTTAAATATTTCATAATTATTTATTTAAATCTTCTCCTTTATCTATCTGTTCTTTTTTCTTTTTAAGATTTTCTAGATATTTCTTTTTCATTTCAATAGTTGTTTTATTGATTTCTTGATCTAAAGATTCGATTTCTTCTTTAGCTTTATTATTATCTTCTTGTTCATTTAGAAAATTTTTAAATTTTTTAATCATTTTTTTATTTTTTTTGTTTTAATTGATCAAATATATCAGATACTTTTAAAGATGATTTATTAGTATTAACTTTTAGATTAAATATTTCATCATTATCTTTACAATATAAAATTTTCACAATTTCATTAATATATTTTGGAGTATTATTCCATTCCATTTTTACTATAGAACTATTTAATAAATATTTATCATCAATAACAACAGATGGGTTATTTTGAAGATCTTTATCAAATATTTTTGGTTTAATAAATTTACCACTATCTTTTTTATTAATATCATCCCATTGAAAATCAAACTTATATGAATAAAATTTATAATTATTATTATCATTATTCAAAAAATAAAATTCTTTATTTTTAGTCATTACAATAAATTTTCCATTATTATCTTTTTCTTCACCTGTGGTTTTCTTTTTTAAATAATCTATAATTTCCATTGTTTCTACTATTTTGTCAACTCTTTGTTGTGTACTTTGAATTAATGGATTATTTACATTATTACTACTATTTTTTTTATCAAATAATATATTTGGATCTAATTTATCAGTATTCAAGTATGGTTGATATTTAGATTTAACATCATTTATCATTTTTTTCCAAATTCTTGCTAAATATGTTTCATTTTCACCAATTCCGCCTCCTTCTCCTGCAAATAATTTATTAGAATTTGGAGTCTTAGTATGACGAATAGCACTTTGAACTGAATATTGTATAGCATAAATAGCATCAATATTAGTTAATTCTGTTGCTTTATTTTTTAAATATTCACCTATTGTTATTTCTTTAGATTTATTACCACCAATATTAACATTTATTTTATTTTTATTTTTAAAAGCTGAAAACATTTTTTTACTTTTTGCAGGATCTTTAAAATATGACCAATCTAATTTTGTATCATCACCATATATTTTTTTATATAATTTTTCATTTATCATTTGATAATTAAAATTATAATTTTCATTTGATTTAGTTAAAATTTCTTTCATATTATAAAATGAATTTATAAAATTTTTCATCGGTTCAGTTGCACTTCCATAAGTGCCTAATAAACCCATATCTTCTTTAAATGATAAAAGAACTTTAGAAAATAATGATATTGATTTTGGTATATCATTATCATATAGCCCTTCTTTTATTAATTCATCGAATTTTATTGGACCTGATACAGATATATTATTAACAACTTGTTTTGTAATTAAAATTATATCATTTATTGATTTTTTATATTCTTCCTTTCCTTTTGATAAATCAGTTTTTAATAATTTTTCAATATCATTTAAATATTTTTTAATATTTGATTGTTTATAAACTCTAATAACTTTATTCCATGCATTCTTTGAATGATTTTCATTATCTTGTAAATTAGATTCAACTTCTTCTAATATTAAATTTTCATTTAACATACCTAAAGATTTTAATGCATCTTTCATTATTCTTTTTCTAGTTCCCTGACCTGGTTTTATGTTACCGTTATTCTTTTTTTGGTTATCGACCCATCTATATAATAATTCTTTATATTTATTATTAACTTTTTGATTTTTTAATAAGTCTTTAATATCATTTATTGATGTTGAGTCAGTTTTTACTCTATTTATAATGTCTTTTGATATTTCTGTAAATGTATCTTTTTTGCTTTTATCTACTTTATCCATTACCATTTTCCAATATTTATCACCATATATTTTTAATTCTTGATTAAATAAATTAATTTCATTTTTATTATTATTTGATAATGCACTTTCTAATCCATTTTTCAACATGGATAATAAATTTTGTAAAATTTTTGTATTATTTTTATCCTTTTTGTAAATATTTTTCATATTTTGATATTTTTCAAAATCAAAATATGTTAATTTATTTAACAATTTACCATAATTTTCACCAAATTCTCCTTTGCCTTTAAATCTAATTGCATTTTCTTCAATAATATTACTTATTTCTAAAATAGAATTTAAAAATATTTTTGAATTTTTTATATAATTTTTATTTTGATTATTTTTATTTTGAACATTATTTTGATCATCATTATTTTGAACATTATTTTGATCATCATTATTTTGAATATTATTTTGATCATCATCATTTTGAACATTATTTTGATCATCATCATCATTTTGAACATTATTTTGATTTTTTTCATATTCTTTATAAGCTCTTAAAATACCCATTGCTAATTCACTGTCATATTTTCTTTTATATAATCCCAATTTTAAAAAATCTTTACCCCTTTTTAATAATTTTAATAAACTTATTGAACCTCTACCAATTAAACTATCTGAAAATTTAGTAGTATTTGCCATTGTACTCATACTCCCTAAATCTTCTAATAATAAATTTTGATTTTTTATATTTTTAAATTCATTAAAACTATTTATTATATGCAATTTCATAATTAATTTTATTTTTTTTATATATATTAATAATAATAAATCAAAAAATTATATTATCTTTGTATCAAATTAATAAAAATGAAAAATATAAAATTACCATCATTTGTTACTGAAAAAAACAAATATATTTTATGGTCTATGGGATATGATAATTGGTTTATAAGTCATATGAAATATGATGAATATCAAAAAATTCTTATGGGTGATATAAATTTTTCTGATTATATTGATATTTTATCAAAAAGATTAACATTTGATGAAATAAAACCTATATTTGATTTATTAGGTGAAAAATATAATCCTATTATTAAACCTAATATTGATGATGAAATATTTAAAAATATGATAATCAATTTAAATTAAAAATAAATCCTTAATTATTTTAAGGATTTATTTTATCAATATAAATCTTTTTACCAAAATTTAAATTATTAGCATTATCATTATCTGTTATAATCCATAAAATTCTATTCTTATAAGTAGATATTCTATATTCATTTAAACCTGGTGCATCTCCATATGCATCTGTGAAATATAAGAAAAAAGCGGGTTGTTTTCCTTTTTTTAATAAATTTTCAAATACCCATTTAAAAGGTGGTTTAAAACTAGTTCCACCTCCTCCTGCTGGTTTAAGTTTTTCCAATTTAAAATTAGAGTCTATTTTATCAAAAATTTGAACAGATGATATATCATAATCACACCATATAACATAACATTTATTTATTTCATATGTTTTAAATAATTTATGTAATTCTGATGCAAATTTATTTAAAGTTTCTTGATTAATAGAACCAGATGTATCAATTGCAATAACAGCATTAGACATTCCATCTTTATCTTCCATTCTAACAGTTGCCCAATAATCTCCTTTACTTAGAAATTTTTTATTAAAATAACCATAATCAAATGATACAAATATACTTTTAATAAATCTTTTTAATTCATTTCTCCAATTAACTTTTGGTTTAGTTAATTTACTAATCCATCTATCCATAGATGCAGATCCAGTTCCTTTTGTTGAAGCTTTTTGAATAATTTCTTCCCATTTTTTAACTAAACTATCTATGTCTGTTTTTTCTTTTTCATCTCCTTCTCCACCATCGTTTCCATAAACTTTTTTCCCAATCTTTTTAATTGAACCTGGGTTTTTTAAATCGTCAGGTGTCAATCCTTTCCCATTTCCACTATCCATTGACTTATCTTGTTGTTTACTATTTACTTCTCCACTACCACCACAAATTGGACATGTTTCTTCTTGTTGATTACCTTGTCCTTGGTCACCTTGTTGATTACCTTGTTGATTACCTTGTTGATTACCTTGTCCTTGGTCACCCTGTTGATTACCTTGTTGATTACCCTGTTGATTACCTTGTTGATTACCTTGTTGATTACCTTGTTGATTACCTTGTTGATTACCTTGTTGATTACCTTGTTGATTACCTTGTTGATTACCTTGTTGTTTAGGAATTTTACCTTTTCCTCCACATTTTGGACATGTTTTTTTATGTTGTTCTTTAAGTAAATCATATATTTGTTCAGTACTCATATTTCTATATTTTTCATCTAATAATATTTGATCAGGTGATTTTAATATAGAAGAAAAAGTTGAAACCATATCGTTTATTAAAATATTAATAGCATAATCTCCTGAAACATTCCATAAATAAGGATCTCTACCACCTAATCTATTAAAATGTAAATTTACATTATGCATTAATTCATGTATTATAACAAAATTTATTTCAGAAAGAGTTATTTTTTTAACAAATTTTGCATTATAACCAATTGATCTACCATCAGTACACATCGTATTACAAAAATCATCTGGAACTTCATAAATATTTAAATTAAATAATAATTCAGCAAAAAATCCCCAATTTGTAATTATTTGAGTAAAAGATTTTCTTATTTTTGATAATGCATCTTTATCAACATTATCATTAATTACCATTTCATTTAATTTCTTTACTCTTATAAATGATTTAAATTTTAACATATTTTTATTTTTTTTTACATTGATGACTCTTCTTTAT
>Ga0265295_1003919_pt1 | contig 20749 bp, 21 predicted proteins | sample Munlansysbiofilm_FD_192503 | JGI IMG/M metagenome (GOLD analysis project Ga0265295, IMG submission 192503) | Leachate microbial communities from a municipal landfill in Southern Ontario, Canada - Methane capture system biofilm | ecosystem: Engineered > Solid waste > Landfill > Unclassified ... | reverse complement strand
AGCCTCGTGCGGCGCGAGTCCGAGAAGATCGAGGGCGCATTCGAAGGGAGCGTGATGCGGTTTTTTGTAGCCGGTCGTGTCGTATCCGACGACCACATCGAAGTAGGATTTCAGACCCAGATGTTCGAGACGCAGTTCGGCCGCATAGGAGAACGCATCCGTCACGACCCCGAGACTGTATCCCGCATCCCGCAGACCGGTCAGGACACCTTCGATTCCCGGGTATGCCGTCAGGCAGTTCATCTTTGCCTCGTCGAACGCGCCGACCGCCTCGAAGTATTTTTCCACCGAAAAGCGGTTGTGGGCCATCATGAAATCCTGGAGATTCGTGTGGTCCTCGAAATGATACTTCCACCGCAGATAATAGCTCAAAAGTTCGTCCCCGGTCCCTTCCCCAACCGAAGCGGCGGCCGCATCGCAGCCCTTTTTCATCGCCTCCACGAAATCGAAAAGTGTATTGTCCATATCGAAAAGGACGGCTTTGAAGGGAGCGGATAGCAGGGTCTGCATTGAATACACATCTCACCCGGAAATACTTAGGGATATCGAATTGAGAGTCAAAAGATATATCGGGCAGAGCCCACTACATAGATATTAATGGCTGCTGAGGATTTTGTGTGGAACGAGGAGGATCTCGAGAAGATCTATCTCGTATCAAGACTGGTGTACCGGGAAGAGATCTCACCGAACAAGGCTGCAGAAAAGCTGGCCGGGATCATCGAACAGAGCCCGGAAGCGATCAAGGTATTTTTCTCGATGTATATCCATATGCGGTACGGCAGGATCTTCAAGCAGTCCGGCGGGGACCAGATGATCATCTACTTCCTGAGAAGGATCGCCGAGGAGGACGGCGACCGGGCACTTGGGTTCGCTCTGAAGTCGGTGTACGGCTATGCAGGGTTCAAGGAATCAGTCGGCTGTTATATGGACGATCTGAATAAAGCATGCGCCGAGATCGAACGGATCACCGGCGTGAAGCCTGCCGGGTCCTAGATTCAGGAAAAGATATTCGAGACGTTGTGGAATCCATCTCCACGTTTTTCCGCACAGCCGACCGCCGTCGAGCGGGGAATGTCGGGCACTGTGGTGACCCGTTCTACCTGACAGAAGGCGAGAGCCGGGGATTTTTCCTGCTTTCCGTCGATCACGAAGTACCGGGAATGCATGCACATCCGGCATTTTTCAGGAGTGACGGTTTTTCCGTCGGTGCAGACAAGGACGCCGTTTTTTATTGGGATCTCATTCACCGTCATAGAACAGAATAGAATAGCCGTGTTCCCCCATCACGGACTCGATGTATTCGCGGGACGGGTCGGGATGTTTCTGGACATGTTCCCGCCATATCTCCTGCAACTCCTCGTCTTTCGTGACGAGCGAGACGCGGCCTTTGACCCGGGCTTTTTCCTCACCGCCTTTCCAGATCCGGGCGGCGCAGCAGTGATAATCTTTACAGATGAAGAGCCGGTACGGGTGGATGGTACATACGTATTTTCCATCCGGTTTTCGCCGGAGAAAGAAGCAGGCCGAACGGTTTTGCTCCTGGACCGAGTGATCGTTATCAAACAGTTCCCGGTATTCGGGCGTGATGAGGACCTGACGCATCTCGCGGACCACTTCGTTTTTTACGACAAACCCATACTCTGAAAGCTGTTTGTCCATTCTAACGACCTCGCCGATCCCAAGACAGCAGAGTCCGCACTGGGTGCACTCAAAATTTCCTCCCATGTTTAATCAATCTCTAATCGGCGCCGAAGCTATTTAGTGATACCGGAAACGGACCAAAAGAAGAAGATGCGTGAGTCGGAGTGATAAGCCTCCTCCTGTTTTTACGGCATTCGGCTTAGCGTTGTACCCGGATCATTGGGTCAGGCACCCGTATCGACCCTGTTCCAACTTGCACCCACAGAGATTCGCCGTTCCATCGGTCCCTCAGCCTCGACGCTCAACAGCTTCACCTGCTGTTTCATTGCTCAGAAGAGGACGTGTCGTTTCTGTTCCAGAGCTGTGACTCTCGCCACCCGTACTTGCGTACGGCTGTGTACCTGAGCGGTGGGAGGACTTTCCTCAGCGGTCTCGAATTGACCACCGTCAGCCGTGTGCTCCCTCTCACGCGGATACATATTGGGCATGAGGAATTATGAATGAATAGGGTGTGGGGAAGGTGAGGGGAGAAAAAACCGCAAATCGCGAAGCGAGGGGTAATGAGTACGCTGATTCAAGTAAGCTTTCCATTTTTCATATAATGACCTTTTTTTGGTTTTACTTCGAATTCGTGCACGGGATTCTTTGGGAGGTCCCCCTCATCACACGAAATGCACGAAAATAAACACAAAAACACGAAAAAGAGAAGAATGGGCTGGGGATGCATGTTTTACCCTCCCCCGTCCCCCACACGAAATTATCGAAAATCAACGAAATGCACGAAAAGGGGGACAGGGGCGGAAGAACGGAGTTAGGATGAGTGTGGATACCTGAGATTATTGAACTGCGAATAAGCCCAAACGGGTAAAGCCCGTTTGAGGCGGCACGCAAGCCTTTGGCTTGCACGCCTCCCCCAATCTTCGCGAATCGCATTTTTCTTGGGTCGTCGTGCTCTTTTCAGATTTATTTTGGGGTGCGGGGCTGCGACTTCGGCGCGGATCAGCCCGCGGTGGGATATCCTATTATTTCATGAGGGAGGAGGTGTATTGATAAATTTATTCTCCAAATATAATTAAAAATATCCATATCTCTATATCGCGTCGAAGACTATATTCTATTATTTACTCATTTAGGGAGAGTATAACATTGTCACGAAAATCATGGAGAAAAATAGCAGAACTACATAATCACGTATGTAATGGAAACTTCCAGCAGTCTGGATTTGCGGTCGACATATTTATTGAGGAATATTCATTTTTTCGGGAATAATACATGTGTTTAGATTTCTTGATCCCCTACTCCTCACTGATTACAGCAGTTGGATCCATTTTCCTGCTGATTGCGACTATGATATATGTCATTTTTACTTGGAAACTACAAAAAATATCTCGATCATCTTTTGAACTTGGAAAACAGCCATGTATTTTTCCAGATTTTGGATTAGACGCTATCATAGGACAATCTGAACATAATAATGAATCCGTGCGGGGCTTGAATATTTATCAAAAACTCAAAAATGTTGGTAATTCACCAGCAATATCTGTTTATGTGTTTGGAAAGATCCTCACTCAATACTCTCAACCAACTGAAATTAACATGACAACTGCTCCGTGTTTGGTTCCATATGTCACAGTAAAAGATCATTTAAAGGGTGTGGAGTTCTTTTTCAGTGAACAAGAGTTATTACAACTCATTGGGGAGATGAATCATATTCAGGAGGCACATCCCGAATATATTAATACTGATCAATATTCGGCATCTTTCAGTCCAATACTGAAAATTACGATTCTCTATAAAAATCTCCTTGGAATATGGTTTATTGGCACATTCACCAGATATATTCATTATTTGGAGATAATTCCCACTCAGGTATTAGGGGGGGAACCTAAAGATCCGATCTTTATCCCACACAGCAGTGAATTACCTGAATCTGGATTTGAAAACATTTACCTGTTTTTTGGAGCAAAGGAGATGACTGAGATAGATATTCATTCTATATCCGAGAGAGATGCAATGAAGATTATTAAGAAGCATAAGTAAACTTATTTTTTTTTACATTTATTTTCACATTCCAGATCGGCCGTAGATGGCCCTATTAGGGAGGGGAGAGATGAAAAGCAAATCCGATTCTGGGAACCCGAAGGGTGGGATTCAAGCGAGGGCAAAAATCCTGATCGGAGAGCAAAGAGAAGCTTTGTGAAAACGCCGATTCGCGGTTGGTTTTTTTTTCATGTATCTACATCCAACCGACTCATTTCAAAATTGAATTCAGGGTTGGTTTGTTGGTTTAATCTCACGCATCCACACCTAGCCATATTCCAAAAAAATAGCCACACTGTCACAAATCTTCACTTTCCTTTCCTTTCTTGTAGCTTGATTATTTTCATAATTATGACCACCCCACTCAATGAGAACAACGTTTATGCTTATTTTTAGGCATTATCGCACCGCGCGGTTAGGGATTTATATCCTCTCGGAACAGTAATGAAATAAAGGTATTTTCTGGATCATTTGCGGTATCTCCTAAACAGCTGATTACCTGCATATCCAAATCAACCAATATCAACAACCAGAGGACAACACTGTAAAATGCCAACACCAAAAATCTTTTTATCTGAGAAATACAATCAGTATAATGTTATACCCGCTATTGTTCCTGAGGATGCATTCGTATCCTCATGGGATGATAGTTTTTCAGGACTTTTCTTATGGTAGAACGTACTGCTGTTTTTATTGATGCAGGATATTTGGATTCTCTGCAAAAATATGGATTTCGAGGCAAACTTGATTATAAGAAACTAGTAGAACACGCTGTTGGAACAGACGGCAGGCTTCTTCGTGCATATTATTACGCATGCATGCCGTATCAATCTCAACCTCCCACCACAGAAGAAAACGAAAGATACTCCAAAAAAGACAAATTCATCTCCAAAATTCGCAGATTTCCAAGATTCGAAGTAAGACTTGGAAAATTACAGAAAATAACAGATGATGAATTCCACCAGAAAAAAGTAGACATCCTTTTAGCAATTGAACTTGTCAGTCTTGCATGGAAAGGATACATTGATAAAGCAGTAATTATCGCAGGAGACAGCGACTTTGTTCCCGCAATTCAGCAGGCAAAAGATGCAGGAGTTGTTGTTTCTCTTTACTATCTAAATGGAGCATGTAATAATGAACTTCTTGATTCAGTGGACGAACGCTGTGAGATTACAAAAGAATTGTACAATAAACTGTTGTTGTTAGACTAATCAGGAAAACCGAATATCCTATTTTATTTCGTGTTTATCAAGACAAGGAAACTGCAGTATTGCAATGAGGCGGAGATATTCCAAGACCTTATGATTTTATGGTTTTCGTCAAGGTAGCCTCATATAACAGACATGCAGGAAGAACCTCATCCACGCACCCCAATAACAATCACACACTTTTGTGTACAGCCAACACCTTTCCGGCACCACTTTTAGAAGAACCGTTCGTGCAGATCTTACAGAATAAACTGCAAAAAAAAGATTAAAAAGTAAGTTTACTGTTTATGGTAAACTATTCCCGGCGCTTCCAGGTAGTAAAATGTCATAGACCCGTCATCATTCAGATCAAGTTCTCCACGCAGGCTTTGCGGAGCCACAACGACATAATAGTCGTCGATCTGTTCCCAGTACTGGTCATACGAGTGGGAAAACGTTCCATTCTGATAATACCAGGAAAGCTTCGCCGATCCGTCGGCATTCATAACACGCTCTGCATGCATGATGGTTCCGTCAGACAGGACTAACGGTTCGGTGCGGTTCCAGGCGCCGACAAGACCGTTTCCGGTATACTGCAGACCGTCGCCGAAGAAGGTCTGGACCGTGTCATCCTCCGAGAGCTCGAAGATATAGCCCGTGTTATAGTTATAGAACACGTATGATCCGTCATTCTGCTGCTTCCACAAGAAGCCGTTCATCATTGAGTAGTTAGGATCCTCAATACATTTCTGGTAGTAAATACCTGTGTGGTTGTCGAAGACGTAGTAATACTCGCGTCCGGTGAAGCCGGGAGAGATGATCTCTGTTTCCTCTGTGGTCCAGGTACCGACAAGACCGTTCCCGCTGAAAACAGTGCCGTAATCCATGGTCAGGGTTTTTCCGTCTGCGGAAAGTGTACACGTGTCCGGATAGTCCAGCAGGTAGTAGTCTCCGTCATAGACCCAAGTCACATTGTAGACTTTCGTGGTATTTTGGCTCTCATACGTGTCGGTTCCGGTTCCGTCGGCATTGAGGACGAAGACATCCGCCGCATTGCTGTTACTGATCCATGTGCCAATCACCGGATCAGAAGTATCTGCATTACTCGTGCATCCGCTCGCAAAAACGATCGCAAGAAGGATCAGGAAAAGAATTGCCAGTTTATTCATTATACCAATACTACGTGATTGTTGTATATTAATGAATGGCTGGGGTTTATTATTTTGAGAAAAGTTAGGTTTTCGGGACCAGGGGTGAGCCAACAGGCTCGCCATTAGCTAAGCAAGGCTTTGCCTTGCGAGCAAATCTTTGATTTGCGACCAAGTTGGACACTCAGCCAACCGATCTATTTCTTTTTCATGTTTTTGTGTGCTTGTCGATTTGATGTATAGGATTCTTTTTTGATGAGCGTATTCATCACACGAAATGCACGAAAAGGGGACAGGGGTGGATAGATGGGAGAATATGTGGATTTTTGAGAAGAAAGGAAATGGGTGGATGCGGAAGCATGGGATATCTCATAGTTCCAAAGATTCCCAGACACGATATCGATCAAACTATAAAATGAAATTAAGAGAAAGCCAGGTCAATTACATATTTGTGTATGTTTAGGAATTGGAAACTGGTGTATAATTTAGCTAAATGAGACCAGATAATCATCATTATCTTACCGCACGGCATGGGATTTTATATTATTTCCCGTGTTACTATACATTCATGTCTCAAGGAGCCGCAGATTCTCCATTCAACAAAGATGTCGTATCTCTAGGTAAAAAAATGGACTTGGCTTATGACAACAAAGATGAAGGAAAGCTACGATCATTAATTGATGATGCAAAAAAAATGATTCCAGAATTGGATGCAGCATCTCAATTTTATTTATACTATATTTTAGGAACGACCCAGGCTAATCTGGCAGATTTTCATATCCCCCATTATCATGAAAAGAATTTGGAAAAACGAATCTATTATCTCAGAAAATGCGAAGAGAGTTTAAAACAGATTCCCGAAGATGTTTATTCTACCTTCGAGCCTCATATTGTGGGGTTAGAACGACAATTATACGTGAATTATGCCATTTGTTTAGATGATTGCGGACGATGTATAGCTGCTCTTCCCAATTATTTCAAGGCTCTAAAAATTGACAAACAATTTGGTATGGCACTTGGAAATATCGGATTGACATATTCGTGGTATGCTAGACTCGTCTACGATAAGGGGCATCGATATTATTTGCATCAATACGCTTATCGTTATCTTAAAGAGGCGATTTCATATCCGGACAGCCTTCATCCAGAGGCATTTAAAGTATTTTCCGACGCAATATCGGGATATGTTCCAGGATCATTTACTAATTTTTTGGAACAGCCATTAAAGTTGAAAAAGGGCACTTCTGAGGAGATAGAGATACAAAGTTATCGTCTCGGGGGATTTAAGGTATTATCCAAGGCAATATTCGAATCTACTCCTGCGTTCATTAAAAAAATTTTACAGCATTTACCTTTGAAAAAGGGTATTTCTGAGGATAAAGAGGAACAAAATTATCGTCAATGGGTATTAGAATCACATTTATTCCTTCATCCTTTGAACGATTTACCAGACCATAATTTTTGTTATGCAACTGATTTTCTTCATCTTCCAAATATTATTTTTGGTATTAATGAAAATCCAGTATGTCTTGGAATATTTAATCAAATCAAACAGGAATACATCTTTGCCAGATATTTATATTATGAATCGTTACATATCCTAGAAAAACCACATTTTGCAGACAAAGATACCTATCTGGTGGACACACTAGATTATTCGTTATATTCGATTCGATTGGAAAAAATGAAAACAGCATTTCGAATTCTCTATTCACTTCTCGATAAAGTTGCTTTTTTCATAAATTGCTATTTCAATATTGGTTTGGACGAGAGTGAGATCAATTTCAACACCTTTTGGAAAAAAGTAAAAAGTACCCTTCAAAATGAGAAATATGTAGATTTAACACAAAACACTCCATTGAATGCAATTTGCTGGATACGTAAGGACTTCTATGAAAAACTCTGTGAATCTCCAAATCCTGATGCTAAATATTTGAAAGATTTACGACATGCACTTGAGCATAAATATGTGAAAATATGTTTAGCGAAAGAATTGATGCAGGATACTCGTTACATAGATGATTTAGCAAAATATTATTCAGAACAAGAACTCAGAGATCATACCTTATCTATGCTTAACATCGTTCGTGAAGTTATTATTTATTTAGTAATGGCCGTTGAAATTGAAGAGAAAAACAAAGCATCTAAGATTAAAACCCCTATTGGTAATATACCTATGACATCATATGAGGACGAGTGGAAAATATGACGGAAATCATAGATAAAAATGAGCAAGCCTGGCAATTTCTCGATGTAGCATTTAATGATTTAGATTCATCGATTCTTCTATACGATGAAGAATATTACCCTAATTCAGTCTTTTTACTAGAGCAATCTGTGGAAAAAGCGTTTAAATCATATGATTTTAAATTCAATCCCAATACAGCAGATCCCAGAAAAATAGGTCACAAGCCTCTTCAAGTCATAAAAAATTCAAACAAAATATATAGGCAAAAAAATGAGGATATTCGTCAAAAACCAGAGGAATACGCTGTAGTCCTTTCGCTCACCAAAAAAATAGGGTTTGATTATTCAAAAAATGTTGAAGAAACTCTTGATGCGCAAGCCAAAATGGATAATCTCATAGATAACTGCAATGAGTTTCTCGAATTAGATGAAGAAGATATTCTTTTTAGTATTAATAACCTGAAAGAAACGCATGAAGGTTGGGTTGAGACTATAAATCAAATTCAAGAAAATAAGATAAACATTGAGGAGTGGGAGCATAATATTGACGAAATGTATTCCAATATCAGAGCTGGATTCCAAGAGCTAGGTAGTAAAGATATGATATCTACTGAAGATTTAGATGCTGGAATGAAAAAAGTTGACGCGGTTTTTTTACAAGTAAAAATGGTTCCAAAGGAGGTTTATAATAATTATCTCTTATTTATTTTCCTCATATTAGGTGGTGTATCTTTACTTTCTCTTGTTGGATTATTACTTTCAGCTCACGAACAGAATTCACGTTATCCTACTAAAGATGCAACATTTACTCCATTAGATTTCTACACATTAGAGTTACCTTTAGTATCTCATCTTCCTGAAATTCAGGATTATGTCTGCATTTCCCTCGAATGGCTCTGGGATGCATACGAGCTTTTGGATTCACTCTCAAAAAATAGGGATGAAAATAGTAAGTTGGTAAATGCCTAAACACGGTAAATACTAACTATATTCGCAAATATGACAATTTGTTTTGCTTAGACGGGGCACATAATAATAGCCCTAAATGGAGGGAATCCTGTATTTCACGTATCTCACATATGCGTTGTCTGAACCACCTCCTCGTGTTTATTAATCTCCCACCAAAGCTCAGGTGAAAACCTCCCCCATTTCGTCCTGAAGTATAAAGAATAATATCAATCCTCCGCACATATTATCATAATAACATGGATGTTCGTCTGGTCAGAACCATCTGTCCCTACTGCGGAACAGGATGCAGCCTCTCGCTAGCCGTAGTCAACGGACAAGTACGGGGCGTGCATCCCTATCCCCGGTCACCGGTAAACGCCGGAAAACTCTGTGCCCGCGGTCTCTCCTCCGCCGAGTTCGTCAACGCCCCGAACCGTCTTACCAAACCGATGATCAGAAAAAACGGGACCCTTGAGCAGGTATCCTGGGAAGAAGCGCTCGCCTATACGGCAAAACGTCTGAAAACCTATCTCCCTTCAGAGATCGGGATCCTCTCCTCCCCCCGCGTATCCAACGAAGACAACTATGTCATGATGAAGTTCGCACGGGGCGTTTTAAAAACCAACAACATCGACCACTGCGAACGCTTGTCCCACACATCGACCGTCCAGCCGCTCATCGAATCGTTCGGCTATCCTGCGATGACAAACAGCATCTCGGATATAGCCGCAGCAGACTGTATCCTCGTACTCGGTTCAAACGTGTTCCGTCAGTTCCCTCTCATTGGGCGGGCAATCATCACCGCACAGCAGAACGGCGCAAAATACATCTGCGCAGACCCGCGAAAAACCTTCACCGGCTCAACCGCTGACCTGACCTTACAGTTTTACCATGGTTCGGATGTCGCACTCCTGAATGGGATCATGCAGGTGATCTGTACAAACGGCTGGGAAGATGCCGGCTTCATCGCGGCACGGACAGAAGGGTATCCGGCATTTTATGACCGGATCATGCAGCCGGCATACGGTCTTGACCAGGTCTCCAAGGCAACGGGCGTCGCTCCCGAAGCGATCCTCAAGGCCGCGGAATGGATCTCTTCGGCAAAAGCATGTTCCATCATCTATTCTACCGGCGTCACCAAGTTTGGCGCAGGCGACGATGTTATCCATACCATTGCAGACCTCCAGCTTCTGACCGGGAACATCGGAAAGAAAGGAGCCGGCGTATCCCCCCTTCGGGGACAGAACAACATCCAGGGGGCCTGTGATATGGGGATCCTCCCCGAATACTTTACCGGCTATCAGCGGGTCGATGATCCAAAAGTCCATGCGGCGTTCTCCGGGGAATGGAAGTTTTCTGACGGGATCGCTGGACCGACCCGCGGACTGGACAGTACGGAAATGATGGATCGTCTGCAGAAGAACACGGGCGAGATCAAAGCCATGTATGTTCTCGGCGAGAATCCCGTGCTTTCCGGCCCCGACCTGGCGGAGTCCCGGGAGACGTTTTCCCATCTTGAGTTCGTGGTCGTCCAGGATATTTTTCAAAACGAAACCGCGGAGTTTGCCGATGTCGTATTTCCGGCGGTCTGTTTTGCAGAAAGGGACGGGACCCAGACGAATACGGAACGCCGGGTCCAGCGGCTGCAGAAAGCTCAGGACGGCGTGGGGGAGGCAAAGCAGGATTGGAAGATCCTCGCGCTTCTTGCAGAGAAGATGGGGTATGCAGAGCAGTTTCCCTGGAAATCATACGGGGAGATCTTTGCCGAGATCGTGCAAATGACCCCGATCTATGCGGGGATGACGTATGACGAAGTCGGGCGGCCGGAAGGTATGCAGTGGCCCGTCACTGAAGCAGGAAGTGAGCAGCTGTATGCCGAAAAATTTGCCACAGCAAACGGGAAAGCCCGGTTCATTCCTGCGGAGTGGGCGCGGACCTGCGAACATACGACGCCTGAGTTTCCGTTTCTGTTTTCGATGGGAAGATGCATCTTCCACTGGGATACCGGAAAGATGACCCGGAGCAATACCCAGACGGCAAACTGGATCGAGATCCACCCGGAGGATGCAAAAGAACTCGGGATCGCGGAGGGAGACAGGGTGGATATCGAAACCAAAGATAAGATCCTCTGCGGAACGGCACGGATCACGGATGAGATCCTCGAAAAAACGGTGTTTATGCCGTCACATTATGTGGATGCACAGAGCAGTGATCTGATCCAGAATACGTCGCTGGATGCTGCCGCACGTATGCAGCCGGTGCGGATCCGGAAAATCATTTGAAACAGCCGAGCATGCACTGAGAAATCTTGATGTTGTTTTTTATACACCAGCTGCCGATCTCGGTTAAGGGTATCTGGTACTTTTCAGCGATCATGTGTGCTTTGCCGCAGGTGATCGCGGTTTCGATGCCTTCGGTACGGAGGATGGTCTCAATATCCTGTGTCATATGATTATGAAGGAGGCGATGGTCTATAAATCCATGGGAGCCGGAATGCAAAAGAGGAGTTTATGTCTGTTGCACGCCCTCTTCTTCAATACAGATCGGTTTACTCCCTGCCATCAGATAATAAGAACTCATTTTCATGATCTTCCGATACCACGGAAGCTGCCTGCACTGATTCTCCGTGATCTGTTTCAGATCAAGACAGGCAACCTCTTCTAAACCCGTCTCTGCAAAATACGTCCGCACAACATCAGGAGAAACACCGCCATTATGCGGCAGAGCGGCACGGACCTCCTCGCTGTAACTTCGTTTTCCGTGCGGATGCGCCTCAAGCCTGTGTGCGAGCATATCACTCACCTTCCTGCGGGCTTTCGTGATCGACGATCCGTCATCCCAGACCCCGTCGATCACCAGCACCACACCCCCTGGCTTTGTGATGCGGAACCAGTTTTCAAGAGCCGTCGCCGGATGAGGAAGGGTCCAGAGAAGATGCCGGTTGACCACGACATCGAACGTATCATCCGAAAACGGCGGGTACTCCGCATCCCCCTCGGTAAAGGTCATGGAAAGATCATGCTCCGCGGCTTTCCTGCGGCCGACCTCCATCATCCCTTCCGATAGATCGATGCCGGACACCTCGTGTCCCATCTCCGAGAGAATAAGACCCATCGCGCCCGTCCCGCACCCTACATCGAGAATACGGAGGTTGTCGTTCTTTGGTAAAACTGCGTTGAACGCCTCCATCCAGAGACGCTTCTCTTCTTCCGTTGCTATACCGTGAGAAACATGGGAATCATAATACATTGACTCTGCATTCCAGTTTTCCGCGATATCTGCTTTGAGTTTACTTTCTTCCATAATAATCAATTACCCATCCAAAAGGAAATGTCCTTTCGAAACCTCGGAAAATGTTCCCTCTCCGGTAAACGAGGAGGTATCATACTCAAGAGATTTTTTCTTCCGTTCAAAATCCGGATCCGGCACCGGTATCGATGAGAGAAGTGCCTTTGTATACGGATGAAGCGGATGTTCAAACAGTTCTTTCGTCTCTGCCATCTCCACGATCTTTCCCTTCAGCATAACTGCCGTCCTGTCACTGATAAACCGGATAAGAGAAAGATCGTGTGCAATGAAAATGAACGTGAACTGATGTTCCTTCTGCAGATGCTGGAACAGTGTCACGATCTGGGCCTGAATGGATATATCGAGCGATGCGATCGGTTCATCGGCAATGATAAGATCGGGTCGGATCGCAATTCCCCGTGCGATCGCGACCCGCTGCCGTTGCCCCCCGGAAAGCTCTCCCGGGTACTTCGTTCGGTAATGCTCGGAAAGTTCGACGTTTTCCAGCGTCTCTTTGATCCGGGCATCGAGTTCCTCAGTACTTTTCATGACCTTATTGATCGTCATAGGCTCGGCGATGATCTGTTCAACAGTCATATGGGGATTCAAGGCCGCTGCGGAATCCTGAAAAATGATCTGCATATTCTTCTGCAGATCTGATTTGTTCTGCCGGAACACATCCTTATCGGAGATCTTATTCCCTTTGAAAAAGATCTCGCCGCTCGTTAGCCGATTCACGCCCATTAACGTACGGGCAACCGTGGATTTTCCCGAGCCCGTCTCACCCACAATGCCGAATACCTCTCCCTCATTCACGGAAAAACTTATTCCGTCAACTGCTTTGATGGTCAACTGACGGTTTATCCGGAAATACTGGGTAAGATCGCGGACTTCAAGAATCGGATCATCAGTCATGCGGCACGCTCTGATTTGAGAGAGATCGGCGGAGTGACCTCTGGGGCCCGTTCATCGAGCAGCCACGTGGCGGCAGAATGTGTTGGCGAAACCGCAATCAGCGGGGGCATCAGTTCATAATCGATCTTCATCGCATACTCATTCCGGATTGCAAATGCATCTCCCGGAGGAGGATTCACCATCAGCGGCGGCATGCCGGGGATGGGACGGAGGGGCTGCCCCTCCTTTGCAAGAGACGGAAGTGCCCGCATCAGACCCCAGGTATAGGGATGACGGGGATCATAAAAGACCTCTTCGGCAGTCCCGATCTCTACGATCTTTCCTGCATACATGACCGCAACACGATCCGCGATACGTGCGACCACGCCAAGATCATGACTGATGAACACGATCGAGATCCCGGTCTTGTCCCGGATATCGAGCAGGAGATCCAAAATCTTCGCCTGGACCGTAACATCGAGCGAAGTTGTCGGTTCATCGGCAAAAAGGATCTTCGGTTCCGAAGCAAGAGCTATAGCAAGAACGCACCTCTGCCGCATACCTCCTGAAAAGAAATGCGGCTGAAGGGAATATCTCTCAACCGGATTATCGATCCCGATAAGCTCTAAGAGGGCGATGGCCCGTTGTTTTGCCTCTTCCTTACTCACCTTTCGGTGCTTAAGGATAGCCTCGGTGATCTGTTTTCCGATCGGCATTGTCGGATTCAGCGTCGTCATCGGATCCTGGAAGACCATCGATAAGAGAGTCCCCCGGAGTTTCCGCATTTTTTTCTCGCTGAAATCCGTGATATCCGTACCGTCTGCAATGATCTTTCCAGATTCAATGATCGCATTTTTCGGCAGGAGTTTCATCACCGACTGGCACATCACGGTCTTTCCGCATCCGGACTCTCCAACAATAGCTAGAATCTCGCCCTTGTTTAGTTCCAGACTGACGTCTCTCACTGCCTGGACTTTCCCATCAGGGGTAGTAAAACTCACCGACAGGTTTTCGAGTTGTAAAAGCGGATCCATAAAAAAAAATTATTTGTTGAGTGTCCAATTCTCAATATTCCACATCACACCAACTGCGTGGTGACCGAGAACTCTTGTTGTGTCAAGACCGGATAATCCATTGATGCTCACATAATTTCCGTCAAGATACGATACAAGAACGATACCCGGATCCTCCGCGTATGCGACCTCAAAATCTCCATAGATCGTGTGACGTTTCGCGTCATCGGTTTCATGCCGTCCGGCTTCAAGCAGTGCGTCTACTTGAGGATTGGAGTAGGACATTGTGTTCCCGGATGCACCAGTCACATAATTTGAATAGACCATATCCGGATCGAACTGTGCTGCGTATCCGGCGAGGAAACCGTTGTATCCAAGCTTCCAGTCGAATCTCGTAACAAGAACGACCTCCATATCGACGCCTGCTTCTTTCAGCATCTGGGAACAGAGGTTGGCGATATCGACACGCTCTTCTTCATATTCACGGGTCTGGATCGTGAAGTGGAACTTTTCACCGTTCCGCTCGTAGATACCGTCACTTCCTTTGACCCAGCCGAGTTTTGCCATCTCGTCGGCAAACTTCGTCAGATCGTAGGGGTAGATATCTGCCGCCGTGTTTCCTCCGTATTCATTGCACTGGATCGGACTGTATGCCGCGAATCCTCTGCCGTCAAGCACGCTCTTTACTACTGCGTCCTTGTCGATCGCATAGTTGAGAACACCGATAGAATCGCCGTTTTTCTGCCAGAAATCGCTGGCCATGTCCATAGACATCCCGCGATAATCCGCGGTCTTGAAATCGATGTTCTTATATTTATCATTGTTTCTGAAGGTTTTTGCGTAGTTTGCATTCAGCCAGGCAAGATCTGCCTCTCCGGTCATAAGCATCGTTGCTTTGGTGCTCTCTACCGAAACGGTCTTGTAGATGACCCGATCAATGGTGGGGATCTTATCATAATACGCCGTGTTCTTCTCAAGAACGATCATCCCGCCGGCAGTATCCCAGTCAACGAATGTATATCTTCCAGTTCCGACAGGGTTCTGGTTAAACGTGTCGGTGTTGATGTCTTTTCCTTCCAGAAGATGTTTCGGGATGATGCCGATCGTGAAGTACCCGGGCATCGCCGCATTGAAGTCCTTCATCTTTATGACAACCGTGTAGTCATCCGGCGCAGTTACGCTCTCGATATCCTGATAGTTGCTGGTTATACTTGCAGAAAGCCTCTCATCGTTCACTAAGGTGTCATAGGTGAATACAACATCATCAGCGGTGAACGGCTCGCCGTCATGCCAGGTCACCCCTTTTTTGAGGTGGAAGGTATAGACCATGGTATTCGGGTCATAGGTATAACTCTCGGCTAAATCTACGACCGGCGTTCCATCCCCGGAATACTTCATCAGTCCAGAAAAGATGAGATCGGGAAGTTCATCATGGTTGTTCAAAAGCGGGTTGATCGTGTCTTCGGATTCTCCGGCATACACGAGCGTATTACTCATGTCTGTATTGCCCGAATCAGAAGTGTTTGTACATCCTGCACAAAAAGTCAGGAGCAATGCCGCACAGATACAGAGTGCAAAAATAGCCACAGTACGTTTGTTCGTCATAGTTGATTTTTCCATAAGCGAGATAATACTCGTGATTTTTCCTATTCACACATCCGATCTTTCATCGCAGACATCATCAGATCATACGAATTTTAAAATTAATATGTAATGGGCATTACTAATCTGTATTCGATACGATATAAATATTACATATTTATAAAAAAGTAATATTGTGGGAATTATAATCTGTTGGGTCGTTTGTTTGTTTCTTTCCGGAAACAATTAGCGATCGTCGTAATACAGGAGAGTGTCACGACCAGAAACAGTCCCGGAATGATGATGACCCACCAGGTATTGAGGAGGAGCGCCCTGTTGGCAAGTGAGAGCATACTGCCCCACGAGAGGATATCAAGGGGAAGACCGAGACCAAGGAAACTTAAGGTAGCTTCCATGGTGATACAGGCACTTATGCTGGATACGACGACGAACATGATCGCGGGAATGATATTCGGGATCAGATGGACCCTGACAAGATGCCCGAAACTCGACCCCATCGACTTTGCGGCGAGGACGTATTCGTTATTGCGTATCTGCCGGACTTCACTCCTGACGATTCTCGCAAGAGCAAACCAGCCGGTTATTGCGATAACGACGGAAATGGTAAGGATATTTTGTGTTCCCATAATGGCTATCAGCAGTATCGCCAGAAGAATGGTCGGGATGCTGTGAAAAAGTTCTACGAAACGCTGCATGATCATATCGCCGGATGTTCCTGCAGTACCGTTAACACATCCGTAGGTGATGCCGAGTATCGTAATCATAGCCGTTCCAAGAAGACCGACGAGAAGCGATGTCCGGCCGCCGTACCAGATGAGAGAGTAGATATCCCGGCCAAGCGAGTCCGTTCCGAAATAGAATTCACTGTTCGGGGCTTCATTGAGATGGTTGAGATAATACATCGAGGGATCATGGTTGCTGATAAAGTTTGCAAAGATACATCCGAGAACGATTGTGGAGAGGATGATGATCGGGATCCAGGGAAGTTGTTTGAGTTTAAAGAGGAGCGAAGGTTTTTGCTCGGGTTGTTCCCATGTCCGGTAATCGGGACCGACGATCTCGAACAGAGAGGAATCTAATTCTCCCATGTTGATCCTCCCGCATCTTTCATTCTGGGATCAATGACTTCATTGATCGTATAGGCAACGATGCTGGTTATGATGACGAGTGCCCCGGTTATGAGTACCAGTAACATCAGAAGGTTGTAGTCATGACATTTGGCAGCTATTACGGACATATTCCCGATGCCCGGATAATTGAAGACGGCTTCTGCGATGTAGGTCCCGCCAAGTACATGCGGGACAGAGATCGCCATGAGATTGATGATTGTGGGGGCAACGTTTCGCAGAGAGTGTTTCCAGACGATGGCACGTTTTGTAAGACCTTTCGCCTTCGCGAGAAGAACATAGTCTTTCCTGTTTTCGTCCAGGAGTTTATTTCGGATCATGTATGCGTAATACCAAATGTGGGTCACGATCATTACCGTCAATGGAAGGATGAGATGCCAGATCCGGTTGAGGATGTTGCCTGACATACCGTAATCATATGCGCCGCTCGAAGGGAACCAGCCGAGGTTGACACTGAATATGAGGACGAGGACAAGACCCAGCCAGAAGGCAGGGATGAAGTAGGTTATCGTACCAATTTTGCAGACGAGCCGGTCGAAGAAGGTGTCTTCGTGGAGGGCACAGGCAATAGCAAGGAGGATGGCAAGCGCGAATACAAGAAGGTAGGCGGTGAGACCCAGAATGAGGGTGTTGCCGATCAGCGGTGCTATCACATCCATGGCAGGTATCTTGTACTGCAGAGAGATGCCAAAGTTTCCGGATAATGCATGCGTGATCCAGGAGATATATTGAGAGAAGATGGAACCATCAAGCCCCAGGTATACCCGTGCAGCCTCTAATTCAGAGGTGGTCATGGATTCTATTGCGTCGCCGTAGAATGCCTGAAGGGGGTCACCCGGTGCAAGGCGGGAGAAGACGAAGACGATAATAGAGAGGAGGAACATGGCCCCCACGAATAGGAGGATGTTTTTGAGGAGTTTTTCGAGAAAGAGATTGTGTTTGAGTGTCATTTTCCACCGGGAATATTGGGGTGCCCCCAAATTGGTGTTATGATATTAATTATTGTACAATATAAATAATACACTTTTTATAATTCGTAATACTGAAATGAGTGGTCGATCCGTGACTTTCGTGATGGTGAGCGCAGTCTGCGGAGATGGAAAAAAATCGAACTGGTAGTATTAACTGCAGTTGAAAAAAAGCAGGTCCGAGGGGACCTGCTCGCAAGGCAAAGCCTTGGTCGCAAATCAGAGATTTGGTCGCAAATTAGAGATTTGCTCCGCTAAGACCGGTCCTATGGACCGGTCCGCCTCAGCTAAGGTTGTCCGCTTTCAGCGTCCAACCCACCCATCAACGAGCTTCCCAAAAAGCATAATGAGAAACCCAAGAAACAGGAGGATGAGCTTCCTGAGTTTATTGGAGATCTGCATCTCCGGTCTCCCTCAGTTCAGGGCCGGCTTGGTGTCTGCCCAGGCATCGACCGCGGCGATGGTAGCGTCGTCGGCATAGCCGGAGACGGTCATCGACTCCCGGTTGAGACTGATCTGGAAGGTGTCGGTCCCGAGCTTGGCGGAAATGCGGACATTCCACGTGGCTTCGGTACCGATCTCGGAGGTCTCTGCCGTACCGCCGTTCCCGAATGCGGTCTTGAGATCCGCACTGCCGGTAAGAGCAGTGATTGCTGCGGCATACTCGGCACGAGTATATGCCGTGACCTGGACCTTGCCGTTCATTTCGGAGGTTTCCGGGTCAAAGTACCCGACATAGGTCTTGTAGGTCTGCTTACCGAGTTCGACCTCGGCGAGGCTGAGGGGGTTGTCAACGCCCGTAATTTCTGCGATGATCGCATCATACGCGGCGGCGTTCGTAAACTCTGCGGTGAAGATCCGCTTTGCGGACTTCGAGATTGCTGTCTGAATGAAATCAGCTGTCATGGTTTTTCTTTCCCGAGATCAGTTGGGGCCCCGTCCAACCTCTATACAATTATACGATTGATTAGGGTATAAATCTGGAAAAATGTGCGATTTTGCAACTTTTTTATAAGTTTATATATGATGAATGTACCTGGTTCTGAGAAGAACTTCTTATGGATCAGGAAAGAACCAGATCAGTATCTAAAAAATAAAAGGAGAGGTGCGGTCAGAGTCTGAGCCGCTTTTTGAGGTCGTCTGGGATAGAAAGCACTATGGGTCTTTCCAGGCCGTGTGCCCGCATCGCCCGCATCACCGAGTGCCGTGATGCCCCGATTTGGGACGCGATCTGTCTGTTGGTAAGTCCCTCTTTGAGGAGTTGAATGAGAAGGTTCCGGTCAAGTAATTCTGGATACTGGTACCACATCATTCCGTGACCCGCACCACTTTCGCAAGACTCTCGTGCGGCTCCTTCTTCACATACCTCGCCGCCTCGTTTGCCGGGAGCACCTTCTTCAGATCCTGCAGATTCACCCGCTCGACCTTCGCCACCCGGTCGCGGCCCGCCGTCTCTACGGAGATCGCATACAGAGACTTCAGACCGATGAACCGCTTCGCATCCGACGGGCGGATGAACACCAGCTCGTCATAGACATCCGGCAGCTCGTCCTGCAGAAGATCCGTGTTCACGACATCGTCCGTCGGGATCTCGAGGAGGAACTCCGCTGATGTGAGTCCAACGCTCCGGATCTCCGCAATCAGCTCTTTATGGCGTTCTTCGAAGGTCTTCGTCAGCTCCTTCATACAGTAGAGGAACTCCTGATACCGGTATGCCGCGGCGTATTCGTCTTCGGACACCGGCCACCACTCGAGGAGCAGGATCTCCAGAGCCGCCGGGGTAAGCGGAGTGAGCGGGACGGGCGGGGTGAGCGGGTCGGATGAGGCGGTCAGTGAAGTGAGCGGCGACTCGTCCATCACGGCACCTCCTTGTAGGTCCGGCGGGTCACGATCCGCCAGATCGTGCATCGTGAGACCCCGTATTCCTCTGCCATTTCCTGTGTCGAAACACCCGCGGCATACCTCTCCCGCATCGATTCGACTTCGTCCGTGCCGAAGATCCGGAGCATATACCCGGACCGGGGACGATTGTTTTCCCGTGAGGTTATGAGCCGGAGGTTTTCGAACCGGCAGTCGGTGAGGTCGCCGTTGATGTGGTCGACCTGGAGGTCGAAGTCGGTCGGGAGGTCTTTGAAGGTCCGGCAGGCTCCGGCGATGTAGACGGCACGGTGCCGCAGCACCCTGACCCGGTGTCCCCGGAATCTGACGGATACCGCCTGGTAGCCGTCGTCGTTTGTGTGGAACCGGATGGGTTTTCCGGTCCGGGAGGAGATGAGCTCTCCTTTGGCGGGGTCGAGTGTCCAGTTCCGGGATGTGAGCTTGGTCATGATGACGAGGTCCTGGAGCCGGATGCCGGGAAGGCGCTGGGCTGGACGCGGAACGCGGACGCCCTCAGCGGAGGCGGGCTGCCCCAAAGGGGCGGCCTTAGCTGAGCAAGTTTTCGAAGGAAACTTGCGACCAAATCTTTGATTTGCGACTGGCTGGGGCGGGTTGGAGACGGAGTCGACAACCTCAGCTGAGCAAGTTTTCGAAGGAAACTTGCGAGTGGGTGCAGTCATAAGATCACCTTTTTCGGGATATGTATCTCCCAGATCTCGACCGTGCCCGCCGCCTCACGGAAGACGGCCAGTTTGAAGCCTTTGCCTCCGTATTTGTGGATGATCTCGCCGATCTCTGCAGGGCTGTAGAGGTAGGCGGAGCCGGCTT
>Ga0265295_1003918_pt1 | contig 20760 bp, 16 predicted proteins | sample Munlansysbiofilm_FD_192503 | JGI IMG/M metagenome (GOLD analysis project Ga0265295, IMG submission 192503) | Leachate microbial communities from a municipal landfill in Southern Ontario, Canada - Methane capture system biofilm | ecosystem: Engineered > Solid waste > Landfill > Unclassified ... | reverse complement strand
TCCGTTGATTGAAAAAGGCTATGTTTATATTGCTCAACCGCCCCTTTTCAAAGTTCAATATGGAAAAACGATTGAATATGCTTATGAAGAAAAAGCGCTGGAAGAGATTTTGTCAAGAATATCCGGCAAACCCGCTCTTCAACGCTACAAAGGGCTTGGCGAAATGAATCCGGAACAATTGTGGGATACAACCATGAACCCGGAAACTCGAACTTTATTGACGGTGGCATTGGAAGACGCCATGGAAGCTGATCGTGTTTTTTCGATGCTGATGGGTGACGATGTTCCAAGTCGAAAAGAATTTATTCAAACCAATGCGGAATTTGCCCGCAATTTGGATGTTTAGTAGGGGGATAGTATGGACAATAACAATCAAATGAACGCCCCACTTGCGAACAAAGTCGTCGAAGTCAACTTGATCAAAGAAATGAAAAGCTCGTTTTTGAGCTATGCGATGAGTGTCATCGTTTCTCGGGCAATTCCGGATGTTCGCGATGGACTGAAACCGGTCCAACGCCGAATTTTGTTTGGAATGGATGAATTAGGTGTTTATCCTGATAAACAATATAAAAAATCCGCACGGATCGTTGGAGACGTCATGGGTAAATATCACCCCCATGGGGACAGCGCGATCTATGATGCGATGGTTCGGATGGCGCAAGATTTCAATTATCGCTATCCGCTGGTGAATGGACACGGGAATTTTGGCTCCATTGATGGGGATGGCGCAGCGCATATGCGCTATACCGAAGCAAGGATGGAAAAGATTTCCGCAGAAATGTTGAAAGATTTACGGAAAGACACCGTCAATTTTATCGATAACTATGACGGTTCAGAAGTCGAACCGCAAGTATTACCAGCAAAAATTCCTAATCTACTTGTAAACGGCGCAACGGGAATCGCCGTTGGCATGGCCACATATATTCCCCCTCACAATTTGGGTGAAGTGATTGATGGATATATCGCCTACATCAACAATCCCGAGATCGATCCGTTGGATTTGATGGAATTAATCAAAGGACCGGATTTTCCGACTGGAGGAAAAATTTTGGGACTTTCCGGTATTCGGGAAGCATATTTGAGTGGAAGAGGAACCATTCGGATCCAAGCCAAAACCGAAATAGTGGAGATGGCGTCAGGGAAAAAGCAGATCATTATCAAAGAGATTCCCTATCAAGTCAACAAAACGACGTTGATTGATCGAATTGCGACCTTGACCAAAGACAAAGTCATCGATGGAATCACGGATCTTCGGGATGAGTCGAATCGAAACGGCATGCGTGTCGTGATGGAACTGCGGCGAGACGTGAATCCCGACGTACTGCTCAATAACCTCTATAAAAATTCGCAAATGCAAGTTTCTTTTGGCATCAACATGCTGGCGCTCGTCAATGACCGGCCAATGGTGTTGCCCTTAAAAGAAATCATCGGGTATTACTTCGATCACCAGGTCGATGTGTTGACCCGTAAAACGAAGTTTGATCTCAACAAAGCGATTCAACGCGAGCATTTGTTACAAGGTTTCATCAAGGCTCTTGACAATATTGATGACGTCATTCATATTATTCGTGAGGCATATGACGATGCAGAAGCCAAGTTGACAGCGAGTTTTGGATTCAGTGAGATTCAAGCAAAAGCGATTTTGGCGTTGCAACTTCGCCGGTTATCCGGACTTGAAGGAGAAAAGATCCATAAAGAGCTTCAAGAGATTGAAAGCGCCATTTCCTATTACAACCGCGTGCTAGAAGACAAAAACATGCAACACCAAATCTTGATTGACGAAGCGTTGGAAATCAAAGAAAAATACAACGATTCTCGTCGTACCGAAATATCCGCTTCTGAAGATTACGATATTGATGATGAGGATTTGATTCCTGTGGAGGACGTGATCATTGCGATCACGACCAACGGATATGTCAAGCGGATGAATGTCGATGTTTATAAATCACAAAACCGGGGCGGCCGGGGAAAAACCGGAATGAAAACAAACGAAGACGACATCATCGATTCCATCATTGCGATGTCGACACACGATTTCCTTTTATTCTTCACATCGTTTGGTCGGGTTTATAAACTCAAAGGATATCGCATACCCAGTTACGGTCGCAACTCCAAAGGCTTGCCAATCGTTAACTTGTTGTCGCTTGGCGAAAACGAATCGCTGACCGCTTGTGTCAGCGTCAAGGATTTCACCGAAGGCAACCTCTTTTTCACCACCGTGAAAGGATTGGTTAAACGAACAAAAGTATCGAGCTTCCAAAACATCAGAATAAACGGTATTCGCGCGGTTTCCCTGAAGGATGACGATCAGCTTCAAAGCGTTAAATTAACCGATGGAACGCGGGATATCATCATTGGTGCCTCCAACGGAAAAGCAATTCGTTTCAATGAAAAAAACGTCCGGATCATGGGGCGTAACGCCGCAGGTGTTCGGGGAATTTCGTTGAATGGAAACGAGGAAGTGATTGGGGTCACCATCGTGACGGAAGATCGCACACAGATATTGGCCATTACCGAAAAAGGCTATGGCAAACAAACCTCTGTTGATGAGTATCGCTTGCAGGGACGTGGCGGTAAAGGTGTTAAGACGATCCATGTCACCGCGAAAAACGGCAATTTGAAAAAGTTGATCAGTGTGGTCGGAGACGAGGATTTGCTCGTGGTAACCGATAAGGGAATGATTATCCGCGTCCCGATTGACCAGATCGCACAAACAAAGCGCGCGACACAAGGAGTGAAAATCATCAATTTACTTGAAGGACATGTCGTGTCTACCATTGCCATGGTTCCAAAAGAAGAATTGATCGATGATGATGAAGCGGAGATCGAAGATAAAGAACTACCTGAAGAAACGATCCCGGTAGTTCATTCTCTCGAACCTTTAGAAAAAACATCGGGCTATCAGGAACTGACTGATTTTGACAACGATGTCGATAGCGATGATGCCGAAGATGAAAACGAAGACGACGAAATCAACGATATTTTAAGCGACAGTTATTAAGGAGGAGCCATCATGCTGGATTTAAAACAAATTCGAGATGAAACCGAAAAAGTCATAGAACGATTGAGTCGCCGAGGCGGTGATTTTTCCTATCTCAATGACTTGTTGGAAGTCGATCGGAAAAGACGGGAAGCCATTGTCGAAACCGAGTTGCTGAAATCCAGAAAAAATGAAGCTTCCCGCTTGATTGGAAAATACAAACAAGAGAAAAAGCCAATCGAACCGTTATTAAAAGAAATCGATGCTTTTCAAGATCAGATTCGCTCGTTGGACGAGTTGGTCAAGAAGAGTGATGAAGAAATCAAGAATACATTACTTCGCACACCCAACTTGCCGGATGATTCCATTCCTATTGGCAAGGATGAATCCGCGAACATCGAAATCAAACGCCATTTGACCCCGAGAGGTTTTGATTTTCCTTATAAATCTCATTATGAGTTGGGAGAAGCCCTCGATATTCTTGATTTCAATCGTGCCGCGAAAATTGCCGGCAGCCGCTTCGTTGTTTATAAAGGGTTGGGCGCGCGACTAGAACGCTCGCTCATCCAATTCATGATGGATCTTCACGCGAACAAACATGGTTATACGGAGATCATCCCGCCTTATGTGGCAAACGAAACATCGATGATCGCCACCGGCCAGTTTCCGAAGTTTCAGGAGGACGCATTTAAACTGAATGACGACCGAGGACTCTATCTCAATCCAACCGCTGAAGTGCCAACCATCAATTTGCATCGTGACGAAGTGATCGATAAAAATTTGTTGTCGCTCAAATACGTTGCCTATACGACCGCGTTCCGAAAAGAAGCGGGATCTGCCGGAAAAGATACGCGGGGGATTTTAAGGCAACATCAATTTAACAAGGTCGAATTGATCAAATTTACCAAACCAGAAGATTCGGAAGCGGAACATTTGGGAATGTTAGCGGATGCGGAAGACGTGCTGATAACGCTTGGTATTCCTTATCGAGTGATTGTTTTATCAACGGGGGATCTCGGATTTTCCATGAGTAAAACATACGATATCGAAGTTTGGCTGCCTTCCGAACAGAATTATCGTGAAATCAGTTCGGTGTCCAATGCGAATGAATATCAAGCCCGGCGCGGAAACATCAAATTCCGCCGCGAAGAAGGGGCAAAACTGGAATATGTGCACACGTTGAATGGGTCAGGATTGGCGGTCGGACGCACGGTGATTGCCATCATGGAAAATTTCCAACAAAAAGACGGCTCAATCGTGATTCCAGAGGCTTTAAGACCTTACATGGGTGCCTCTGTGATCAAATAGTCGTCATTTAGATGGATCGATAAAAAACGGAAAGTTTGTTTCTGACTAAAAGATTTCCGTTTTTTTTATAGTTGTTCGCGAATTTTAGCCGCGATGTCAGCTAAAGCGTCCTGAGATATTTTCCCCATGTTATTTTGGAAGGTCATCGTGACGTTATCGGCGGGATACCGAGGAATCAAATGAATGTGTAAATGGAATACGGATTGCATGGGTTGATTGACATTCACTAAAAGATTCATCCCGATTGGATGAAATGCGGCTTGAATCGCTCGAGCGATCTCTGGCACCTGACGAAAGATGGTCGCTGCTTGAGGGGGAGTCAAATCGTAAAGAGTGGCCACATGATTTTTTGGAAGAATCAACGTATGGCCTTGGGTTGATTGCGAGATGTCGAGAATCGCGATGAGATCATCATCTTCATAAACGATGTGTGCCGGAATTTCTTTCTTGATGATCTTACAAAAAATACACTCCATTATCTTGTTTCCTCCTGACGAACGAATTCAATCAATTGCCGAAAATCATCGATCCAACAATCTGGGCGCAACAATTCTATGTCTGCTTTTTTTTCTGACCAAGAGACGGCGCAAGTGAGAATTCCCGCATTTTTCCCCGATAAAATATCGGACGGATTGTCTCCCACCATAAGTGCGTGGTGGCATCCGAGGTGTTTCAACGCTTTCTCGATCGGTTCTGGGTGGGGCTTGTGATGGAGAACATCATCTAGCCCAATAAGGAGATCCAGATAGCGATCGATGCCAAAATGCTGAATCGATGGCAATGCGGATGCCTTGAATTTGGTTGTGACAATCGCAATCTTATACCCCGAAGCTTTCAAAAAATCTAATAACTCGATAACATAGGGATAAAGAGTAATAGTATCAAATTCCATTTGGCGATAGAAGCGAAGATAGGTATCGATCATCGCTTGCACATGCTCAGGGTCAGGATTCATTTTTTCGAACACAGCTTTGAGTGGCGGACCGATCATTGCGGAAATATCGCTCTCGGACAACACCAGTTTTGGATAGTGAAACAAAAAAGTCTTTCGGTAACTTTCACTGATCAACCGATTGGATTCGACTAGCGTGCCATCCAGATCAAAAAGGATCGCTTCTAATTTTGACATTATATCACCGATACCATTATATCAAATAGAAAGAGATTTGGACGATTTATTAATCCATTCCACCGATTCAACTGGTGAAGAAAACAGTGTTGTGATATAATTGACCCGGTGATTTCGTGAAAAAAACCATGATGATATTCAACCCGCAAAGCGGAAAACAAAATCTAGAAAAACGCTTGCCAGAAATCTTGAATATCCTTCGAAGCAACGGGTATGATATTCAAGTTTTTTCGACGAGTTATGTGGGAGAAGCCACTGTTTTTGCCCGTCAAGCATGTGTGGAAAATTATGATATGATCATTATTATCGGTGGAGACGGAACCTTCAATGAATGTGTGAACGGCATGATGGAATTTTCCAAACGGCCGCTCATTGGGTATATTCCCGCTGGGACTTGTTGCGACATCGGCATGACGCTGGGACTGACTAAAAATCCCAACAAAGCCCTTCGCAACATTCTGGTCAATCGACCCGTTGACATGGATGTCGTCAAAGCGAATGACCGGTATTTTTGTTATGTTTCGGGAAACGGAGCGTTCGTCGACATCAGTTATGTCACCGATTCCCGCTTAAAGAAAAAAATCGGGTACTTGGCTTATTTGGTCAAAGGGTTGGAAGAGTTGTTCACGATTCCCAACATGAAAATAAAAGCAGTGCATGACCAGGGCGAAATCAACGGCCGTTTTTCGCTGATTCTCGTCATCAACTCGAAACGGGTCGCCGGAGTCAACTTGATTTACAAACCGACATTGGATGATGGAATGGTCGATGTGGTGATGTATCGCAGTTTGATTCCTCTGAACTGGTTACTCTATTTCATCTCGTTTCTTTTGCCGTTTTGGTCGTCGCCGCTCATCGTTCGTTTTCAAACCAGTACACTTCGCGTGGTATCGAATACTCGCTCACGTTGGAATCTTGATGGTGAATGTGGCGGACTCGGGAATCAGAATTTCCAAGTGTGCAAACAAGCCATACAGATTATCGTTCCACCCAAAATCAAAAAGAAGTATTTCCGCAATCAAGAGGAAACGCATGATTGAAAAATCCATCCGGGAAATCGTTGTCGTGGAGGGCGAGCACGACATCCAACGATTAAAAAGCATTTATCCGGATATTGATTGCGTCAAAACGAACGGAACCGAAATATCGGAGGCGACACTGCAACTATTGGAAAAACTCGCTGAGACCCGCGGGCTCATTTTGTTTTTTGATCCAGATTATCCCGGAAGACAAATCACGCATCGAATCATGAATCGGATCCCTCATTGTCGGGTAGCTTTCCTTTCGGCAGACAACGCTCGAAGTTATAACAAGAAAAAAGTCGGAGTCGAACACGCGGACGAGCAATCGATTCGAGAGAGTCTTCAACACCTTTTTACCGTTCAAAAGAATAGAAAAAACAATGTGAGCAGAGCCGATCTTCAATATCGAAAATATGTGGACGCTGAAGGGGCGGCCACGAGACGAAAACAGCTGGCTAAGCGGTTAGGACTTCCAGAATCAAATGGTAAAACCTTACTGAAATATCTCAATATATTTCAAGTGGATCCCGCGGTTCTGGATGAGGAGAATGTATGAAAAAAGAACCCAATACACTGAGTGATATCAACTACTTAAAAAAGGATGGATTTCGAATCAAAAAACATCTGGGACAAAACTTTTTGAGAAATAACACACTCATCGATCAGATCATTGAGGCCGCGAATTTAACTAAAAACACGGGAGTGATCGAAGTTGGTCCAGGGTTGGGTTCTATGACTGGTAAATTGCTAAACAAAGCGAAAAAAGTATTGGCATATGAAATTGATACCGCGCTTATTCCTTTCTTGAAAAATAAATATTCTACACAAAACAATCTATTTCTCTTGCAAATGAACATTTTGGATGCGGCAATAGATGAAGACATTGAAACATACCTGAGTGATTGCGATGATATCGTCGTAGTCGCCAATCTTCCCTACTATATCACAACACCCATCCTCATGCGCTTTTTAGAGACGTCGACACGGATCGATCGGTTGATTTTAATGATGCAACTTGAGGTTGCCAAGCGGATCACTTCTCGGCCATCGACCAAGGATTATAACGCACTATCCGTTTTGGTTTCTTATCGGGCAAATGCCGAATTTCTCTTTGAGATTTCTCGAGAGAACTTCCTTCCAAAACCAAATGTCGATAGTGCGATCGTCCGGTTGAACATTCAAAATGAACCTCGATTTCCGGCAACGAATGATCGCTATTTTCTAACCTTTGTTCACCAGGCATTTACCCAACGTCGCAAGACGCTTCTCAACAATCTTTTAAGTGCTTATCCCGCCCTTGACCGGCCGATGATCGAACAGGTGTTGAACCGTCATGACCTTGATTTGACGATTCGTGCGGAAGCGTTGACCCTGGCGGATCTCGTGAAGCTTGCCAATGATTTTTACCAGTTGACGCATTCATAAGAAAAATGGAAGGCACCCCCCAAAATCGGTGGGTGTTTTTTAGCGGTCATGATATAATGAAATTAACATCTCAACAAAGGAAGGAATAACGATGAATGCATTGCGAAAGCAAGATCCGGAACTAACTCACTATATCGATGCTGAAAAGAAACGCCAACAATCACATTTGGAACTGATTGCTTCAGAAAACTTCGTGTCTTTGGCGGTTTTGGAAGCAAATGGCAGCGTGTTGACCAACAAGTATGCCGAAGGATATCCGAACAAACGCTATTACGGCGGCTGTGAATTTGTGGATGGAGCCGAAAATTTAGCAAGAGAGCGAGTCAAAGCGTTATACCACGTCGCCTTTGCGAACGTCCAGCCTCATTCGGGTTCGACTGCAAATATGGGAGCGTATCGCGCCATCTTGTCTCCTGGGGATATCGTCATGGGCATGGCTCTCGATCAAGGCGGTCATCTCACGCATGGCCATCCGCTTAATTTCAGCGGCATTGATTATGAATTTCATCCGTACTATGTCAATAAAGAAACAGAAATGATCGATTATGACCTCTTGGCGCAAATGGCACTCCAAATCAAACCAAGATTGATCGTCGCCGGTGCGAGCGCTTATCCCAGAATTCTCGATTTTCAACGGTTTCGGACCATTGCGGACTCGGTTGGGGCTCTGCTCATGGTTGATATGGCCCATATTGCTGGACTCGTTGCGGCCGGACTTCATCCGAATCCTTGCGACGTGGCCGATATCGTGACCTCTACGACCCATAAGACACTCCGGGGACCGCGTGGCGGCATTATTCTTACCAACAACGAAGAAATTGCAAAGAAAGTTGACAAAGTGATTTTCCCAGGAATTCAAGGTGGTCCACTCATGCATATCATTGCGGCCAAGGCAGCGGCGTTCAAAGAAGCCGCTACCATGGAATTCAAGCATTATCAAGAACAAGTCGTTCAGAATGCCAAGGTCTTTGCCGAACGGTTTGTAGAGCTCGGCTATCATGTTGTTTCCGGCGGAACTGACAATCATCTGTTGTTGTTGGATACGCTATCCAAAACAGGCTTGACCGGGAAAAAAGCGGAAAACCTGCTGGACAGTGTCCATATCACCTGTAACAAAAATACCATTCCTTATGATACGCAAAAACCGTTCATTGCCAGCGGAATTCGCTTGGGAACACCGGCAATGACCACGCGTGGTTTGAAAGAAGCCGAATTTATCCTCGTTGCTGATCTGATTGACAAAGTCCTGTCTGATCCGGAAAATTCCACAGTTTGTGATGAAGTGAAACAAGCGGTGATTCAATTGACGAATCGATATCCTTTGCCCTATTGATCTCCTTAGTAAAAAAAATAGAAAAAGAATGAAATATATCTTGTCTCGATGAAAAATCGGCTTATAATATTAATTATTATGTCAATTGCCCAATTGTAAGAGACGTGGATCATTCGATCAATTGGAGATAGTGAATAGCGTTTTTAAGGGGGAGATTCGTATGGGGAAATATACCAAAGCTGATATTTTAAAGAGCGCGAAAGAAGAAAATGTCCGTTATATCCGGTTGATGTTCACCGATATCAACGGAACCATCAAAAGCGTTGAAATACCAGTCGGTCGCTTAGAAACCGCACTCGATGGACACGTCATGTTTGACGGGTCATCCGTGGAAGGGTTTGTTCGAATCATGGAAGCGGATATGTATCTAAGACCGGATTATGATACTTGGCTCATCATGAGGTGGGAAGAACCGACTTACGGCATGGTTGCTCGTTTGATTTGTGATGTATTTACACCCGATGGGAAACCGGCATCGGCTGATCCGAGAAGTACGTTGAAACAAGTCGCCAAAAAGATGGATGCTTTAGGTTTTTCGGCTCTCAATATCGGGTTTGAACCGGAATTCTTTTTGCTGAAGTTAAGTGAAAACGGTGAAATCACCCTGAATGTCACCGATCAGGGCGGGTATTTTGACTTATCTCCAATCGATGGAGCGAGCGATTGCCGTCGCGACATCGTTTTGGAACTCGAACGAATCGGGTTTACCATGGAAGCCAGCCATCATGAAGTGGCTCCGGGTCAAAATGAGATCAATTTTCACTTTTCCAATATTGTGGAAGCTTGTGACAATGTCCAAACCTTTAAACTCGTCGTTAAAAACATTGCCAGGCGTCACGGGCTTCATGCCACATTTATGCCGAAGCCGATTGCAAAAATCAACGGTTCCGGAATGCACACCAATTGCTCACTGTCGGATATGAACGGTCAAAACGCTTTTTATGATCCAAATGATCCCATGGGACTATCACTGGTATGTCGGCAATGGTTAACGGGTATCCTCACGCATTCCCGACACTTTTGCGCCATTACCAATCCAACGGTAAATTCGTATAAACGGCTAGTTCCAGGATACGAAGCGCCTTGTTATGTCTCTTGGTCAGAACACAATCGCTCCGTGATGGTTCGAATCCCCGCGACTCGAGGCGTCACGACCCGAACGGAAATCCGGAGTGTGGATACCTCTTGTAATCCCTATCTCGCCATGGCGGTCATTTTGGCTTCCGGGCTGGACGGCATTGAACGAGAATTGCCTTTGATTGATCCAATCAATGAAAATTTGTTTTCGTTGACCGAGGCCGAGCGATTGGCCCTTGGAGTCAGAAATCTACCCGATAATCTGAAAGAAGCAATCGATTTACTGAAAGAAGACCCCTTGATGAAAGCAACACTGGGAGAGCATATTTTCCAAAAATTCATCGAATTGAAAAACAACGAATGGGATGAATTTCGTTCAACAGTCACGGAGTGGGAGATCCGACGCTATATCAAAGTGATCTAATCTGGAAATCCTTACGGCGAAAAATTAAAAAAAGTAGACTTTTCTCAATATGTACCTTATCGATCGGACTCCTTGAATAAAAAGGATGCTCTGGATTTATAAGGTACATTTTTATCTTGTCATAGCGTCTACTTTTTTTATTCTCACGGTTCGAGGAATGATGCATTTATGGCTTAAATAGCTACCAAATTCATCGAATGATCCTTCAAGCACTTGTCATTTTTAAGCGGCAGGCTTAAGACGATTTTTCCAGCAATGTCTGTAAGTCCGAGACGGAAAAATCAAACTTTTTTTTGCAAAATTGACAGACGGTCTCAATGGCTTCACTTTTGTCGATCAATTCATTTAATTCGGCTTTGCCAAGCGAAATCAAGCCGGCTTCAAATCGCTCCCGGCGACAATTGCAGCGATAAAAGAGGGGAAGAGGAGGATAAATAAGAACATCCGTTCCCGCAATCATTTGAACGATTTTTTCTGGCGATGTTCCAGAGTGGATCAAAGAGGAGATGGGTGGCAATTCTTGAATGCGGGCTTCAATTGTTTTTAAAGTGTCATCCGTCGCCCCGGGCATAGCTTGGACAATGACACCACCGGCAGCTTTCACGCTTCCATCGGTATCGACCAACACACCCAAAGCGACCGCGGAAGGAATTTGTTCGCTCTTAACAAAATAATAGGAAAAATCATCCCCGATTTCGCCCGTTTGAAGTTCGACACTGGAGGTAAAAAAATCACGCACTTTCAAATCTTTGGTAATTCGGAGAAACCCATTTCTTCCAACGACACCGCCGACATCCAATTTTCCCTCGCTTTTAGATTGATGCACATGAGGGTTGGTGAGGACTCCTTTGACTTCTCCGTGGGCATTGCTGAGGGCGATGATTTTTCCAATCGGGCCATTCCCGTCGATTTGAACGGTGATATCCTGATCCTCTTTCAACAGTGCGCCCATGATCAGCGTTGCCGTCAGGGTTCGACCAAAAGCAGCCGTCGCTGCCGGCCAAGTATCGTGGATTTCTCGCGCTGTTTCAACGAGATTAGTCGTTGAGGCGGCATAGATCCGGATGGTTTTATGAAACGCTTGGGCTTTGATCAAATAGTCTGTCAAATTTATCACATCCTGTGATTCATTATAACACGCCATTCAAAAAACGGCTGTCGAACTGATTGGGGATATGTTATAATATTTTTACTTGTTAAAAGAAAGGCTGATCCGGCATGAAGTGGCAAATTGATGAACTTGAAATCGACAATCAAATCGTCATTTCCCCGATGGCCGGTATCACCAATCCGGCTTATCGAGGAATTTTAAAAGAATACGGAGCCGGCTTGATATACACCGAAATGGTTTCTGATAAAGGCTTGGGATATCAAAACAAAAAAACCTGGGAGATGTTGGAAATAGTTCCTAGCGAACATCCGATATCGCTTCAACTCTTTGGCAGTGAACCGGAATCCATGACAAAAGCGGCACGGATCATCGATCAAGAAACAACCGCGGATATAATTGATATCAATCTTGGATGCCCCGTACCCAAAGTCATTAAAAGCGGGGCCGGGTCACGATTGATGTGCGTTCCGGACAGGGTATTTGCCATTGTGTCTTCCGTGGCGTCAGCGGTCAAAAAACCGGTCACAGTCAAAATAAGAAGTGGCTGGGACAGCCAACATATCAATGCTGTGGAAATCGCTAAAATATGCGAGAAAGCAGGAGCGAAGGCAATTGCGGTCCATGGTCGGACAAGAGCACAGGTGTATTCAGGAAAAGCGGACTGGGACATCATTAAAGCCGTGAGAGAAGCGGTAAAAATTCCGGTGATTGGCAACGGGGATATCACTTCGCCAGAAATTGCCAAACGAATGCTCGATGAAACGGGTTGCCAAGCAATTATGATTGGCAGAGGCGTTTTGGGTCGACCTTGGTTGGTTCGTCAAGTCCAAGAATATCTTGAAACGGGCACTTATGAAGAAAGGGTTTCTTTGCAAGAAAGATGCCAAATCATCTTTCGTCATTTGCAGCGGCTCAAAGAATCCAAAGGAGAAAAATTGGCCGTGCTGGAAATGCGCAGTCACGGAGCTTGGTATCTAAAGGGATTGAAGAACGCATCTGACATCAAAGTCCAACTATCCGCAGCGCAATCTATTTCTGATTTTTCGAAAATTATCCAAACATATTTCTCTTATCTTGAGACGCTCGGAAACTGATTTGTTCCATCACACCGAAACTCAAACATTGATTCAATACAAAATACGTTTCAATAAAAACGGCTGTCAGCGTGTTTCGCTGTCAGCCGTTTGTTTTAACTTTGCAGATGAAATAACCAATAAAATAAGAGGTTGACTTGGTTGAATAAGCGACATCACTGAACGTAAATAGCGTATTTGTTCAGCAAGAGATCGTCCAATTCGACAAGTAGCCGGATCCCTTCATTGGAAAAGATTGTCTCTTGGATATGGGTGTGTTTTTTTAGATAATTGAATAATTGTCCTTGATCAAACGGGATCAACATCCTCACAACATGTCGATCTTTGTGAAGCAGCTGATCGATCAGCTCCAGTAATTGGTCAATGTTGAGATCGTTGAGGGCGCTCACGTGAATCGAATAAGGATAATCATCAATTGGTAGTTTTTCACAATTATCGATTTTGTTATACACATGAATGATGGGGATATCTTCCACGCCTATTTCTTTGAGTACCGATTCTGCAACCTCGAGTTGATTGGTGTAATTCGGATTGGCGGCATCGATGACATGGAGGATCAAATGCGATTCTTTGATCTCTTCCAATGTGGATTTGAACGCTTCAATCAGATGATGCGGCAGTTTGGAGATGAATCCGACGGTATCGGTCAATAAAAAATGATGATTGTTCGCCAAGGTGATTTCCCGCGTTTGTGTTTCTAGCGTGGCAAACAACATGTTTTTTTCAAACATATACTTATCGGCTTTCTTGCTGGAATGCTCAAGTAGCGCATTCATCAAGGTTGATTTTCCGGAGTTTGTATAGCCAGCAATCGCCACCGTTTTGACATCCGCTTGTTTTCGCTTTTTTCGTTGGGTTCTTCTCACTTCGACAACATCACGGAGTTCGCTTTTTAGCTTGGCGATGCGATCTCTCAATATCCGACGGTCGATTTCCAACTGTTGTTCTCCAGGTCCTTTGGATCCGGTACCGCTTTTTTGCCGAGAGAGTGAGCGATACATTCCAATAACTCGTGGCAAAAGATACATTGATTGAGCAAGCTCGACTTGCAACATGGCTTCTTTGGTTTTTGCCCGTCGGGCAAAAATATCTAGAATCAGCACCGTCCGGTCAATGATCTTCGTTTCCAACACCCGTTCCAGATTTCGAATGTGCGAAGGGCTGAGCTCATCATCAAAAATCACCAAATTGGCATCTAGCGTTTGAATATCCTGTTTTAAACTTTCCACTTTTCCTTGGCCGATATAATAATTCGCGGTCGGTTCGTTTGCTTTTTGGGTCGTGACCTGCACAACTTCAATATCGCACGCTTCCGCCAATCGAGCCAATTCTTTCATTGAAACATTGAAATCGTCGTTTTGATGACAATCCAAACCGACCAAGATTGCTTTTTCCAAAGTGCATCACCTAATATATTATTATACATCAACTAACCGAAAAAACAGCGATTTGAGGTCAAAAATCCTCTATATAATTAAAGTGATTTATGTTATAATAAATCGATTATCTGGGATTAACAAGGAGACAAGCAATGAAAGCCGAGCCTAGACAAGATAAGAAGACGTGGCGAACCGGATGGAACCGAGTCAAGAAAACACTGACGAATTTCTGCCATTCCGTCAAGCGGTTGATTGACGACGCTCTTCTTTCTCGAAAGAAAACCTTATGGATGCTGGCATTGGTCGTCCTCACAGTACTTTTCGGCGTCCAGATCCTGATCATATTGGTCAGAAACAGTTTTTACAACAATTTTTCGGATGATATTTTACAATATTATACGATCATTGTTGATTTTATCCGTCAACTGAAAGACGGATCGATTTCGCTTTTCAATTTAAATAACTATCTGGGAGCGTCGATCTTTTCTGATATTTATTATGTGCCGCTGGATATTTTCACCGGCATCACGTTTGTCTTGAGTTTTTTGATGCCGACACAACTGGCTTATTCCATTACCGAATTTATTAAGATCTTGGCGGGCGTGATGGTCTTCGCAATTTACCTTTCCAAGCAAGGAATGAAAAATCGCACTGTTTTCTGGGGCGGTATCGTTTATTTCATCAGCGGCGGAACCGTCAGCTTTATGGCCTTCCCGGCATTTTTATCGTTGGTTTTCTATCTACCTTTGGCCTTGCTTGTCATTCATTGGTCATTTAAAGGAAAAAAATGGGTCGTGCCGCTTTTCGCAATGGCGCTTGTTTTCTATAACTTCTACTTGGCTTATACGGCGCTAATTTTTACCGGGATCATGTATATTGTCGAATACATTAAACGCTCGGATTTCCATTTTGGCCGATTTATTCGTGACGGAGTGATTTTCTTGTTGCTATGCATCTTGGGAGTTGCAATGTCTTTGGTTGTTTTCTATCCATCGGTTTTGTTTATTTTGGAAGATACTTTCCGAGATTCAGGGACTTTTAATGCTTGGGTGATCAATATCGGATCGATCGAAATAAAATTATTCCAACCGATGATTTATATGCGTTTTCTAGCCAAAATGTTTGCGGAACAACGCCCGATCGGATTTTACGGTTTTGCCCAGGATTATACAAAAGAGCATGTGTCCCTATACATCACGATGACAGGATTGGCACTCATGAATTATGTGTTCTTTTTAAAGGACCGTATCAGCAAGATTTATAAGGTTTTGATTCCTTTTGGGCTGATATTGATGTTTTTTCCGCTGTTCTCCTATGTGTTTTCTGGGACGTTGGATGTTCCCTATACACGGTGGATAAATGTATATCCTCTCATCCAAGTCATGATTTTTGCCCATGTGTTTGATGCCAAAGGGTTTGAACAGCTCAAGCCAAAATGGCTGAGTATTTCCACCGCGCTTTTACTGGTTGTCAATGGCGGCGTGATCTATTATTATATCGACCGGCTGATAACGCTGGAAGATTTCAAATTCGCGGATGCGTTGATCGCCGACACGGCGATCATGGGTGTTTCCGCTGTTATCTTAATCTTGATGATCATTTTTGCCTGGATCCGGAAGAATCATTGGTTTAAATACTTGTTCTGGGTTGAATTTGCGGTCAGTATTTGCTTTATTTACTCTGGGCCATTTTCGATCGTCAATAAAAACGATATGTTTGAAACGATGTATCAGATTCAGGATTTTTTGGAAGAACATTTGGACCACGACAGTTTTTACCGGGTCTATGTGGACTTAGATCGTTTTAATGCCGAGAGGACAAACTTCAATCGGATGACCGCTTTCCCCACCAATACGAGAATTTTCCATTCTTGGACCGATAAGGAAACGGATATGTTGGCAGAATTGCTCTTTGGGCAGGTGGAGCATCAAACCAAAGAGGTGTTGGAAGTACAAGCGCTTTATCTCAATCAATTTCTTGGCTATAAGTATGTTTTAGCCAGTCAAAATTACACCTATTATCTGGACGGATCGCTTTATCGTTTGATTGCAGAAAATGAGGAGTTCCAACTACTTGAAATCATTCCTGCCAAACCATTTCAAGTATTCGAATCATATGTGAGCCATTCGGGATATAAGAGCTATCGGACAAACAACAACAAAGTGCAAGCGCAGAAAGTCTTATTACAACACGCCTTGGTCGATGTGACGGAACGCTATAGCGATTTGGCGCTTAACTTGGAGAGCAAGACGCTTTCAGGTATTAGCACACTCAGAACACTTTCACCCACCAAGAACGTATCGGTGTATGATACCGTCAATATCGCCGGATTGAGTGATCCAAGCGTTCGGAGTTTTCTTCGCTTTGGCGCGCCCGTGTTTGATGTGGGTTATAGTGCGGGAGCAATTTACATCAAATCCTCCACCGACACAGCACAGTATGGGGAAGTGTTCGTTGAATTTGAGGGCGGAGCCAAACACGCCTGCACCATCAATACCGATCCCAACATCCCACACGATGTCAAATGTGAATTCGGCGCGGAGCCAATCGCAATCTATTTTGAAGCAGGGCGATTGCCGATGACATTTAACTTCCAGTATCGGCGCGAGTTGGCGCGTGAAGGGGCCGCTTATCTGGTCTATGATCTGGCGAATATCAATTTTTCCCGAGACAAGGGAATGTTGTATTTCGAACTCAGTAAACCGTTTGAACGCGTATTCTTTGTGGATGAAAACGGACAAGAATTCGAAGGATTCAAGAACTATTATTATTATGATACAAGACCTGAATTGATGTATGTCTTCAAAACCTGGGAAATGTATCAAAACGTTCCGGATCTCTATAATTTCCGACTTAGTTACGCCTATGATGATTTGAGTGATTTTGACGAAGCGGTGGGAACATCACTTTCGGATAATGAGTTTTTGTCGATCGATCACGGGAAGATCGACCTTCGCTATACAAGAACCAGCGACTCGACTTACGATCAATTGGTCGTCGTACCGGTGGCCTATTCCGAAGAATGGCAGTTTGTCTCAGACACCCAATATGAGACAATCAGCGCGAGCGGTGGTTTCCTCGGCATTATTATTCCCGCCGATGTGGACATCATTGAGATCGAGATGCGTTTTGTGCCGAAAGGATTAGCAAAAGGAGCATTAGCAAGTGGTGGTGCGACGCTGGTTTATTTGGGAATATTCCTTCCCATATGGATTGTAAAACGCCGACACAAAAAAAATCAAATCCCCCAAGAGGAGTTGAGCGAATAGATGAAAAATATCACAATCATTATTCCGTCCTACAATGAAGAGAAAAATGTGCCGCTATTTTATCAAGAGGTCAAAAAACATTTGAATATTCCTGGATATCGATTCAATTTATTGTTCGTGGATGATGGTTCCAAAGACAATACCTTCGCCGAAATCAAGAAATGTGCGGCGAACGATCCTTTGGTTCGCTACCTTCGTTTTTCCCGCAACTTTGGCAAAGAAGCCGCGATGCATGCCGGATTGGAATACTCAAAGGATGAAGACGCCATCATCATCATTGATTGCGATCTTCAACAACCGCCCTCTTTGATTCCGGAAATGATTTCTTACTATGAATCAGGATATAAAATCGTTTATACGAAAGGGAAGACCCGCAAAGGCGAGCCCAAACTCAGGACCTTCTTTGCCAATCGGTTCTATCGGTTGTATAATCGACATACGGAAATGCCGCTTGATAACGGAGCAAAGGATTTTCAATTATTAGACAAGCAAGTGATCGCCGCGTTTTTACAAATCAAAGATAATTATCGGTTTGTCAAAGGTATCTTTTCCTGGGTCGGATATCCTCGCAAATGCATTGAATATGATTTCATTCCTCGGATGCATGGAAAATCGACATGGAGTTTCAAATCGCTTTTCAAATACGCTTTTAACGGAATGAATCAATTTTCGACTTTGCTGATGTTGTTGCCGGTGGCAATGCTCATTGGCGTGATGGCGTGTTTGATTGGAGACATCTTGCTTTTCATCTTTGATATTTTTACACTCGCGCAATTTTTGTTAGGGTTAAATATGGTGTTGTTGGGGCTGTTATTGGGAGTCTCGATTTATGGCATATTCTATTTGCTTTATCAGTTGCGCCGACAAGTATTGAACCGACCTATCTACCTGATTCAGGAATCATCGGAGGACAATCCCGTTGAAAAAAATTTGGACATTCATTAGAACCAATTTCTTGACAACAAAGTTTTTGTCTTTTGGCATCATCGGTGTTGTCAACACGTTGATTCACATGGGAATCTACTGGGTTTTCTATCATCATGTTTTTTCAAGCAGTACGAGCGAGAGCGTGGTGGCGTTTTTATCCAATACGGCCGCTTTTATCGGCGCGTCCACATTTTCGTATTTCGCCAACGCCTTTTTCACTTTTAAACCCAAGCATAAAAGCACCATGCAATTCACCATTGTATTGGGAGTTTTCTTAGCGCGTCTTTTGATTAGCAGTCTGCTCACTACCGGGTTCGATTATGCCATTATCCATTGGGTGAAACTGAATTATGAACTCTATCCATGGACAACGGTCATCGCCCCATTTTTGGGATCGGTCTTCTTGATTCCAATCGCGTATTTTGCTTTGGATTATGTTTTTCACAAAACAGATGTCAAAAAGAATGACTTACCGCAACCTTAGCCTTGGAAAAATCTTCATTTTGCGGTAAAATAAAGTAAGAAGCACTACCGGGGGAGATGAAAAAATGGATTATTTTATGTTTGCGGTGATAACAACCTATTTATTCGCGATATTTTTATTGGCATTGAGAGCGAAGGTCAGCCACAAAACCATCCGCCCGGCTAAAATCATCTTAATCATTTTCTTTGCCCTCTCTGTTGTTTTATTCTTTCTGAATTTAGCAACCTCAGCGATTGAATTGGTAACCCAAATTGTCGCCTTGTTGCCACTACCATATATCTTGGGCATGATTTATTTCAATGAGTTGAAATCATTTCTGAAACGAATCGGCCTTATTCGCGGGAAGAAGCAACGAAATGCGAAAACGGACAATGATTTAGCGGATAAACTGCTGGAAACGGTCGATTTTTTGTCCAACCGGAAGATTGGAGCCTTGATCACGGTGGAACGGAACATCAACCTATCGGCTTTTATCAGCAAAGCGATGATGATCAATGCGCCTGTTTCCAGTGAACTCTTGGCATCGATCTTCATTCCGACTACGCCGCTTCATGACGGGGCGGTGATTATTCGGAACAATTCGATTCTTTGCGCAAAGGCGTACTATCCATCCACAGAACGGACCGATCTGCCACTCCATTTCGGGACCCGGCATCGAGCGGCGATCGGGATCAGCGAACAAAGCGACGCCTTCACCATTGTGGTATCGGAGGAAACCGGACACATCAGCGTGACCATCAATCGTCAGATTGACTACAATATCAGCAAAGAATCTTTGAATCTTTACTTTGAAAAATATCTGAAAATCAAGTGAAGTGCCTAAGGGCACTTTTCTTTTTTGTCTCATGGCAATTTCACCCCGGGTATGATATAATCTTTTCGATGAGCACATCCGGGAGGTGAACCGCTTGGAACAGGTCGATGTCTTAGTAATCGGGGGCGATATCGCCTCTTTAACAACGGCGCTTTTTCTAGCTCGTAAACTCCGGAATGTCGCGGTGATCTTGGATAATCAAGAAGAAGATCTAGCAACGGGAATGGTGGATTTCACCGATCCCGAAAACAACCGATTTCATTTTCAATATGATCGATCGGCTTGGCTGGGAGGTCTCACCCCGAGCGGGTTGATCACCCGATATTTTCAGGCGATCGGGATAGAGAAAGAAATCCAAGGAATTCAGGTCACGGAAGATATTGTATGGTCAAAAGCCGCAGAATCGATACATCGACCCAATCAGTTTGATCCGTTTCGGATCTATCTGATTCGTTATTATCCGAAAGAACGGGACGCGATCCAACGGTTTTTCCGTGATTTGGCTCGGCATTACCAAAATTATATCAGCCAACAAGAAAGCATGTTGAAGAATCGGCAGTACACGTTAACTTCGTTAATGATCGAATGGGGCGACTATCCCTTAAAAGATTTGTTAGGGAAATACTTTGCGTCTTCCGAAATCATTCAAGAGTTTCTCTATAATCCACTTTTATATGGATTGGATCCGAACCAAGTGAACAGTTATCACTTTTTCAGTCACTTTTTCTTGGGACTGAAAGAAGGATTCTTCCAGTTGAAAATGACTCTGAATCAGATCCGGGAACTGTTGATAGAAAAGCTAAAAATCATTCATCCGGATATCATTCAAAAACGCCGGATCAAAGAATATGTCTACGATGAATCCGGAAAGATCACGCATGTTGTGGATACGACAAACCGACAAATTGCGGCCAAGCATTTTGTCGTTCGGGCAAATCCTTTAACCTTTTATCGCCAACATTTCCCCACCTTCACAGAAGAGAT
>Ga0265295_1003917_pt1 | contig 20763 bp, 16 predicted proteins | sample Munlansysbiofilm_FD_192503 | JGI IMG/M metagenome (GOLD analysis project Ga0265295, IMG submission 192503) | Leachate microbial communities from a municipal landfill in Southern Ontario, Canada - Methane capture system biofilm | ecosystem: Engineered > Solid waste > Landfill > Unclassified ... | reverse complement strand
TCATAAAGAGACAATAGCTTGTGGTTATGCGTTTCGAGCGTAAATTCCCGCTCAAGCCTGGCCCTTCCGGCCAACCCCATTTTTTTGCGCATGTCGGCATTCGCCATTATGGAATCCAAGGCGCAAACCAGATCTTGTACATTTCCAGGTTCGAAAAGAATGCCCGTTTCTTCATGCACTACCTGTTCGGGAATTCCACCAATTCTGGACGCGACAACTGACTTAGCAAAGGCCATTCCTTCAAGCACGGTCATGGGAGCGTTTTCATAGCATTCGGAAGGAACAACAAGGCAAGACGATTCTCTGATTTTGTTCCAAAGTGAATCACCGGAACAATACCCGGCAAAGGTAACTAAAGATGAAGCTTGAGCGCGCAAGTTTTCTTCCATCGGGCCAGTTCCAATTATGACAAGTGGAACCGAATGCTTCATTGCAACATGAGCTTTCAAAAGCGTCTCCACCCCTTTTTCAGCTGATAACCTTCCAACATAAAGAATATATCCTCTATCAATGGAAGAAGGCTCAAAAGCGTTATGATCTATGCCATTTTGCAAAAGGTGGGTACGATCACGACCAATGCGCGGAGCGACCACATCACCCAGAAATTGGCTCGGAACAATGAAGGCATCAACTCCGTCGTAACTTTTTTTCCAAGCGTGGTAATACGCCTCAAGGGAAAGCAGAGCACCTGCAACGCGCGACTGCTGACAATTGAATGTAAAAGGGAGATGAAAATGCTTGCCAGCGCATTCCAAGCAGAGCTTGCCCTTGTTGAGCATGAGATAGGACGGGCAGACCAGCTTGCCGTCGTGCAGGGTGAGCACAACATTAACTCCCAGCCTTTTGAGCATAGGGATGATCGACGGGGTCAGTTGGTGGTAGATGTTGTGCAGATGGGCGATTTCCGGCCGCTCTTGTATAACTAGGGCTCGCAGACGCCGGACCGCCTCGGAAGAATGGATAAAGGACCGGGCCGCCTGGATCTTCTGACCGATTCCGGAGGACGATACATACCCCACATGGGGCGCAAAAAATTCGGACTGGTTCGAAGGCAGATTGCGGGCATCCTCCATAGAATAATCCACCACGGGCACGCCTTGGTCCTTGAGGAATTCCCGTTCTTGAAAAAAAACCCGCTCTGATCCACCGTTCAGGTAAAAGAATTTGTTTGCAAGAAGGACCTTCATACGCAACCCCTGTTCCGTGGCTTACTTGTTGAAACTATTCATGAAGACTAGCGGAACCATGGAGCATTCCGGTCAAAGTGTAGTGAATTTGTGATGACGGATGCCAATAAGACCCGACGCGATCAACTGATCCCCCGGGAAAATTCAGTAGTGACCTTGATCAAACCCCTTTTTTTAAATCCCAGTTCTTCCATCTTGATCGACAAATGACCGATGTTGGGAGAAACATGTTGGTGCATTTTCTCGCCATGATCCCTAAAGTCGAAATAACAGATTGCCTCGTCACAAGCTTTTGCCATTAAGCCTCGCAATTTTTCCTCAGGATCGTATAGGTGCTCAAAAATGTCCTTCCCGAAAAAAAAATTATATGAGTTGCTGACTTCAAATATTTCTTCTGTATTTCTCAACCGATGCACTTCCAAGGGTATACTTGGAGCCAACCGCCGAATTAGATGTTCTGTAAAATCCATATGAAGCAAATCAAGATCCACAAGGCAAATGGCTTCAATGTTTGACTTTCCTTTCCTGAGTGTTTCAATCAAACCATAGGGAACACCACAACCGTACTCCAAAACTCTTGCTTTTCCAGAAAGAAGAGATAATCCCCTTTCGTAGGGCTTAACATAAGCATCCAAGCCGTATCGAAACGGATACTGAAGGAACCGGAAAAGAATGAAAAATTGTTGGTTTTGGTAAAACCGGAAAAGGTCCTTTTCATAATCGGGCATAAACGCCGCTAAAATCTCTTGGTAAAGCTTGCCGGGAAACTCCCCCTTCTTGATGGCCGTAACAAGTCCACGGTCAAAGGAATCAATGTCACCTTGTATCTTCTTGCTGAACTCTTTGGCTTGCTCCAAGTAAAAAGATCCGGCTTGATGGTTCCTTTGTTTAAAACGAAGCCGATTGATGGAATCAATCAGTGCATTCATAATTAATTACCCCCTCACCTTGAAAAAATTGCTCATCTCGTTTGTTTATTGATGTGATCCGCTAGAACGACACCCCAATCCCTGGAAAATCTCAGCATACTTTCTCGCTATGGTCTCCCAACTCAATTGTTCTCTGACATGCGCTATCCGAATCTTCTTGGCTGATTGTTGTTCGTCGAAAAATGAAACACAGACTGTTAGCCATTTGCGCAAATCATATGTGCCCATCAAAATCCCCAGGGATTCATCCTTTAAAATTGCTTCCGCGCCGGCAGTCCGAGAGGACACCACTGGCAACCCAAAATTCAAGGCTTCCAATAGGACCATTCCGTAGATCTCGTATTGGGACGGCAAAAGAAAAAGGTCCGCAGCCCGGTAGTAATGAGAAATGAGATTTTGAGGCACATGGCTTTCGGCCAGGATGCGCCCGGCCACCCCCAGCTTTCGGGCCAGTTCCAGGGCCGACTCCCGATCCGGTCCTTCGCCCACAAGAACCAGCCCGACATCATGGGTTCTGGCCAACTCATGGAACAGCCGAATCAGGAAGTGAGGGTTTCGCCGTGGAGTGAACACGCCGACATAGAGGAGGACCTTTTGGAACCGCTTCCGAAACCGGGCAAGGCTTTCCGGTTCAGTCCCTAGGCTGCCCTCCAAGGAAGTGACATCCAAGCCCACCGGGAGCACATGGACCGGAGACAAACCGAGGCCTTCCAAATACCCCTTGGCTGCGGTGGTCTTGGACAGGCAGCAGGAAAGGGTTCTCTTGTAGACGGGCACGGCCAGCGCATTAAAGCAGCCCTGAAAAACACCCTTGATCCCGGAGTATGGTTCATACATCCCTTGGTAGAGGATCACAGGGACGTTCTTGTTTTTTGCCCACATGGCACAAAAGAGCGAGGTCACCTGGCTGTCCTCATGGACCTGAATCAAATCATAAGCAGTTTGGTTCAACCGGTTAAAAATCTCCGGAAAAATCCCCTGTTGGCCGGGCAACCCAAATCCATTCAGGGAAAAAATGCGAAGCGTTTGATCCTGGTGCTTGTAGCCGCAAGTCATTGAAGCAACCCGGCCCCGAAGATAGAGATCCACGTTCCACCCCAGGTCGCACAAGGCCTTGCCCAGGCCGAGTTCCTGCACATTGTAGGCATCAAGGTCCAGGATTGACGAACTGGGTCTGACAATGGCCAAGCGGGGCATTTCTACAAACCCTCGATCAGGGCGATGTTCTCCAAGGCCGCCCGCTGGATGTCGAAGCTGGATTGGAGTTTTTTATAGGCGTTCCTAGCCAGGTGTTCTCGAAAGTCCTGGTCCGAGAGGAACCGCTCAATAGACTGCACCACCTGATCCTGGTCCAGCCTCTCCTTGGCCAGAAACAAAATATCCCGATTGTTTTCGAAAATCTCAGGCAGGGCGCCGACATCCGTGGCAATGACCGGAATCGAATGGGACATGGCCTCGAGAACCACATTGGGCAAACCTTCCCTAAAGGTGGACGGAAACACAAAAACATCAGCCTTGGGATAAAACTCTCGGTGTAATCTTTCTTGGGAGCAAAAACCGTAAAAACTCACGTTTGCCAAATCCTGAGCTTGGACTTTAACACCTTCCAGGTCCGGCCCATCCCCCACGAAATGCATGTGTACTTTGTCGCCCAAGATTCGGGCGGCCGCGATTAAAAGCGGAATACCTTTCTCTTGAAGCATCCTGCCTACATACAAAACATCGGCCGGGGAATTCAATTTCCCTATTTGACGGGCCCCAGGAAGCGCAATGCCGTTGGTGATCAATGCAGCCCGCTCCTCGATATTCTTGAAGTGTCTTTTTAAAAACGATGAGCTCCTATGATCTTGGACAATGATTTTCGAAGCATTGTCAAAAAACTGATGATAGAGTCGCCATTTCCACGATTTGAGCTTTTCAAGATAAAACCGCTCGTATTGCTCGTCACAGGTTCCGGGAAACTTTACAACATATTGAAGCTTGTTGATCCGGAGTTGGTTGATGAAGTGAAAAACCGCCTTCTCAAACCCTGCGCCAATGAAATAGAACACCGTGCTTCGGTGCGCTGTCATCGCAGCTTGAAGTACCTTAAGGCAATATAAGGAAAATAAAATTGCGTGCATCACCTTGTTTCGCACAATTTTTCCTTGGGTTATCAATTGAACATCGAACACCCGCTGATAGAACGGCATCTGTTTGATGACCTGGTTCTCTGCCCCCCCCACGGAATCATAAAATTGGATCGCGAAAACGACCTTTCGCCATCCATCCTGTATGGGCTGTTCCTGTTTGAATTCTTTTATTGACACAGACCCCTCATTTCTTCTGCTGGAAATTCATAAGTGTCAGGGAGGCCGGTTCCAAACTTATCTTGATAGCTTGGGAACCTGGTTGAACCTGCACTTTTTCTTCCTTGATCCTTACTTCCGTGGGATTCAACTCATTGGCGGAAAGCATGCCCTTCCCAGCGAGAGTCCAAAGCCTCACCTCTGGCCCAAGGCGCATGTTGCTGATTTCAATTTTCGCTGGAAAGAACTGGTTTTGGCTTCGGTTAAGCAGCATCAAACTCAATTCGCTCCCATCCTGATTGGTTGTGGCCAGGGCGGAGACATAGGGAGTGGCCGGATGCCAAAGACCTTCTCCCACCTCCTGCAAAACAACATCCCGGACCCAGGCCTTGCCGGTCACTTTTCCGGCTCCAGCCACCCGCCGAATGGTCACCGCGATGGTTTCCATATCATCCGGAGCCGTGAACTCCAGGCCCACATCCTCCCAGCCCGTGGTTCCGGAGATGTTCGTACTGGTCTTGATCCAGGCGGTGTCTTTTCCCCCAGAGCCGTTGACCTGCAAACAGACACCATTCCGGGTGGTAAGGTCTTCAGTCTTAATCCGGCCACTCAAGCGGTAATGCCTTCCCGGCTGAACCGGGACCTTGGCGACCAGGTGATGAAAATTGGTGTCTTTCCCCTGAAATACCAACCCCATGGATTCTCGCTCCTGGACATAGTCCACGCCAAACATGCCCAAACGTTTTTTCCAGTCCCTAGGGGCAATGCGCACGGTCGATAGCGGCTTTGAACCGGAAGTCCTAGGAGGGCGGTCATGACCCGTGGCCATCACCGAGCCAAGGGTTTGACTACGGTACGTTGGACCCTGCGCGGAAACCGGCAAGACCCGACGATTTTGCAGCTTGGCAAAGATTTCATAGACTAGGGCCACCGGCCGCTTGATATATCCCCCTTTGCCGTCCATGAATCCAGGGTTGTGAACGATGCCCCAGTGGCTGTTGCTGAAATGCCAGAGATTGGCGCATAGAATGTTCGCCTTGGCGGTAAGAAAGGCATTCAGCATGTCCGCCACAAACAGGGCATTGCCTAGGGAGTGACGCAAAGGCACGGGTTCCTCGGCCTTGAACCCGCCGTTGAACTCGGTAATGGCCAAGGGCACAGGCCTCCCACAGATCGTTTCCAATTCCCTGGCCATCCGATCCAGGGAATCCCTGATCTGAACAGAGCTGGCAATAACCGCATCGTACATTGGGCCAGGACCGATCGAGAAATTCTTGGACAGACTAAAGGGATAGATATGGATCACCGCATAATCCAGGTCCGGCCCCAAGACTTTGGCCACGGCCCGGTCCCAATCCGAAAGATAGTGGTCCCATCCGGTAAAGACCGCCCCAACCAGAACGGACGGGTCCAAGGCCTTTAGTCTCTCCTGCACCCTAAGATAGCGCTCGGCATAGGACCTGGGCGTGAGCCCCGCATTTCGATCGTGATCGCCCACGTAGACTTCATTCCCCAACTCAAAATACCGGACTCCATAAGGTGAGGCGTGGCCGTTGCGCACCCGCTCCTGAGCCCAATCCTTTGAGCTGATATTGACCCGTCCCGGAGTCAGGTTCAGGTAGGACACCAAGTCTTCCATGTCCTGATCCGTGTCAGAAAAGTAGGACAGAGTGATTACCGGCTCCGCCCCAATGGATGCGCACAGAGCCAGGAACTCGTCCAGACCAAACTTGAATCCTGGCCGCCTGCGGAGCGGGCCAATGGTGGCCTTCCAGTCGTGATAGTTGGCTGGCGTTCCCCCAGGATACCGCAGGCTGGTGACTCCCAAATCTCTGGCAATCTGTGCCAGCGCCGGACTGGGTTTGTGAGCCACCGGATCCCACTGACCAAGGCCATATTGCGTCAATTGTGTGGCCTTGCGTTCATTCGGGCATTCTTGTGTTCGGCAAGGATCGTATCCCAGGGAGTTCTGTCCAAAAATACTTGGATTAAATTCCTTGGACACCCCTTTTGCATCAACAGTGATGAAGACTTGGTCCGTAGCGAACAGGAAGCCAGGGCTCAAGATAAACAGGACGGACACCAGAACTACTGAGCGGATCATATTACGTCCTTTCGTGAACGGGCTCATAAAACTGACTGACCAGTAGGGCCAATACCGCCCCAAAGGTGAGGGTAAACAGGCTGAAAATGCCGCTCAGGGTAGAAAAAAAGAATGCGAGAAATACACAGAAGAAGGACACTTGGATTAAATGGGAATAGGTTCTGTTGGATTGGCTGGTCATTTTCCTGATGAAAAAGGCGAACTTAAGGATGAAAACCAGAGAAAAGAGGAGACCCAGAATCCCGAACTCAAAGAGCATTTTGAGATACCAATTGTGCATATCTTGAATGGAAATATAATATGTGGTGGAACCAAATCCGAAGCCAAAAAACTTGGCGACAACCTCGCCCTTGCCAAAAAAGGTCAAAGCCTCATCCCAGATCACCGAGCGATAGGCTGTGACTTCCTCGGCGCTTGTGGCGGTCTTAAACAAAAGAAATCGCTCAAAGGCTCCGGAGAGCTTGTTCAAGAATGAGCTGCTGCCCAAAAGAAATGGGATGGCAAACAAGGCCGAACCCAGCATGGAAACGTGCAACTTCCACTCTCGGAAAATTAACAACAAGGATGCCAGAAACACCGCCACACAAATAATTCCCCCCCTGGAACCTGTGAGCAGGATGGAAAAAATAGCCAGAAATATGGAAAAAAAACAGAATTGACGGGTGAGTTGTGAGGGGCTGGATCGATAAAAAAAGAAATATAGGGGGAGCAGAAAGGCTAGATAATAGGCTGTTTTGTTGGGGTTTCCAAAGCCAGTGAACCTGCCGCCTCCTACATAATGCGCGGCCACCGTGAAGACTTGAATCCCCGTAACCAGTTGAGCCATCGCCAAAAGGTTCAGAAAAGAAAACAGAATAAGAATACCCAATACCACCCGTTTGCTTTCCTGCGCCGTGGTTGAAACCAAATACCCGTAACAAAACAAAACCATAGGAGCCACTAGTGAATCTTTGAAATATCGCAAATCCTCGACAAACCGGACCCGCATTCCAGATAGATTTTCAAATAATAGGAAGCTCACCAAGGCCCAAATCAGAATGACAAGCAGCATCCCGAAAAGCGGAACGGCTCTGGCCGACTGGATGAAACAGACCACGGTCGAGACCAGGACGAACAAGAGAAGCAGATTGCTTATGGACAATCCTCTCAAGAAAACCGGATTCAACCCAATGAATTCCACGGCCACGAGGAGAACGAGAATCAAAAAGAACACTAACGCTCGCATAGGCGGACCAATCTCTTTATTATGAGAAGAGGGTGTTGACTCCACCCTCACTCTTGAGTTTAAATTCACGAATCAGCTTTCTGCGCACGAGTGGCCATTCGCAAAGAGTCGCCAAGTAGTTCAGATTGTAGTCCAAACTGTCCAGAACAAACCCACGCCATGAACCTTCTATCCCCCGGATCTCGGATTCAAGATGGCAAAAGTTGTAGCCCAAGGTCTCGAATACCTGGGGACCAAGAAAGCCTAGGTATTTAAGAGCATGACTCTTCCTGTAACGTGTTCCGAAGGTCTGCTTCCATTTATCCACAGTGGTCTGTTCCACAGTTTTGTATTGCCGAGTCCCGTGCTGGTCTCCCATCTTCCCCTGGAGATGATGGTTATCAAGATCCAGGGATGTATCCTTGAATTCCACCCCTAGGTAGGCATAGATTTTCTGCAATTCCTCGGATGGTCTGGTCGCCAAATCCTCGAAATGCACTGGCAGCGACTGGGACCTGTATTTCTCATAACCAGCGGCCAAAAGAACTGGACCCCGAAAGGCATCAATACGATGACGGCGGACTCCCAACCTCCCACGATTAAAAGATTTTATGATGGAGGCATAGACCGCCAACGGGTTGCGCAGCAGGAAGATGAACTTAGCATCAGGATAGATGGCGAAAAGTTCGTCAATGATCAGGTAATACCGTGGCGTCTTATCCAAAAAATATTTGGCTTGGTCTGAATTGAGCTTATCGTACAAACTATCCGCAAACAGCCGGATGGCTGCATAATAGTCTTCCTGTTTCCGAGGCAGTTTGGTGATGAGATCTTGAACAGCGGTGGTCACGGACTGGGCGCTGTATTCCGCGTACACGCCCCCCTCTTTCATGGTGTACACTAGGGGAAGAAGGAACCAGGGTTCGGTCACTGTGGCTATATCCGGATGGCCGGAAAGAAGCCGTTGTAAAAGGGTTGATCCTGATCTTGGAAGGGTGATGATAAAAATGCGGTTAGACATGGATAGTCTCGTTTGCTTGTGTCTGTTTGGCTACCAGGAACGCGGCCAGGGCAATGGTCGAAACCTCGAAAAGACAGTTCACTACGGTATAGATCCCCAAGGCTTCTATCGGATCTTTGCTTAAAACTGCGAAGGTGATCAGGCCGGCAACAGCCAAAAAGCTCTTGGCTCCATTGAGAAGGAGTTTGATCTTCTGCCGTTGCAAAACTTCATAAATGACATTGGATGGCGCTCCCACAAAAATAAAAAAAAACCAGGGGGCCATGATCTGGGCATATACCCCTGCAGTTTCCCATTGCCCCCCAAACACGACTCTGAAAATCGGAGCACCAAAAAACAGAAGAACAAGAAAGGGAACCCCGCCGATGAGGGACAAAAGTATCAGAATTCTTCTGAATTCCCGAATGATGTCCCGACCATGGGCCAGGTCTTCGGCTGATTTCTGGAAATAAACCTTTTGCACCGCATCGGAAAGAAAAAGGATCGGCTGTTGAAGGAGTCGGCTCCCCACACTAAAGAACCCGACTATAGACGGTGCATAAAAATAGGACAGACAATAGACCACTGAACTCCGCATGATCTGATTCAACAGGTAATTCCACGTGGCGAAGAGCGGAAAGGATTTATAGCGCAGGGCTTGTTCCTTCATAGCCCGAAAGGATGCTGTCCTGATGGCCTTGCCTAAACTGAACAACTCCCCCCAAGCCTGAATGAGGATGCTTGCCGCGTAGCCCAAGAGATACCCTCCGATCAGCCATCCAAAACCACCTCCGAAAGACAGGCCGCAAAAGATCTTGAATAAAGAGGAAACTCCGGTTTCGCTGACTTTTGAAGCTGTCAAGCGATGAAACTGTTTCCGGCGCAGGTTCCAGTATTGAAGAATTTGCCAAATCCCAAGCAGGATCATGCCCAGAGGTAAAATTCGGATCAGGTGAGCATTCGTCTGCAATGCCGGGAAGCTCGAATTGATGGCCGCATTGAGGAGGAAAGTCAGGCAGGTGACCATCAATGTCGTCACAATAAGAATCACTCCGCCAAGGATGACTATGGATAGGGCGTCCCGGTCTTCCTTGGGCAACAAAATGGCCCGTTCATAACACAGCGAGGAAAAGCAGTTCAGCATGGCGCATGTGGTCGTGAATAGGGCCAAGACACCGAAGTCTTCAGGGCTATATAAACGGGTCAAGATCGGTGCCGTTCCAAGGAGAACTACCTGAGCCAGGACGTTCCCGCCAGCGATCTTGAGAATGTTTCGAACCAGAGGCGTCTGGATCGCATCGTGGAATCGCAAGCCCAGGGTGCTCATGCGACGGCCTTTTTTCCGGTTCTCCATTCCAAAAAAGCCTCAAAAGACCTTTGAGAAAGTACCATCTTAAGCATGACCCATTTCAAAATATTCCCCAGACAGACCAGAAAGACCGCCAAGCCGATCATAGGATTTCTATCGAGCATGCACATATGAAACATGGAACGGGCGTGCCATGAATACTTGAGACTGAAGAGGGTCTTGAAAAAATCAAACCGGCCCGCTGTTCTCAGGACAGAATACAGATTTTTGTCCCGGCCAAGGGTTGTGAACACAACGCTGTGGGTGTCTACTAGAACCTCAAAATCCCAAAGTCTGGCCCGAAACCCGTATTCGATATCCGCCCCGCCGTGGGGAAATCTCTTCTGGTCATGCAGTCCGATGATCCGCACGATCTGCACCGGGATGAGCGCCGACCGGCCGGATACGGCGTCCACCCGCAAAATCCTTGATACGCTCTGGTCCAGTTCCTTGCCTGGAAGGACCGATTTGACCCGCTCGAACAGGCTGGAACTTTTTTTCATCCCGGCTTTGAGGATGACCGCCCGATCCGAATCCGCCCGCAGAGTCACAGAAGCGATGATGGCCAAAGGAAAATCCATAGCGCTTTGGACCAACTTGGTCAGGAAGTCCGGTTTGAATCCTACGTCATCGTTCATGAGCAGGATGTGGGTGTAGTCGCCCCCCAAAGCATGGGCCATGCCCATGTTCACACCACCAGTCCACCACAGGTTACCGTCCCCCTCAAGCACGGTAACGCCTGGAAATTCAGCCTTCACTGCTTCGGCGGTTCCATCCTTTGACCCATCGTCAACGATGATCAGCTCACAGCTGAAACCAACTTTTTCAATGGCTTCAAATCGCCTGAGGTAATCAAGAACCGAAGCCTTCCGATTGAACACCGGAACGACGACAGCAATGGAAATAACAGAGGGGCTCAACGTTTCTTCGGTCATCTGAACTCCTGGTTCTATGAGCCCAAGAACCTACTATATTTGTATCTCTTTTCTACAAAAAAGGCCGTTTTTTGGCCTTAGAATCGCTTCGAAGTCACAAAATATACCACCCGCCTGGGTTTCTGGATGGAGCATGGGGCCAAGTCTGCTTTTTGACTTTACTTTTACCAACTCACCCATCACATCTCACCCCACTATCCAAAAACCACCGATAAACGCCCCCCACTCCCTCTTCCAACCCAATCCCAGCCTTCCAGCCAAGTCCGGTCAGTCTCGAAACATCAAGCAGCTTCTTCGGCGTTCCATCCGGCTTGTCAGCATCAAAAACCAGCTTCCCTTCGTAGCCCACAATCCGGGCCACGGTCTCGGCCAGTTCGCGGATGATCACGTCCGTGCCGCAGCCCACATTCACGAAACAGGGCCGGGGATAGGACAAAAGCTCTTCTTTGAGCGTGCCCAGCTCCAGGTTCATGACAAAGAGGCAAGCCTCTGCCATGTCGTCCACATGCAGAAATTCCCTGCGGGCATTACCCGTGCCCCACACAACCACCTCTTCCGCCCCGTTTTCCTTGGCCTCATGAAACCGCCGCATGAGCGCAGGCAGCACATGGGAATTCACCGCATGAAAATTGTCTCCCGGCCCATAGAGATTGGTCGGCATGACGGCCACGAACGTGGTGCCATACTGGCGATTGAAGGACTCGCACATCTTGATCCCGGCAATCTTGGCCAGGGCATACGGCTCGTTGGTCGGCTCCAGGGGGCCGGTCAGCAGGTGCTCTTCGCGCATGGGCTGCGGAGCCAGCTTGGGGTAGATGCAGGACGATCCCAGAAAAAGCAGACGATCAACGCCTGAGTCATAGGCCGAATGAATGACATTCGACTGGATGACCAGGTTGTCGTGAATGAAGGACGCCGGATAGGTGTTGTTGGCATGTATACCGCCCACCTTGGCGGCGGCCAGAAACACATGCTCCGGCCTCTCCCGCTCAAAAAAACCGCCCACGGCAGCCTGATCCAGCAAATCAAGCCGCTCCAGCCGCACCCGCCCCTCACCCTGCGCCCCAAAGTCCGGAGCAGCATTGTGAATGGTGCCGACGATGTTCTGAAAGCCCTGCGCAAGAAGGGCGCGGATGATCGCACTACCGACCATTCCGGCGGCTCCGGCGATGAGGATTTTGTCTTCGTGCTTCATGACGCGGAGGGTGAATAGTGAATGGTGAGTGGTGAATGGATAGATGCAATCTGCAACGATACCTGCGAATGGACATCGGTGGAATAAAAATAGTTGTTCACAGCATCATCCATACTAAAAGACTCCTCTTAAACAATGCATCTCTCGCGTCTATAATATTCCCATTCACCATTCACCAATCATTCACACGGCGAATTAACGCTAAAACCCGCACGCACACACAGCTCCTCGCGCTTCGCCTCTTCCAGATCAAACCGCACCATCTCCGCCACCAATTCCTCAAACCCAACCTTGGGACTCCAGCCCAGCTTGGCCTTACCCTTGGACGGGTCGCCCAGCAGGGTTTCCACCTCCGTGGGGCGGAAATAGCGCGGATCCACGGCCACCAAGGTCTTGCCGTTGGCCGGATTCACGCCCTTCTCGTCCACGCCTTCTCCGGAAAATTCAATGGTCATGCCCAGTTCCCTGGCCGCGGCCTGCACGAACTCGCGCACCGAGTGCTGCTCGCCCGTGGCGATGACGTAGTCGTCCGGGGTGTCCTGCTGCAGCATGAGCCACTGCATCTCCACGTAATCCCTGGCATGGCCCCAATCGCGCAGGGCGTTCAAGTTGCCCAGGAACAGGCAGTCCTGCAGGCCAAGATGGATGCGGGCCAGGGCGCGGGTGATCTTGCGGGTCACGAAAGTCTCGCCGCGCAGGGGTGATTCATGGTTGAAGAGAATGCCGTTGCACGCATACATGCCGTAGGCCTCGCGGTAGTTGACCGCGATCCAGTAGGCGAAAAGCTTGGCGCAGGCATAGGGCGAGCGCGGGTAAAAGGGCGTCTTCTCGGTCTGGGGGACTTCCTGCACCAGGCCGAAAAGCTCAGAGGTGGAGGCCTGGTAGAACCTGGTCTTCTTCTCCAGCCCCAGGATGCGGATGGCCTCCAGGGTGCGCAACGTGCCAAGGCCGTCCACGTTGGCCGTGTACTCGGGCGTGTCGAAGGACACCTGCACGTGGGACTGCGCGGCGAGGTTGTAGATCTCGTCGGGCCGGACCTGCTGGATGATGCGGATCAGGTTGCCGGAATCGGTCAGGTCTCCGTAATGCAGGAAAAAGCGCCGCCCGGTCTCGTGCGGATCCTGATAGAGATGATCGATGCGATCGGTGTTGAAGAGCGAAGCCCGGCGCTTGATGCCGTGCACCTCATACCCTTTCTCCAGAAGAAATTCCGCCAGATAGGCGCCATCCTGACCGGTGATGCCTGTTATGAGAGCAACTTTATTCAATGGATAATCCTTGCCTGCTGAAGGCCTGGGTCTCTGAGAACAGACATCTTAGTGGTGAATGGTGAATGGTGAGTGGGAAGAAACTTTTTCTGGAATTATTCTTCCTATCTATTCACTATTCACCATCCCCACCTAATTCAAAATAAAGTCCCGGTTGTGACAGCGGGCAGTCAAATGCCAGACATCTTTGTGGTGAATAGTGAATGGTGAGTGGTGAATGGGAAGAAATTTTTTCTGGAATTATTCTTCCTATCTATTCACTAATTAACCATTCACTATTCACCATGCGCGCCCCGCTGCTGGCGACCCGACGGAAGGTCGCCAACGCCAGAAGGGAGCACGCCAACACCAGCGCTGAAGTGGGCACGGGCACCGGGGTGTACTCGATGTTCACGTGCTGGATCGGGACATACCCTATCCTGACTCCCCCCCCCCGGTTGGAGTTTGCCGAATCCGATCCGCCAGAAGGCTGGTTGGAGTTTGCCGAACCCCATCCGCCGCTGCCGCCGGGCGCGCCGACATAGCCGGGCGAGAATCGCCCGAAGTCGACATTCTTGTGCAGGTAGGGCATGGGCACCGTTGGCTTGGGGAGGTCCTGCTCCGGGCCGAGGGCGCTACGGCCCTGACGGCCGAGCAGCGACGGGATGGGCGTGGAATAGAACGCGGTCGACGGGCTCAGGTTGATGGCCAGTTCGTCGGCCAGCAGCCGATCCTCGGCCAGGTTGGCCAAGGCCGAGGCATGGAGCGCCTGGAGAAGCCTCATGTCCCTCATGGCTACTGCCTGCGGCTTGGCCCCGGCCGGCATCACGTTCTCCAGCATGTACCCCTTGATCAGCTCGACGCCCCGGAGGGCCGTGGCCGGGTCGAACACTGCCGTGATTCCGAAGGCCGTGCCGGTCCCGAGGACCAGAAGCAGGGGTGCGGCAAGCACCACCAAGGTCTTACTCTTGAGCCCCATGGTCATCCCGGCCGCTTTCAACCATATCGCAACGCTTTTCATGATCTCCCTCCTCCGAACCGCCATAACATGATGAAAATTCTCATTCCTTGAGCCAGTTGATCAGCCTGCGGCCGAAGCCCTGCTGCCCGGTCCCGGGCCCGTCGCCGGGGGTGGCTCCTTCCTGCGCCGTTGCTGTGGTAGCCGCCTCCCGGAGCGTAAGCTCCCGCAGCTGAGAGGCGATGTCACCCATCCCGGCAAGCATGTGCTCGATCTTGGCCTTCTCCTGAGCGAGCATCGACTCGAGCCGGCCCACCACGCCGTCCCTGCCTTCCTGGAGCATGCCCAGGCAGGCGCTGCCGTTCTCGTCGACCTTGGACGAGAGGCGGTCCATGGCGTCCCCGAGCTGCTGCAGCCTGTCCAGGACTTCCGCCAGCGCTGCCCCGCCCTGGCGACCCTCCCGCAAAACGGCGGACGGGTCTTCCCTGGAAATTTCCTCCAGGGCCATGCCGCCGCCGACCTGATCCCGGACGACCTTTTCGACAGTCCCGGTAGTGATCCTGCGCTCCTCCTCGGCGTACCCATATACCAGGGCCGCCTCGCAGAGCAGATTGATGACCCGGGGGATGCCGCCCGACCGCCGGGAGATCTCCGCGATCGCGTCCTCGGTGAATACGTCCGGGCTGCCACCGGATATCTTCATCCGGTGGGCGGTGTACTCCCCTGTCTCCTCGCGGGAGAGGGGCCCGAGGTGGTAGCTGGCGATGACGCGCTGGGCGAGCTGGGACAGCCGCGGGTCGCGGATCCTGGCCCTGAGCTGCGGCTGGCCGGCCAGCACGAACTGGATCAGGGGCTTGTTCTCGGCCTGGAGGTTGGACAGCAGGCGGATCTCCTCCAGCTCCTCCACGCCCAGGTTCTGCGCCTCGTCGACAATGACCAGGCAGCGCCTCCCCTCACGGAGCCTGCGGAAGAGATGGGCCTGGAGCAGGCCCAGGGTCTCCGCCTTTCCCGCCTGCCCCGGGTCGGGCATGCCAAGGCCGATCTCCATGGTGATCATCCTGAGCAACTGGTCCGCGTCCACGTTGGTGTGGGAGACGACCGCCACGTCGATCATCCCGTGCAGGCGCGGGGTAATGTGCCGGATCAGGGTGGTCTTTCCCGTGCCGGTCTCGCCCGTGAGCAGGACGATGCCGTTCCCCTCGACCAGCCCGTACTCCAGCGAGGCCAGGGCCATGCGGTGCCTCGTGCCCAGGTAGAGGAAGCCGGGGTCGGGGACGATGCTGAAGGGCATCTCCCGGAGCCCGTAGAAGTCCTTATACATCGGCCCTCCCCTTGTTCACGACCATCCCGATCAGGTTGCGCTCGGACAGCAGGTCCAGGGCGGCCTTGATGTCGCTCCGGGAGGTCCTGCTGGCCTCGACCACGAGGACGACGCCGTCGACGTAGGAGGAGAAGACGAACGAATCGGACATGCCCAGCAGGTGCGGGCAGTCGAAGATGACGTAGCGGTCCGGGTAGCGGCTCTTGAGTTCGGCCACCAGCCGCTCCATCTTGGGGGAGGCCAGGACCTCTGTCGAGCCGGGGAGCGGCCGCCCGGCGGGCAGGAGCACGACCTTGTCAATCTGCGGGTGGACCAGCATGTCCTCGACGGGGGTGTCGTGGAGCAGGTAGTCGGCGACGCCGTGGGCGAACTGCCCATTGAGCCCGAAGGCCGCGGTGACCATCGGCCGGCGCAGGTTCATGTCCACCAGCAGGGCTGTGCGCTGGACGTCCCTGGCCATGCTCAGGGCAAGGTTGATGGCCGTGACCGTCTTGCCTTCGCCGGGCCTCGCGCTGGTGATCATGATCGTGTTCGCGCCGCTCTTGCCGGTCATCTCCAGGATCTTGGTGCGGATCAGGCTATAGATGTCGGCCACTTTCGGGTCGGTGATCCCCCCCAGGATGCGGTTGCGCTCCAGGTGCGCTGTGTCCGGGAGGCAGCATTTCGTCAGGTGGTAATTCGGGTTGACGACCATGCAGGGGTTGCAGGGATGGGAAGACCCGCCGGGAGTGGTTTGCGCCGCGATGCGCTCAGGCTCGGCCATGTGGAGAGGCTGAACGGTTCCCGCGTCGGCATCACACCCATTGCCCGCAGGTGTCTCGTCAACCGGAAGGTCCGCCGCCTCGGTCTCCGGATGGCCGCCTTCCGAGGGGAAGGCCTGGGCGGCATGGGGGTCCGTGGGCCTTTCAGGCGCCGACTCCCTCGCCGCGGCATGGCCGTCCGCCGCAGCGGCCGCCTCAGCCACGGTGCGCGTCTCGTCGGACACAACCGGTTCGAGGTGCGGGACCTTCCTGTAGAGCAGGTCCTCGGCCGCATTCGATTTCTCCAGAGCCTTTTTCAGAATCTTCATGGAACCTCTTTTTGACTTAGAACATGACCGAGGCCTTCTTGAGGATCTGGTACCAGACTACGCTCAAGGGCCGGTAGAAGAAATGGACCGAGGTCAGGCCGGCCATCGCGACCAGGGAAGTCCCCAGGGAAACGGCAAGCCGTCGGCGCAGGCGCCGCATCCGGTCCACCGTGGTCTCCAGGTACGGCACCACGGCCAGGATCGGCCTGGGGCTCAGTCTCTCCAGGTCCAGATGGTCGTGGATGGAGCTGTCGGCCACCTCGGCCACCATGCCGAACGCGAACCCCACGCCCAGGGAGAGGAACAGCGCCATGACGAGCAGGACCAGCCGCTTGGGCTTGAACGGCTTCTCCGGCACGGCCGGGGGGTCGATCACGGTCAGCTTCTCGGCCATCTTGCTCTCTTCGAGCCCCTTGGCCTCCTTGGCGGACTGCAGCCGGGCCATGGTGTCCCGGTGCTTGGCCTGGGTGTCGACGTAGTCGCGCTGCAGTGCGCTGTATTCCTGCTCAACCTTGGGGGTCAGTTCCAGGCGGCGCTGGTACTGGTCGTACTCGTCCCTGAGGTCGGCAAGAAGGCTCTGCGTCTTGCGGATTTCCAGGTCAACCTGCTCGATCTGCGTCTGGAGCATGATGTAGGACGGGTTGTCCGGCTGGTCGAAGGCCCCTTGCGTGAGCACCCTTTTCTGCGTGGAGAGGGACTGGACCTCCTGGTCGAGGCGATCGACCTCCTTGCGCGCCTTGATCACGTCCGGATGGATCTCGCTGTGCCGCCTGGCGAGCAGCTCGAGCTCGGTCCCCTTGTTCTCGAGTTCGCGCGTCCGGTCGGACAGCAGGTCCCGGGCGCCGACCTCGGACTCGAGCCCGGCGATCTGGTTGGCCAGCATGATCACGCCTGGATGATTCTCCGAGTGGACCGACTTGAGGGCCAGGTAGCGCGAGCGCAGATTCTTGAGTTCCTCCTCCGGAGTCATGACCCGACTCCCGTCGCTCATGACCGAGAACTTGAGCGGCTCCAGCACCGCCAGCTGCCCCTTGAGGCCGATCCTGCGGTCCTCGAGCATCCTGACCTGCTCCTGCGTCGAGCTGATGTCGGCGCGCAACCGCTCCATGTTCTGGAGGTTGAGCTGCACGAGCTCGGGCAGGGAGTAGAGGTTCTCGTCCTTGAACCGGGCGATGGCGGCCTCGGACTCGGCGATCGTTGCCGTGAGCTCCGCGAGCTGCCGCTCCAGGAAAAAGAAAGCCGTGTTGGCCTTCTCCTCGCGGTTCTTGATGTTCTCCTGCAAGTAGAGCGATACCAGGGTGTTGGCCACCTGGGCCACGACGCTGGGGTCTTTGCCCTCGTAGGAGAGCGCGAAGGCGATCGTGGCCGGCATGGGCCTGCCCAGCTGCGGGTTGACCACGTCGGCGACCACGGGTTCGAGCGAGATGTCCCGGCGCATGCGGTCGATGATCTCTTCGGTGGTGTGCGTATCGGCGAGGTCGGCGTACAGTGCGTGGTTCTTGATGATCTCGAGCAGGTTCCGTCTGCTGAGGACCAGCTGGGTGATGGTCTGCAGCCGTTCTTCCACGTAGCCGGTGACCGTTGTCCGGACCAGGTCCTGGGGGATCTCCTGGGCCTCGATCAGGATGGTCGCCGTCGACTTGTACTTCGAGGGCAGCAGCAAGACGATCAGCACGGAGAGAATCAGCGAGATGAAGAACGGGACGATGAACAGCGTCCTGCGCCTTTTGAAGACCCTGAGGTATTGTCCGAAATCGAGTTGCTGGTCCATTGCCCTTCCTTGGCCTTTGCCTGGAGCTTAGTAGAATCTCGGAAAGCTGAAGCTCAGCTCCCCGTAGACCTGGTTTCTTATGCGGTCGTTCTCCGAACCATCCTCATCCACGTCGCGGTACTCGTAGCCCAGGGTCAGGCGGGCGTCCTCGGTCAGCCCGTAGCTCAGCCTCGGGTTGAGCGAGATGGTGCGGACCGTCCTGTCCTGGAGCAGATCCTCGGTCGTGGAATGGGTGTGGGCGGCCGTGAATGCCGCCGTGAGCCGTTCCGTCAGCCCGTAGGTCAGCGTGCCGCCGACCCTGTCCACGGTGATGTTCTCGCCGTAGATGGACTGATCGATGAGCCTCGACACGCCCAGACTGAACTGGGTGCGGTCGTAGGTCCACTCGCCTTCGGCGTTCAGCGTGAAACTCATCGTCGTGCTCTCCTGGTCCACCCCGCCGAGGGTGAACTCGGAGTTCGTCCAGGCCACGCCGGGGGCGACTGTCAGCGCGAAGACCGGCGAGAAGCGGTACTCAAGCCCGATCGACGCCTGGTAGACCAGCTGCGCCGTATCGCTCACGGGCTGGTCGTAGGTGACCTGCTGGACCTGCAGCGAGGCGAAAACGGTGCTGACCTCCTCCTCCAGCGAGTGGGTCAGCAACAGCTGGGCCCCGTGGAGGATGCTGTCGGTGAACTGCGGGCGTTCGTAATCCCGCTCCGAGTAGTCGTAGAAGAGTCGTGCGACCGTCCGTTCGGTGAGCGAATAGGAGATCCCCGGGCGGAAGGAGTAGGTGTTGCGCAGGCTCCTGTCGGTCACGAACCCGGTCTCCTCGAGCACGTCGTCGAAGGTGTAGTCCCTCGAGAAGCCCACGTCCGCGCTCACTCCGACGCGCTCGGTCGCCTGGTGGGACACCTGCAGGTTGTATTGCTGGTTGACCCGGTCGTACCTGTCCTCCGATGCGTAGCGGTAGACGTCCACGATCCCCTTCAGGGCGGCCCTGGTCGTGTCGGTGTTGTGCTCCAGGGTCAGCGACGGGGAGACACGGGCCTCGAAGTCGGAGACGTTGTCGAAGAAGAGGTTGTCGTCGTATGTCGTGCGCGCCGTTATCCCGGGAACGACAACGGTCTGCCCGGCAAGGGCGGCGAGCGGGGCCGCGGTCGTCAGGCAAAAGAGGGCCAGGGCGAGGATGCAGCGCATGGGCCGTCTCTTCACGGCACGACCACGGTGTCGCCCGGCTTGAGGATGAAATTCGTCGAGAGATCCTTGCCGCTGGTCACCCTGTTGTAGTCGAACTTGACCGTCTCCTGCCCCGCGGGCTGGTGCCTGACGATGAGAATGCCACCCTCGCTGGCGTAGGGCGTGACCCCCCCGGCCATGGCCAGGGCCTGGAGGACCGAGGTCGGGCCGTTCATCACGTAGGAGCCGGGCCTGGCCACCTTCCCCGTGACGTAGAACATGGCGCTCTGCAGCTGCAGCAATGTGACCGTGACCGGTGAATCCGGGCTGTAGAGCCGGACCTTGGACTCGATCTCGCCGCGCAGTTCGTCGACCGTCAGCCCGCTGGCGACGATCTCCCCGACCAGCGGGAAGGAGATGTAGCCGTCCGGCCGGATGATCACCTGCCGGGTCATGGCCTGGTCGTCCCAGACCGAGATGTCCAGGACGTCGCCCGGGCCCAGCTTGAACTTGCCCTCGATCCGCTCGGACTCCTGGTGCAGCGACCCAAGGGCGATCATCTTCACCCTCGCTTCGATCTGCTGCCGCAACTCCTCCCTGGTCAGCCCAGCCGCAGCCAAGTCACCGATCACCGGGAAGGAGACGGTGCCGTCCGGGCGGACCAGGACCTGCCTGCCCTGCTGGGCGTCGCCGGGGATGGTCACCTTGAGGACGTCCCCCGGCCTGATCGGCGGCTCCGGCGTGCCGGGTGGCTGCGCCGGCGAGGCTATGCCCATGAGGTGCATGCGCTCCTCGATCTGGTCCCTGACCTCTTGGAGAGTCAGCCCGTTGACCGAGATCTGGCCGATCATCGGGATGGAGACGAACCCCTCGGGGTCCACGCGCAGGTGGATCGCCCCGCCCTGGCTGCCCTCGAAATCGAGCTTGAGCACGTCGCCGACCTTGATCTCGGAACGCTGCTGAACGTCTGCCGCCAGGACCAGGTCGGCCCCGGCCAGGAGGGAAATGGACAGAAAAAAGGCTAGAAGAAAGTGCATATGGCGCTCGCG
>Ga0265295_1003916_pt1 | contig 20763 bp, 1 predicted proteins | sample Munlansysbiofilm_FD_192503 | JGI IMG/M metagenome (GOLD analysis project Ga0265295, IMG submission 192503) | Leachate microbial communities from a municipal landfill in Southern Ontario, Canada - Methane capture system biofilm | ecosystem: Engineered > Solid waste > Landfill > Unclassified ... | reverse complement strand
GGACATTTATAATCATACAATCGGCCCATTGTCAACTCAATGGTGCGGTTTGTCGCATTATCGAGAAAAGCCCGGTCATGGGAAACAAGAATTACGGCGCCATGGTAGGCTTTCAAATAATTCTCCAGCCACTGAATGGAAAGGATATCGAGGTGATTGGTAGGCTCGTCCAAAAGAATCAGGTCAGGTTTTCGCAGAAGCAATTTAGCCAGTTCCACACGCATGCGCCATCCACCGCTTAGGGTGCTGACAGGGCGCGAAAACTCTTCCCTGTCGAAGCCCAGACCAAGCAAAACCTTTTCTGCATCGGCCATACATGTTTTTCCGCCCAGCAAGTAATACCGCTCATTATAGTCGGTTAACTGCTGGGTTAGCCGGATATATTGCACCGACTCATAGTCGTCACGTTCAGCCAGCACACGGTTCAATTTATCGATCTGCAGAGCGATCTGGTTCACTTCCTCAAACGCCTTATTCACCTCTTCCAAAACGGAAACGAAAGAACCGGCCACCATTTCCTGAGGAAGGTAGCCCATAGAGGCAGAACCCGGATTAAGTACCTCTCCTTCGTCAGGATGCATTGCACGGGTGATAAGTTTAAGCAGTGTGGATTTCCCGGCGCCGTTTTTACCTACAAGGCCAATACGATCGCGTGGATTAATAATGAACGAAAGCCCTGTAAAAAGTGCTTCTCCGGAAAACCAAACGGATATATTACTTACCGTAATCATGGGTGCAAAGGTAAGAAAAGGCGCTTAACATCACAGTGCAAAAAAAAAGGGAACCCGAAGGCTCCCTTTTTTTGATATAAATCAATGACTATTTGGTAACAACAAGACGTTTGTTGACCACAGCGCCATCGTGCGTAGTAAATTCTATCATATAGGCACCTGCAGCGTAATCACGAACATCGATACGGACAAAATTGTCAGTAGCGTTCTGATCGTAAACTACCTGTCCGGTATAGTTCAGGATGCGAATATTCTGAACGTTTTGCGACAGTTCGATGTTGACAAAGTCGTTGGCCGGTATCGGATAGATATTGGCTTCAAGACCCTGTACTTCATCAATACCAATTTTAACGTCCATATGAACAAACAATTCCTCAACACCTACATCCGGTGTACTATGGAAAGTAGCAAGGGCTTCTTTTACATCACCATGCTGGTAACCGGTAGCATCAAATGTCAAAGTGATTTCCTGTGGTGGAGCACCCGGCAGCAACGTGCCATTACGTGGTTCAAAAGTGAGCCACTGATCATACGTAGCAAGTTCATAACCGAAAACAATATTCATATCAGCCTGTACAAGTCCACCCAGGGTAACAAAACCACTGGCATAGTCAACAGTAAGGAATGCACCACCGGCAATAGGATCACCTGTAGCATTAATATCGTTCAGTACATTATGGGTTACTCCGGTCATAGTTCCTGACATAATGTCAACCTGAATCAGGTCAGCACCACTGCCACCTTGCGAGAACAACCACAGGCTCGGATTTCCGGTGTAACCATCATAGGCCATACCGTAGTTGCTTTCAACACCCGGATTTGTTACCACATTCAGGATTGCACCGTCACGACCCACAAGATAGAAATCAGTACTCCAGTCACAAATCCAGAAACCATCTTCGAGGTCATCATAAGCGATGGCACGAACATTAGCTGGAGCTGCAATCGTACCAACAACATTCATGTTCGCGGGATCGATCTGGTAAATGGTTGTAGTGGAAGCACCACCATAAAGGTATTCACCATCCCATGCCAGGTCACGAAGACCACTTGCACCAGAAATCGGATATGCCCCTACGAATGTACCATCCGCATTGTATTTATTAATGTTAGAACCATTCCAGATCGTAGTATAGAAATACGTTCCGTCGAATTCAACACCAGCTTGTGATACCGTACCTCCTGAAGCAGTAGTAACATCGTATTCGAACTGTACATCCCACATTTCATCCGTAACACCGGTCAGGGTAGTCACTTTCGGACTATATTCCTGAGTAGTTACGTCACCGGCATCAGCACGGTTGGTAATAACGGTTCCAAGATTAGCCGATGGAGTTTTCATAAGCTCAGCCCAGGTTACATTCCATACCAACTGACCATCACCAAGGTTTTCGATGGTTGCATACTCCTCTTTTGACATATTGGGAATAACTTCAGTGTAGATCTCATCAGGATTAACAACCATGACAGGAGCAGTAAGTTCAGGATTCCATTCGAAATCTTCGGCGACAGCAACAGCGGGAACACTGATAACATTGTATCCCTCTTTTTCGGCACTGAAATCGTAGGTTCCGGCTTCTACCTCAAGGCTATAAGTACCTGCAGCATCGGTATAAACAGCATCGTAATCACCAACGGTAATCATTACACCCTCGACAGGATCGCCTGAAGCAAGTTCAGTAGCAGTACCATATACATTGACAAGAATCTGCTCGTATACTTTTACATTATCCACATTCCAATAATTAATATTATAGGAATCAAGGCCATGCGCAACGAAACGAACACTGAAGATATTATCCACAGCATAGGCAGAGATATCATAGGTGTAGTTGGTCCAATCAATATTGCCTGTATTGGCAAAAGTAACCACTTCATTCCATTCAGCACCATCAAATACTTCCACTGTAAGCATTTCGTTTCCGTCGCCTCCGAAATCAGAGAGCAGTAGGTCGAATGAGAGGGCTACATTAGAAGCGCCATCGCCAACGATATCACCACTTTCGAGTGCATAGCTGTAATCAGTAACAGAAGGACTCCAGTTAAACTCGGCAGAAGGAGCAGCAAGACCTACGGTCTGGTTAATAACCCAGTTACCTTGTTCGGGTGTGAACCCCCAGTTCTGCTCTTCAAAACCGCCATCCCATGGTTCGTAGAAAGGAAGTGTAAATACTACACCATCTTCATAAAGTTTGAAATCGAGAACGGTAGTCTGATCATAATAAACGGTAGTAGTTTTCAGAGAGGAAGTATAACCTGATTTCTCAGCCAATACCTCAAACGTACCTGACATTACTTCCATTTCATAATATCCGTCATATCCAGTAGTAGTTGTAAACTCACCTGCAGTTACAGTAACACCCTGCAATACAGTACCAGTGAGACCGTCAATAACAGTACCTGCGAGAACACCTTTTGCATTAACGGTAACCGGTTCAGCACAGATCGGGGTAGATTCACCTTCGTCATAGATGGCGGTTACACAATATGAATAGGTATCAGGTGCAAGGTTCATATCCTGATAAGAGGTATCGGGTGCAGGCACATAAGCCACTGCATCACCATTTCTCCATACGTTGTATCCCAGAAGGATTGAACGATTCAGGTCAGTTACATTGGTAATCGGGGTATCCAGGGCCACGGTTTCGCCACGGGTAGCATGATTAACTGCGTGTCCGCTGGTATTATGCTGCAGCGCAACTTCACCGGCTGTTGTGCGAATTTTAACGCGTGAGGCCCATTCGATTTCGTAGGCAGTCCAGGCACCTGCCTCACCCACGTAGCTGTGGCTGTTGGTCAGATCCTCGATACCTGCACTGGAAGGCATTCCCGTTTCCGGATTTGGAGCTACGGATACATAAAAATCGCCATTCACTGCAATAGCCTCATCCAGTACCACGATGGTCTCGGTGGGGTATTGTTGAGCAGGAACTTCAGCGGATTCATACAGTACAGTGGTTCCGTCGGTAGCATATACTTTGAAACGGAAAGTAATATCAGCACCCCAGGGGTAACTTGGATGTTCGTAGAACAAGTGTGCAAGTTGTGTAACCTCTACCGGATAAGTAGCACCAAAGTCAGCTACATTATACAAGGTAGCGCGTTCGGGAGCCGACCAGCTAAGATGGGTAAGGTCGGTAAAGTAACTGATCCAGTATTCTGGCGTCACAGCACCCGGAGTACACCAGGTAACCAGTACGTCAACATCCGATTCCATAACTTCTGCATAAATACACTGCGGAGCTTCCAGGTCACAACCCACGCAAAGCGTTACTTCTGCATCTTCGGGACATGACTCAAAGTTCGGCTCATAAACAGCGGTTACGTTATAAGTATACTCACCACCGGGGGTAATCTGTTCGTTATAGCCTAAAGCAGATATCGGGTTACCCGTGAGTTTCAGGCCGTCACGGTACACATTGAAACCGAGGAATCCGGTTCCGCCACCGCCGCCACCAGCGCTGTAAAGCTCATATCCGAAGAGTAAACTATTCTGGATGATACCACCCAATGTGGTGGTTCCGGCAATCATATTCTCGTGCGTATATAAACCACCGGCCATGTCTGTGCCTGCTACGGCAAGTTGTCCGACAACATCCCACATCATTCCGGTCCATGCACCACTGGCCGCATTGTTTTGTACAACAATACCACCGGAGCCATCCTGGCTGAAGCACCATACAGAAGGTTCGGCTTCTTCATCGTAGTTATCGTAGGCCATACCATAGAAGCTTCCATAAGTACCTACAGGCCAACTGTTCAGCACTGCACCCGAACGATCTACTAACTGTACGTTAGTCGACCAGTCGTTGATATAGAAGGCATCCAGATCAGAGTCATAAGCGATTGCACGTACGGTACCCGGAGCAGTAATTGTTCCAACCAGGGTTTGTGCATCGAAGTCCATTTGCCAGAATTTAGACGTGGCATCAGAACCGTAGAAATATTGACCATCGTAGGCCAGATCGCGGATGTTACCACAGCCGGAGATTTCGAAGGCACCATTGAAAGTACCATCCAACTCATAGCTGAAGAATAGACCCAGCGTAGCCGATCCATTCCACTTGGTAGTGTAAATTTTTGCACCATCGGTTTCAGCACCTGCTTCACCACTGGCATCACCACAAGCGAAAGAGAACTGAAGATCGAACATATCGCGGGTTCCACCCGTAACTTCAATCTCGCGTACCGTGGGTGAACCTTCGGTATTGGGGTTCACGTTGGTGCGTGGTTGCTCGCTGACAATCGTTGCTTCACGTGCGCCAAGTCCTGCAGGAAGATCCCAGGTGAGGACTACCTGGTTACCCGGGTTAGCCACACCAACAAAATTGGTCGGGGGTTCAAACAGATAACAGGGCATGTAAGTGAATGCATAATTCACCATCACAGAAGTACATGCAGTATATTCAGCGGTAATACCGGCGATATAGGTCTGTTCAACTTCCAGTCCGGTGAAAGTATAGCTATAATCGGTGGTATAATCTTCATATACGCCATCGAGGTACAGGTTAAATCCAAGCAGTGCACGACTGTCGGCCGTGGGGTTAATGCCTTTCATAACCTGGATATCATCGAGAGCAATACCCATACCTGCTGGTTCGGGTGCCTGACCTTCGAAAGCAATGTAATACGTTCCGGTGGGGTTGGGAAGCGCGAGGCTTTCGTTTTTCCACACTTCGATATTGGATACATAGCTTGCAAGGGCTACCCAGCCACCTGTAGAGGAGGTACGGTAATATACTCTCAGCTCATCCTGTCCTGCGCCACCTTTCTGGGTGTGCCAGAAGCTAACTTTGGGTACCAGGGCACCGGCGAGGTTGATCGGAGGCGTGATCAGTTTGGTTTTTGCAGAGCTACCCATGTAGGTGGCATTGTATTGTCCGCTGTGTGGATCAGCAGGCACGCCTGTGGGGCCACCGTTGCCGATATTCCAGCTTACGTTTTGCAACAGGTATTGCTGTGTCCAGCCCGGAGGAATCACACCGCCTTCAAATCCTTCTTCAAAGACCACTTCGTATTCAACTACCGGAGGTAACCAGGTAGCAACACCCGTTTGAGCGTTTACCGTAAAGTTCTGTGGAGGCAGACAAAGGCTCTGGAGAATCACGTTAAAGGTATTATCATTCTGAATCCAGATTCCACCTAAGATATAATCCGTATATCCTTCTTTAGTAACGGTAAGTTTATACATACCATTCCATACTTCATGGAAGTATACGGAACCACCGTTAGGTGTAGTGGCTGCATAAGAATAAACATCCGGATTTGTTTCGCTTTCCAGCACTACATAAGCACCTTCCACACCATTACCATCTTCATCACGTACATTAATCGTAATTTCAGAATCGAATCCATTAGGTACACTGTTAGAGAAGGCAGCTTCAGAAACATTGTAGGTATAAACGGCTTTAACCGCGTAGCGATACCAACCTTGTGGCAGCATATCCCAATCGTAATCGACATATTCTGTTTCAGTTACGTTGTTCGACAGCATTGTCCACAATTCAGGAAGTTCTTCCTGACCCTGGAGCAGACGATACACTTCGTATTTTTCCAGCTCACGGGTTTCTGCTTCGTTATATACATAAGCACGCATCATGAAATTCTGGAAGTTAGCAGTTTTCCATGCTTCATTGCTGGTCACATAACGAGATACAGAACGCATTTCGCTGGAAGAATTATCAATTGCAATAGGTGCACAGTTGGGATAATCACCACCCTGGATCATTGCAACATAGAATTCACCGTCGTTAACCACCACAGCATCATCGAAGAAAACTTCGACCCAGCCATTAGCAGATGGGGTAACATCCATAACTTTAAGCATTTGTCCGGGCATTCCATCCACGCCATTGTCATCAAAAACAGCAATTTGGAAAGGAGCGGTTGTATTACCAGCGGGCCAGCTTCCGTCATAAATATTCACAGCAGCACCCATTACTTCGCAAGGATAACTTGCAGGAGTCATACGGAGTGCATTAATATTTGCAGCTTTATCCCATGCGGTTACATCATCGGCAGCACCGTCATCATAAGCAAGGGTACCGAAGAACATAGGTGCATACCAATCGACATCCACCTGAGTATGTTCATTGTTACGAACTGCAGTGACACCAATAGCCGGATAAGGGAATTCGCAGGGGTCGAAGTTGACCTCAACAGTTTGCATATCCGGAACAAAGATATTCTCAACCGATTGTGTTTCAAAATCTTCGGCTTCACAAGTAATCGTGTAGGTTGCTTCGGTTACGTCCATGGAATAAACTCCATTATTTCCGGAAACAGCAGTGAAAGCATCACCGGTTTCTTCGTCGATTGCGGTTACAACAGCACCAGCGATAGGTGTGGGAAGCGTACCACAAGCACTAACGGTACCTGTAAGCGTACCCTGTCCGAGGATATAAATATCAGCGGGTCCCGGGAGAGCAGGGCCGGATTCACCGGCAGTAGGATCACCATAAACGGCAGTCACCGTAAATGAATGCCAACCAGCCACCAGATAATCGGAAGTATATTCATTAACTTCAGCCGCTACCTGTGCATAATAAGTACCATTTCTGTAAATATTATATGCGATAAGATTTTCAGGAACAAATCCACCGCCAGAGCCACCGCCCTGGAAGCCAAAAGCACAGATCTCTGAACCTGCCGGGAAGTTACCTACCAGACCGGCAGCACCGGTTGAACGATCGAGAATGTACAATTGAGCTGTGGAAGTGTAGGCTGCAATGTAAACGACATCGGTAGCCGGATCCCAGGCAAGGCCCTGTGCATAATTCAAATCAATACCCAATGCACCGATTGAAGTAGCTACGGCAGTAGTTACATCAATGGTAAAGGATTCGTCAGAAACAATATCTGTAGCATACATTACACCATTACCATCAATAGCAATATCGATGATACCCGCGATAGCCGGGTTTCCAATGGTTGTACTAACGCCAGAGGTCAGATCGATGGTATAAATTGTAGAAACTGCACCATCCGTAGAAGCGGCATACATAATGCCCGCATTTTTATCCATGGCCATACCGGTCCAGGTATGTCCGCTGGCAACACTTACGGTACCAACTGTAGTAAATACTCCGGTAGTGATATCGACAACCTTCAGTTGCGAAGTTGAATTATCGATTACATAGAACATATTTTGATCTTCCACGCCAAAATCACCACAATAGATATCACCGGTAAAGGTAGAAATCTGGGTCATTGTAGCGGGGAATTCCACGTCGATACTTCCAAAAATATTATTGATAGCATCGGTACCGTAGGCAATAGAACCACGGTTCAGGAACAGATCGGGAGATGCTGTTGAAGGTGTTCCGGCAGAAGGAGCACGGCCAAGGTCAATTTCACGGCTTGTGTTACCCGTGGCAGCCACAGTCGGGAAAGTTCCTTCGAAGGCGGGTTCTTCAATCACCGGAGGATCCCACATTAGGTGTGCATAATGGCCATCGGCTTCCCCTTCGAGGTTTCTGGGAGGAGCGAGGTAAGATGCAGTCCAGGTATAATAAACTTTAGGAGACACTCCATTAGGATATACAGCATTTACGCCGGAGGTATACTCAGTACCCCAGGTAACGAAATAAGGAGGAATATCGAGATAAGTATTTTGTGTGCTTTCGAGAAGCAAATCTTCCGTCAGGAAGAAATTATAACCTACAACCCCACGGGTATCGGTTATACCGTCCCAAATCTTGATATTATCTACGGCCCAATACCAGTTCCAGCCATTCCCATCGTTATAATAGAAACGAACTTTAAGCTGTGCATTGGCATAAGGAGTAAGATCAATCACCTGATGATTAGGAGAAGCCCATGAGCCGATAGTAGCAGTTTGATGACGCAGGTTAACCCACTGAGATCCATCCCATACATCCACATCTGCATATTGAGAACCCAGCTGATAATAATACTGGTCAAATTCAAGAATAAGTTGCGATACACCAGCAGCGTTGAGTGCAGGTGTAATCATTTCCCCAATATCATTACAACCGTTTCCGTTGGCATCCGAGTCAATGCGGGCAAACTGGGTAGTAAACCCACTATAAGCCGCATTGAGGAACCAACCGCCACAACCTCCGATATCATTCACTTCGAGATCTTCCGGGAATCCGTCATTGAAATCTACCTCATAAGCCTGGAAGGAACCCGGCTCTACCCATGTAGCATGCAGCGTTTGTCCATCGACATAAAGTGCTCTTGGAGGCGCGAGGGTCTCACCAAGAAGAACTTCCAGGGTCATATTGCCATCAATCACTACTTCTTCTTCGTAGATATCATAGCCAACCAGTACGACAGAAAGATCATAAGTATCATTCCATACACCAGTAAATACAACCGTTCCGGTTTCATCACAAACATCCTGATATTGGATAGTATTGTGTGCCTGACTGGTCATAGTTACCAGAGCACCTACCGGGACAGAACCATCGGTAGTGGTCACTTCCACAGTAACTTCATAATCAAATTCATTACTTAAGAAGTTAGAAATACCAGGTTCAGAGGCGTTATTTGTATAATTTGCCACAACAGCCCAATGATAGAGGCCCGGATCAAGTGTTGGCCAGGAATTATCACGGTAGTTAAGGTTAGAAGTATTCCCGAGGAGAGTCCAGTTTTCAGGAGTATAAATATCAGTATGTAATAAGCGATAAACAGAGTAGTTATTAAACCCACGGCCTGCATCGCCATTTTCCATACCACGGTAAGTACCGCTAGCAACTTCGCCTGCATTGCAAACGGGAGGATTCATGCTTAACGACGCGATCGAAGGTTTACTGGCTTCGACAAAGTCACCGGCATTCATATTAACAACACCTGCAGGACCTTCACATACTGCACGCATCATAAAGTCGGTATAACCGGCAAGGGTCCAGCCCTGTCCGTTGGTAGCATTGCGGCTATAGCTTCTCATCACAGATGGAGCCGTTTCGTTCACGCCAACAGCGAGACATTCCGGATAATTTCCACCCTGAATCATAACGATGTAGAAGTCACCACTTTCGATAGTTACTGCAAGATCAGAAAGATCAGCCGACAGCCATCCAAATTGAGCGGGAGTAATGGTTACGCGACCGAGTTCCGTGCCCGGGAAACCATTCGTTCCGTTATCATCATAAACAGCCACCTCAAAAGGTTGCAGGATGTCTTCTCCCTGAGGATAAGTACCATCACCAACATAAATGGAAGCGCTGAGTACATCACAAGGATAACCGGCAGGAGTAAAACGGAGGGCATTCATATTACCACCCTGAGCCCATACGGCATAATTTTCGGCTGTACCATCGTCATAAATAATCTCGTAAGAAGCACCGGGAGCGCCCCAGGAGATATTCACGACATTGGAAGGAAGTTCTTCAGCAAAAACACCTACTGGCGGATTGGCTTCTTCTTCCATAGCAAAGTTGAGCACTTCAGTTTCGTTTACCACTGCGGTAAAAGTTTGACTTTGTGCAGCATACCCAGGTTTTTCTACAGTAACCGTACGTTGTCCCGGGTTAGTAGTGAAAGCATACGCACCGTCGGCACCGGTGTAAAGGTAAGATTGACCAAGGGAAACGAGCGCCCCGTTGATGGGGTCGGTAGTAACCGCGTCGGTTATTACACCTTCCACAAACGCATCACCTGTAAACTCATAGTACAAACGCAAATCAGCAATCTGATCCACATAAGAGGTGAGCGTAGAGAGGGTAGGATATACCGTTCCGTCGCTATAACCCATTAATACGCGTCGTATTCCGTTATTCAGGTCGGTACAAGACCATTTGTAAGTACTACCGGCATACGATGGGGTACTTAATGGGTCATAAACTGTTATGATGAGATTATCTGTACCATTGTACAAAAAAGCATCATCAAGATCCAGTTCAACCCAACCCGGCCCTGCGATGGACATAGGGCCATTGTATACCAGTTGTAAAGTTGATTCGTCAACCCAATCATCGTTCGATGTGAATTGATCCATTGTGGTGTGCCCCATCCAGATCTGGATCTGGCTGTAGGTGTAAGCATTCGGCCAATCCGAAGCTAGGTAACCAATTTTCGTGAGGTTAACCGGAGTGTCAAGACCAAGGTCACTCTGCAAATAAATGCTTTGAGTCCTTGAGTACTGATAGAAATTGTTCACTGGAGTTCTGTAACTCGTAATGGAACCATCTCCGATCTCCACGAAGTCCTGGGCAAGAACAAATGTGGATGACATTAGTAACGCCACCAACACGCTCAGCAATCGTGTAAAACTTCTCATAATTTAAGGTTTAGATTAATTAGTGAATAATTAAACAATTATTTGCACTTTTCCGATAAGCCGCAAATTTATAAAAAAAAACAGACTAATGCTCGTAATGGGTGCGATTTTTTTGAAAACCTGAAATTCCAATAAATTTAAAGGAAAGGGAGAAGAGATAAACGATTGGATAATAGAAGCAAAAGGAGAGCCGCAAAAAAAAAGCGAGGCCCCGTGCAAAAGGGCCCCGCTCCGAGAAGTTATTCCATTAAAGGACTATTTGGTTACAACGAAACGCTTGTTGAAGGTCACACCATCGTTTGTTGTAAACTCAATGAGATAAGCACCGGCTTCATAGTTCTGAACATCCACCTGGAAGAAGGTTTCTGTTGCCATTTGGTCGTAAACCACCTGACCGACGGTATTCAGGATTCTGAAACTTTGTACTTGTTCGGAGAGTTCTACATTTACATATTCTTTTGCCGGGTTCGGATAAACATTTACCGCTACACCTGCAAATTCTGTGATACCTATTCTGGGCGTCATTTCCACATAAACGGTTTCAGTTCCAATATTCGGGTTAGAGCGGAAGGTAACCTCAGCAATCTTAGGTATATCCGGAGTATATCCGGTAGGATCAAAAATAAACTGAACATCAGCAGTACTCATTGCAGCCACAGCACCGGAAGTAGGTTCAAGCGTGAGCCAGGTTTCGCCACGTCCCGGGAACCCAAATACAGTGACTTCTGCACCACCGGCGAAAGCACCGATAAGGGAAGTAGCACCCGTATTTCTGTCAAGGATACGGAGTTCACCTGAAGCGCCATAAGCCGCAAGATAAATAATATCCGTTGCAGGATCCCAGGCCATACCTTGTGCATAATTGGCATCATAACCAGTTTGTCCGAGGTAAGTACTGGCCGCCGTTTCTTTATCAATAATGAAGATGGCGTCATTAACGATACAGTTAGCATAGAGGGTACCTGTGCCATCAATGGCCATATCAATAATACCTTCAACACCGGTATTTCCGATCACGGTAGTTGCACCAGTTCCCAAATCAATGGTATAAAGGGTTGACTGCGTGACATCGGTTGAAACAGCATACATAATACCACTGGATTTATCACAGGCAAGGCCAGTCCAGCTTTGACCGCCCTGAGCAGAAGCGTAACCAATAACAGTTGCTTCACCGGTCATAACATCCACGGCTTTCAGGTTACTGTCATCAGCGTCGATAACATAGATAATAGTTTCATTATCAGCGCTAAAGTCACCAGCAAAGGCACTCCAGTTCGGCACAGGATTAATAACAATCGGGTTACCTGGCGCATCGGTATCAATTTGGTGGAAACCATAGGTTCCGGGGTAGGCGTCGAAGGCATAGGCCAAGGAGCCACGCATCAGTTCCACAGGCTCTTCCACGTAACCGGTCAAATTAATAGCTTCCGGAGCGACTCCGATAGATACCGGTACATTTAACCTTGGATAATCAGGATTAACCGGTGGAATTACCACATCATTATCGGAAATCCAATCAATACCCGTATTATAGTTCAACTGCCCATCACCATTATTGGTAACAGTGACGAGTTCGGTATGGGTGGTGCCAATAATAACATCCACATAAATTTCAAGCGGATTCACTTCCATAGTGGGTTGGGTCAGACAAACATTCCACTCGAAGTCTTCTTCCACAACAACACCGGTAGCTGTTACCACATTATATCCGTCAAATTCACAGGAAACATTATAAGTACCAAACTCAACCTGAAGATTATAATAACCGTCAGCATCGGTATAAACAGGGTCGTAATCCCCTACAGTGATCATTGCATTTTCGACCGGGGCACCACCCTGGCATACCGTTACCTGGCCATAGAAATCAGCAAGCAACCGTTCGTAGATCTTCACATTATCAATATCCCAGTAATTGATATCGAATGTATTAGATCCGTAGGCAACAAAACGTACCTGGAAGAGAGCATTCACAGCATATTCACTGATATCAAAGAGATAGCTTTCCCATTCAATATTTCCGGTGTTAGCAAAATCGGCCACTTCCATCCATTCCGTACCATTGAATACCTCAACACCCATGTGTTCAAGGCCATTAGAGCTGTAATCAGAAAGGTACAGGTCGAAGGAAAGTGCAATGTTTTCAACACCTTCACCGTCAATCTGAGGACTAACCAATGCGAAATTGTAATCTTCCACAGAGGGGCTCCAGTAGAATTCTGCAGCTGGTGCAGGAACACCAAAGCCAGCATTCACCTGCCAGTTTCCTTCTTCAGGATCGAAGGTCCAGTTCTGCTCTTCAAAACCGCCATCCCATGGCTCCATGAACGGAAGTGTAAATACCACACCGTCAGGATAAAGGTTGAAATCAAGCACAGTAGTTTGATCATAATAAATGGTGGCTGTTTTCACTTTAGGAGCAAAGCCTGCTTTTTCAGCCATTACTTCCCAGGTGCCGGAGGGGAGAACCATTTCATAGGATCCGTCATACCCTGTAGTAGCCGTATATTCACCGACTGTGAGGGTTGCACCCTGCATTACAGTACCACTGACTCCGTCATAAACCGTACCCGCAAGGATACCTTTGGCATTAACAGTGACCGGTTCAGCACAGATTGGGGTAGATTCACCTTCGTCATAGATGGCGGTTACACAATATGAATAGGTATCAGGGGTAAGATTCATATCCTGATAAGAGGTATCGGGTGCAGGCACATAAGCCACTGCATCACCATTTCTCCATACGTTGTATCCCAGAAGGATTGAACGATTCAGGTCAGTTACATTGGTAATCGGGGTATCCAGGGCCACGGTTTCGCCACGGGTAGCATGATTAACTGCGTGTCCGCTGGTATTATGCTGCAGCGCAACTTCACCGGCTGTTGTGCGAATTTTAACGCGTGAGGCCCATTCGATTTCGTAGGCAGTCCAGGCACCTGCCTCACCCACGTAGCTGTGGCTGTTGGTCAGATCCTCGATACCTGCACTGGAAGGCATTCCCGTTTCCGGATTTGGAGCTACGGATACATAAAAATCGCCATTCACTGCAATAGCCTCATCCAGTACCACGATGGTCTCGGTGGGGTATTGTTGAGCAGGAACTTCAGCGGATTCATACAGTACAGTGGTTCCGTCGGTAGCATATACTTTGAAACGGAAAGTAATATCAGCACCCCAGGGGTAACTTGGATGTTCGTAGAACAAGTGTGCAAGTTGTGTAACCTCTACCGGATAAGTAGCACCAAAGTCAGCTACATTATACAAGGTAGCGCGTTCGGGAGCCGACCAGCTAAGATGGGTAAGGTCGGTAAAGTAACTGATCCAGTATTCTGGCGTCACAGCACCCGGAGTACACCAGGTAACCAGTACGTCAACATCCGATTCCATAACTTCTGCATAAATACACTGCGGAGCTTCCAGGTCACAACCCACGCAAAGCGTTACTTCTGCATCTTCGGGACATGACTCAAAGTTCGGCTCATAAACAGCGGTTACGTTATAAGTATACTCACCACCGGGGGTAATCTGTTCGTTATAGCCTAAAGCAGATATCGGGTTACCCGTGAGTTTCAGGCCGTCACGGTACACATTGAAACCGAGGAATCCGGTTCCGCCACCGCCGCCACCAGCGCTGTAAAGCTCATATCCGAAGAGTAAACTATTCTGGATGATACCACCCAATGTGGTGGTTCCGGCAATCATATTCTCGTGCGTATATAAACCACCGGCCATGTCTGTGCCTGCTACGGCAAGTTGTCCGACAACATCCCACATCATTCCGGTCCATGCACCACTGGCCGCATTGTTTTGTACAACAATACCACCGGAGCCATCCTGGCTGAAGCACCATACAGAAGGTTCGGCTTCTTCATCGTAGTTATCGTAGGCCATACCATAGAAGCTTCCATAAGTACCTACAGGCCAACTGTTCAGCACTGCACCCGAACGATCTACTAACTGTACGTTAGTCGACCAGTCGTTGATATAGAAGGCATCCAGATCAGAGTCATAAGCGATTGCACGTACGGTACCCGGAGCAGTAATTGTTCCAACCAGGGTTTGTGCATCGAAGTCCATTTGCCAGAATTTAGACGTGGCATCAGAACCGTAGAAATATTGACCATCGTAGGCCAGATCGCGGATGTTACCACAGCCGGAGATTTCGAAGGCACCATTGAAAGTACCATCCAACTCATAGCTGAAGAATAGACCCAGCGTAGCCGATCCATTCCACTTGGTAGTGTAAATTTTTGCACCATCGGTTTCAGCACCTGCTTCACCACTGGCATCACCACAAGCGAAAGAGAACTGAAGATCGAACATATCGCGGGTTCCACCCGTAACTTCAATCTCGCGTACCGTGGGTGAACCTTCGGTATTGGGGTTCACGTTGGTGCGTGGTTGCTCGCTGACAATCGTTGCTTCACGTGCGCCAAGTCCTGCAGGAAGATCCCAGGTGAGGACTACCTGGTTACCCGGGTTAGCCACACCAACAAAATTGGTCGGGGGTTCAAACAGATAACAGGGCATGTAAGTGAATGCATAATTCACCATCACAGAAGTACATGCAGTATATTCAGCGGTAATACCGGCGATATAGGTCTGTTCAACTTCCAGTCCGGTGAAAGTATAGCTATAATCGGTGGTATAATCTTCATATACGCCATCGAGGTACAGGTTAAATCCAAGCAGTGCACGACTGTCGGCCGTGGGGTTAATGCCTTTCATAACCTGGATATCATCGAGAGCAATACCCATACCTGCTGGTTCGGGTGCCTGACCTTCGAAAGCAATGTAATACGTTCCGGTGGGGTTGGGAAGCGCGAGGCTTTCGTTTTTCCACACTTCGATATTGGATACATAGCTTGCAAGGGCTACCCAGCCACCTGTAGAGGAGGTACGGTAATATACTCTCAGCTCATCCTGTCCTGCGCCACCTTTCTGGGTGTGCCAGAAGCTAACTTTGGGTACCAGGGCACCGGCGAGGTTGATCGGAGGCGTGATCAGTTTGGTTTTTGCAGAGCTACCCATGTAGGTGGCATTGTATTGTCCGCTGTGTGGATCAGCAGGCACGCCTGTGGGGCCACCGTTGCCGATATTCCAGCTTACGTTTTGCAACAGGTATTGCTGTGTCCAGCCCGGAGGAATCACACCGCCTTCAAATCCTTCTTCAAAGACCACTTCGTATTCAACTACCGGAGGTAACCAGGTAGCAACACCCGTTTGAGCGTTTACCGTAAAGTTCTGTGGAGGCAGACAAAGGCTCTGGAGAATCACGTTAAAGGTATTATCATTCTGAATCCAGATTCCACCTAAGATATAATCCGTATATCCTTCTTTAGTAACGGTAAGTTTATACATACCATTCCATACTTCATGGAAGTATACGGAACCACCGTTAGGTGTAGTGGCTGCATAAGAATAAACATCCGGATTTGTTTCGCTTTCCAGCACTACATAAGCACCTTCCACACCATTACCATCTTCATCACGTACATTAATCGTAATTTCAGAATCGAATCCATTAGGTACACTGTTAGAGAAGGCAGCTTCAGAAACATTGTAGGTATAAACGGCTTTAACCGCGTAGCGATACCAACCTTGTGGCAGCATATCCCAATCGTAATCGACATATTCTGTTTCAGTTACGTTGTTCGACAGCATTGTCCACAATTCAGGAAGTTCTTCCTGACCCTGGAGCAGACGATACACTTCGTATTTTTCCAGCTCACGGGTTTCTGCTTCGTTATATACATAAGCACGCATCATGAAATTCTGGAAGTTAGCAGTTTTCCATGCTTCATTGCTGGTCACATAACGAGATACAGAACGCATTTCGCTGGAAGAATTATCAATTGCAATAGGTGCACAGTTGGGATAATCACCACCCTGGATCATTGCAACATAGAATTCACCGTCGTTAACCACCACAGCATCATCGAAGAAAACTTCGACCCAGCCATTAGCAGATGGGGTAACATCCATAACTTTAAGCATTTGTCCGGGCATTCCATCCACGCCATTGTCATCAAAAACAGCAATTTGGAAAGGAGCGGTTGTATTACCAGCGGGCCAGCTTCCGTCATAAATATTCACAGCAGCACCCATTACTTCGCAAGGATAACTTGCAGGAGTCATACGGAGTGCATTAATATTTGCAGCTTTATCCCATGCGGTTACATCATCGGCAGCACCGTCATCATAAGCAAGGGTACCGAAGAACATAGGTGCATACCAATCGACATCCACCTGAGTATGTTCATTGTTACGAACTGCAGTGACACCAATAGCCGGATAAGGGAATTCGCAGGGGTCGAAGTTGACCTCAACAGTTTGCATATCCGGAACAAAGATATTCTCAACCGATTGTGTTTCAAAATCTTCGGCTTCACAAGTAATCGTGTAGGTTGCTTCGGTTACGTCCATGGAATAAACTCCATTATTTCCGGAAACAGCAGTGAAAGCATCACCGGTTTCTTCGTCGATTGCGGTTACAACAGCACCAGCGATAGGTGTGGGAAGCGTACCACAAGCACTAACGGTACCTGTAAGCGTACCCTGTCCGAGGATATAAATATCAGCGGGTCCCGGGAGAGCAGGGCCGGATTCACCGGCAGTAGGATCACCATAAACGGCAGTCACCGTAAATGAATGCCAACCAGCCACCAGATAATCGGAAGTATATTCATTAACTTCAGCCGCTACCTGTGCATAATAAGTACCATTTCTGTAAATATTATATGCGATAAGATTTTCAGGAACAAATCCACCGCCAGAGCCACCGCCCTGGAAGCCAAAAGCACAGATCTCTGAACCTGCCGGGAAGTTACCTACCAGACCGGCAGCACCGGTTGAACGATCGAGAATGTACAATTGAGCTGTGGAAGTGTAGGCTGCAATGTAAACGACATCGGTAGCCGGATCCCAGGCAAGGCCCTGTGCATAATTCAAATCAATACCCAATGCACCGATTGAAGTAGCTACGGCAGTAGTTACATCAATGGTAAAGGATTCGTCAGAAACAATATCTGTAGCATACATTACACCATTACCATCAATAGCAATATCGATGATACCCGCGATAGCCGGGTTTCCAATGGTTGTACTAACGCCAGAGGTCAGATCGATGGTATAAATTGTAGAAACTGCACCATCCGTAGAAGCGGCATACATAATGCCCGCATTTTTATCCATGGCCATACCGGTCCAGGTATGTCCGCTGGCAACACTTACGGTACCAACTGTAGTAAATACTCCGGTAGTGATATCGACAACCTTCAGTTGCGAAGTTGAATTATCGATTACATAGAACATATTTTGATCTTCCACGCCAAAATCACCACAATAGATATCACCGGTAAAGGTAGAAATCTGGGTCATTGTAGCGGGGAATTCCACGTCGATACTTCCAAAAATATTATTGATAGCATCGGTACCGTAGGCAATAGAACCACGGTTCAGGAACAGATCGGGAGATGCTGTTGAAGGTGTTCCGGCAGAAGGAGCACGGCCAAGGTCAATTTCACGGCTTGTGTTACCCGTGGCAGCCACAGTCGGGAAAGTTCCTTCGAAGGCGGGTTCTTCAATCACCGGAGGATCCCACATTAGGTGTGCATAATGGCCATCGGCTTCCCCTTCGAGGTTTCTGGGAGGAGCGAGGTAAGATGCAGTCCAGGTATAATAAACTTTAGGAGACACTCCATTAGGATATACAGCATTTACGCCGGAGGTATACTCAGTACCCCAGGTAACGAAATAAGGAGGAATATCGAGATAAGTATTTTGTGTGCTTTCGAGAAGCAAATCTTCCGTCAGGAAGAAATTATAACCTACAACCCCACGGGTATCGGTTATACCGTCCCAAATCTTGATATTATCTACGGCCCAATACCAGTTCCAGCCATTCCCATCGTTATAATAGAAACGAACTTTAAGCTGTGCATTGGCATAAGGAGTAAGATCAATCACCTGATGATTAGGAGAAGCCCATGAGCCGATAGTAGCAGTTTGATGACGCAGGTTAACCCACTGAGATCCATCCCATACATCCACATCTGCATATTGAGAACCCAGCTGATAATAATACTGGTCAAATTCAAGAATAAGTTGCGATACACCAGCAGCGTTGAGTGCAGGTGTAATCATTTCCCCAATATCATTACAACCGTTTCCGTTGGCATCCGAGTCAATGCGGGCAAACTGGGTAGTAAACCCACTATAAGCCGCATTGAGGAACCAACCGCCACAACCTCCGATATCATTCACTTCGAGATCTTCCGGGAATCCGTCATTGAAATCTACCTCATAAGCCTGGAAGGAACCCGGCTCTACCCATGTAGCATGCAGCGTTTGTCCATCGACATAAAGTGCTCTTGGAGGCGCGAGGGTCTCACCAAGAAGAACTTCCAGGGTCATATTGCCATCAATCACTACTTCTTCTTCGTAGATATCATAGCCAACCAGTACGACAGAAAGATCATAAGTATCATTCCATACACCAGTAAATACAACCGTTCCGGTTTCATCACAAACATCCTGATATTGGATAGTATTGTGTGCCTGACTGGTCATAGTTACCAGAGCACCTACCGGGACAGAACCATCGGTAGTGGTCACTTCCACAGTAACTTCATAATCAAATTCATTACTTAAGAAGTTAGAAATACCAGGTTCAGAGGCGTTATTTGTATAATTTGCCACAACAGCCCAATGATAGAGGCCCGGATCAAGTGTTGGCCAGGAATTATCACGGTAGTTAAGGTTAGAAGTATTCCCGAGGAGAGTCCAGTTTTCAGGAGTATAAATATCAGTATGTAATAAGCGATAAACAGAGTAGTTATTAAACCCACGGCCTGCATCGCCATTTTCCATACCACGGTAAGTACCGCTAGCAACTTCGCCTGCATTGCAAACGGGAGGATTCATGCTTAACGACGCGATCGAAGGTTTACTGGCTTCGACAAAGTCACCGGCATTCATATTAACAACACCTGCAGGACCTTCACATACTGCACGCATCATAAAGTCGGTATAACCGGCAAGGGTCCAGCCCTGTCCGTTGGTAGCATTGCGGCTATAGCTTCTCATCACAGATGGAGCCGTTTCGTTCACGCCAACAGCGAGACATTCCGGATAATTTCCACCCTGAATCATAACGATGTAGAAGTCACCACTTTCGATAGTTACTGCAAGATCAGAAAGATCAGCCGACAGCCATCCAAATTGAGCGGGAGTAATGGTTACGCGACCGAGTTCCGTGCCCGGGAAACCATTCGTTCCGTTATCATCATAAACAGCCACCTCAAAAGGTTGCAGGATGTCTTCTCCCTGAGGATAAGTACCATCACCAACATAAATGGAAGCGCTGAGTACATCACAAGGATAACCGGCAGGAGTAAAACGGAGGGCATTCATATTACCACCCTGAGCCCATACGGCATAATTTTCGGCTGTACCATCGTCATAAATAATCTCGTAAGAAGCACCGGGAGCGCCCCAGGAGATATTCACGACATTGGAAGGAAGTTCTTCAGCAAAAACACCTACTGGCGGATTGGCTTCTTCTTCCATAGCAAAGTTGAGCACTTCAGTTTCGTTTACCACTGCGGTAAAAGTTTGACTTTGTGCAGCATACCCAGGTTTTTCTACAGTAACCGTACGTTGTCCCGGGTTAGTAGTGAAAGCATACGCACCGTCGGCACCGGTGTAAAGGTAAGATTGACCAAGGGAAACGAGCGCCCCGTTGATGGGGTCGGTAGTAACCGCGTCGGTTATTACACCTTCCAC
>Ga0265295_1003915_pt1 | contig 20765 bp, 19 predicted proteins | sample Munlansysbiofilm_FD_192503 | JGI IMG/M metagenome (GOLD analysis project Ga0265295, IMG submission 192503) | Leachate microbial communities from a municipal landfill in Southern Ontario, Canada - Methane capture system biofilm | ecosystem: Engineered > Solid waste > Landfill > Unclassified ... | reverse complement strand
TTTTGCCGTCGCGACCAGCGACGGCAGGAGCATGGCCGAGAGCACCGCCACGGGGATGAACCCCAGCCAGCGAATGATCGCCTCGGGCAGGGTGCGCTGCGCCAGGGCCAATAGGGGCAGGGCGCGCGGAACATAAGTCACGGCCATCATGCCGAGAATGGTCAAAAAGATCGTTTGCTGGTCCATGCGTGAACTCCGAGGCCGATGGTTGCTGCGATGATGGTCGCTGCCAGGACGTGGCTTTGCTGAAGGCCGGCGAGCATCAGGATCGTGGACAGGACGCCTGCGATGACCGCCACGGCCAGGTGCTGCCGCGACTTGAGCTGGCCCAGGAGCAGGGCGATGAACATGGCCGGCAGGGCATAATCAAGCCCGATGGGCCGGATGTCGGTGATGAGCGTGCTCGCGGCCAGTCCGAGGACCGTCCCGCCCACCCAGGCGCTCTGGGCGATGACGTTGATGCCGAAGGTTTCCCCCGGCGCGGTTTCGCCTTTGGCGAAGCGTCCGACGTGCAGGGCGAAGGTTTCGTCCGTCATTTGGTAGGAAAAGAGGGCAAGTCGGGTTTTGCTCCATGATCGCAGAAACGGGGCCAGGGCGGCGGACATGAGCAGATGGCGCAGATTGACCACGAAGGTCGTGGCCACGATGGCCAGGGGCGCGGCTCCCGCCGCGAAAAGGCCGACCGCGATGAGCTGGGCCGACCCTGCAAAGACCAGAAGGCTCATCAGTATGGTGTTTATGCCGGAGAGGCCCGATTTCTGGGCCAGAACGCCGTAGGCGAAACCCACGGGCACATATCCCAGAATGATGGGCAGGGTCTGGCGAAAGGCCGAGACCAGAGGGGACTCGGCGCGGCTGGTGGAAGAAAGGGTGGCGCAATTCATAATCTATTATCCTCGTTAAGCTCAACCTAGTCAAAAACTGTTTGCGGTACAGATACAGTTTGCGTTAATTTCGACCATAACAGATTGAAGGCGGCGGACGCAACCGGGAGCGGGCATTGGGAAGGGGATTGGATGAGCATCGGGAAGGGGATTGGCTGGGGGCGGCGTGCGGCGAATGGGAGAAGAAATGCTAATACGGTGGCATGGCCGGGCATCGAGAAGGGGATTGGCTGGTGTCGGGGGCGGCGGCCTGCCGGAACTCCCTCGCCGGCCTCGTAGAGACGAACCATTGCGTGCTCGTCCATGACTTCGAGCGTTGTGCGCCCCGCAATGGTTCGTCAAACGATGCCTGGCTCGGTCAGACAGCCGACAGCCCGCCGCCCCCGACACCAGCCAATCCCTGCGGCAGGGTGGGGATGGGAAGATGGAAAGGCATGGATTCCCGCCTGCGCGGGAATGACAGTTTGGCGTCATTTATGAGGATACGACCATGGAAGATTACAGGTACCGTCAGATCGAACAGCAGCTGATGCTTCAGATATCATCGGGCACGCTGGGTCCCGGAGCGCGGCTGCCCTCCCTGCGTCACGTCAGCCTGCGCAGTCGGGTGGCGGTGAGCACGGTGCTGCAGGCCTATGCCGAGCTGGAGCGCAAGGGGGTCATCGAGTCGCGTCCCAGGTCCGGCTTTTTCGTGCGGCGCGACACGCGGCAGCTGCCGCCTCCGCCGCGCAATCCGCGCCCGCTCTTGCGGCCCCATACCGTCAACCGCAGTCAGCTTATTTCCGCCGTGCTCGAGACCGTGGGTGACCGCGAGCTTGTGCCGCTGGGCATCAACTGTCCTTCGGCAGATCTGCTGCCCTACCGGGAATTGGCCAAGGTCGCGGCCCGCCTCTCGCGGGAAGATCCCAAGCGCCAGGTCGGATACCTGCCCGTGGAGGGCAGCCTGGAGCTGCGTCGTCAACTGTCCCTGCGCGCGTCCCAGGCGGGCCTGGCCGTGCGCCCCGAGGAGATCATCATCACCTGCGGAGCCCTTGAAGCCCTGCACGTGGCCGTGCGCAGCCTGGTCCGGCCCGGCGACAACGTGCTCATCCAGGCGCCGTCCTATTTCTGTTTTCAGCAGCTGCTTGAAAATCAGGGCGTGCGTTCCATCGAGATCCCGTCTCATCCACGGTACGGGGTGGACCCAGCCGACGTGGAACGTGCCCTGGGGCGCTTCGACATCCGGGCCTGCATCCTCACTCCCAACTTCAACAATCCCGACGGTTCCCTGACTCCGGACAGCGCCAAGCGCGAGATCGTGGAATTGCTGGCCAGGCGGGAAATCCCCCTGATCGAGGATGATGTGGCCGGGGACCTGCATTTCGGCCCGGCTCGGCCTCCGGTCTTCAAGATGTACGATGCCCAAGGGCTGGTCATCCTTTGTTCGTCCTTTTCCAAGACGCTGTGTCCGGGCTACCGCATCGGCTGGATCATGCCGGGCCGCTTCTACCGCGAAGCCTATGAGGTCAAGGCCACCACCAACGTCTGCTCCGCGACCCTGACCCAGGAGGCCGTGGGCGTCTATTTGGGCGAAGGGCGCTATGATCGGCACCTGCGCGGTCTGCGGCGGGCCTTGCAAGAGCAGACGCAGTCCATGCAGCTGCACGTGAGCCGCACCTTCCCGGACGGCACCAGGGTCGGCAGGCCGGAAGGCGGCGGGGTGCTGTGGGTGGAGTTGCCGACGGGCGTGGACTCGGTGGAACTCATGTACCGGGCCAGGGAAGCGGGCATCAGCATTGCGCCCGGCACTATTTTTTCGACCCAGGATCGTTTTTCCGGCCACGTGCGTCTTAATTCCGGTAACCCGTGGACCGAGGAATTGGCAGGCGGAGTAGAGCGCCTGGGCCGCCTGGTGGCGGAGATGGTTGGCGGGGCTGGCCGGTGAGGGGCTTGCGCGTGTGTCATTTTGGGGTATTGACGGGGGCTGCGGACTGTTCAAAGAACCGGCCATGCTGACGAACCCATCCCCGTATCCACGTAAGCTCTATGCGGAGCTGGCCACCCTGTGCAATCTTGGCTGCTCCATGTGCGTCAAGCATTCCACGGGCTGGGACTGCGAAGACGCGCTCATGTCCAGGGCGACCTTCGAGGCTCTGGCCCCTCTTTTTCCGCATCTGGACACGCTCAATCTGAACGGCATCGGCGAACCCCTGATGCATCCGGCGCTGGCTTCGTTCATCGCTTTTGCCAGGGCCCGGGTGCCACAGGACTGCGTCATCGGTTTTCAGTCCAACGGCATGCTCCTGACCCAGGTTTTGGCAGGGGAACTCATGGACGCGGGGCTGGACAGGGTCTGTTTTTCCGTGGACTCCCCGGATGCGGATCAGATGGAGCGCTTTCGGGCCGGAGCCGCGCTCGTCCAGGTCGGGCAGGCCTTTGACCTGATGCGCGGCGCGGCTGCCCGTCCGGGGGCGCGGCCCTTGTCGCTGGGCGCTGAAACCGTGGTCAGCGCCCAGAATTATGCCGGTCTCCCGGACATGATTTCCTGGTGCGCGGATCGCGGCGTCGAATTTGTCATTGCCTCTCATGTCCTGCCCTACAACGAAATCGATGCCCCGCAGAGTCTGTACGTGCCGGTCTCGCAGCGTTGCCTGGATTTTTATCGTGAATGGGAAAAGGTCTTTGATGCCGAGGGATTGGATGTTGCGCATTCGTATACGTCTTTTTACGCGGTTTTTCGCACCCCGGAGCAGCAGCGGCTGGTCGACATCATTCTGGCCATGAAGGAGGATGCGCAGGGCCGTGGTCTGCAATTCAGCCTGCCCAATACCATGAACATCGATTTCGACCGCTTGGCGCGCGTGCGCGAGAGCTTTGCCCGGGCCATGGATGTCGCCCGGAGGCGGGGAATTCGTCTCGATCTGCCGGAGACGGCGGCGCGGGAGCCCAGGGAGTGCGCCTTTGTCCGGAATCCGAGCCTGTTCGTGGCCTATGACGGCGCGCTGACCCCCTGCTATTATCTGTGGCACAGCTATTCGGCCTGGCTGCTCGGCTCCGAGGTTCGCGTCAAACAGCGCGTCTTTGGCCGGGTGCCGGAGGATGATCCGCTTCATGTCTGGCAATCGCAGGATTTTTGCCGTTTCCGTGAAGAGGCGTTGCTTGAAGAGTATGCCCGCTGCGCGGATTGCAGCGTGGCCCCGTGCGACCATGTACAGGGTTTTCCCGCGCCTTTTGCCAAGGACTGCTACGGGCATGCCGTTCCGTGCGGAGCCTGTCCGTGGTCCGGCGGGGGCTTTGCCTGCCTGCGATAAAAAAAGGGAGGCGCCGCCCCCCCTGAAATTCGCAGGCCGTTCAAAAATGGTGAGATGCAAGGAAGCGAAAAAAGCCAGGCCGCGCAGTGTATTCTCACATACATAAGCGGTCTGGCTTTTTTCGCTGACGCAGCAGATTGCCGTTTTTGGGCGGCCTGCTAGCCCATTGCCGCAGGCCCGGTCTCCTGGGTGCGGATGCGCACGGCGGCGGCGCATTCCAGCACGAAGATCACTCCGTCGCCTTCTTTGCCTGTCCGTGCGCCCGCATTGATGGCTTCCACGGCCTGTTCGGCGAAATCGTCGTTGACGCCGATCTCCAATCTCAATTTCTTCAGCAGGTTCACTTCCATGACCACGCCGCGGTATGTTTCCGTGAATCCTTTCTGGCGTCCGCTGCCGAGCACGTTGGTCACGGACATGTTGTAGATTTTCTTGGCGTACAGCTCTTGCTTGACTGCGTTCAGGCACTCGGGCCGGATATATGCGATTACGAGTTTCATGGCGTTTCCCCTCTTATTCGTTGGTGAAGATCTGGAAGCCGTTGTAGGATTCCATGCCGTGTTCGGTGATGTCGAGACCTTTGAGTTCCTCTTCCTGGGTGACGCGCACGCCGATGGTCACTTTAAGGAGGTAGAAGAGGACCAGACCGGCCCCGAAGGCCCAGGCGAAGACCGCCGCCGCTCCGATGATCTGCGTGACCAGGATTTCAGTGCCGCCGCCGTAGAGAAGGCCGGTGGCCGAGCCATAGCCGGGAGCGGCGAAGAAGCCGACCATGATGGTTCCGAACATGCCGCAGACGCCGTGTACTGAAGACGCGCCGACCGGATCGTCGATTTTGAGGACCTGATCGATGAATTCAAGGGAAATGACGACCAGAATGCCTGCCAGGAACCCGATGGCCAGGGACCCGATGGGAGAGACTTCGTAACAGCCGGCGGTGATGGCCACCAGGCCGGCCAGGGCGCCGTTCAGGGACATGGAGGTGTCCGGCTTGCCGTGCTTGATCCAGGCGTAGGTCATGGCGCCAAGCACGCCCATGCAGGCGGCCAGGCTGGTGTTGACGGCGATGTAGCCGATGCTTCCGTTGACGGCGGTGGTGCTGCCGGGGTTGAAACCGAACCAGCCGAACCAGAGGATGAAGACGCCAAGGCCCGCCATGGGGATGTTGTGGCCGGGGATGGCCTTGGCCTTGCCGTCAGGGCTGTATTTGCCGAGGCGCGGGCCGATGACCAGAGCACCGGCCAGGGCCATCCAACCGCCCACGGAATGGACCACGGTGGAGCCGGCGAAGTCGATGAAGCCCATGTTCTCAAGCCAGCCCTTGCCCAGCTCGCCCGCTCCCCACAAGGAGCCCCAGGCCCAGTGGCCGGAGATGGGATAAATGACGGCCGTGACCACGATGCTGACGATGATGTAGGCTGAAAATTTTGTGCGCTCGGCGATGCCGCCGGAGATGATCGTTGCTGCCGTGGCCGCGAAAACGGACTGGAAGAACCAGAAGGTCAGCGTCCAGAGTCCTGCGTCGCTGGTCGGGTCGGTGCCGGCCAATGCGAACCCGGACGAGCCGATGAAGCCGCCGATGTCCTGGCCGAACATGAGGCCGAAACCCAGAAGCAGAAATGCGGGTTGCCCTGCGCCGAAGTCGATCAGGTTTTTCATCAGAATGTTGCCGGCGTTTTTGGCCCGCGCGAAGCCCATTTCCACCAGCGCGAAACCGGGCTGCATGAACATGACCAGAATTGCGGCCAGCAACGTCCACAACAGGTTCGCGTTGGACTGGGACAACGCTTCGCCTTCGGCAAAGGCCATGGCCGGGGTAAGGGTGGCGAGCAATAGGGTCAGAGCCCAGACTTTTGGTCTGAGCAGGGCGGTTGTTTGTTTTTTCTCTTCGAACATGATGACCTCCGTAGTGGTGAGTGTTGATACCCACCTAAAGCACAGGCGGTGCCAAAGTTGTTAACAGCTTGTTTTTAAATGTATTTAATGGAATGATGTTGTTTTTTACTGCGGTATTTGTAAATTTTCCTTTGTCTTTTTGTGCCCAATTCGGGCATAAATTAACATTTATGTATAATCTTGCATTTTTCGTGTATCGTTGGCCTGCAGCGTGTCGCAGTTGTGTGCGATTGATGACTTTATATTATTATTTCTGATAGTTGATATATTTTTCAATTTTGAAATACGTTGAGCGGGCGCGCCGCGCTTGCCGCGTTGATGTTTTCCGTTTTCGGCGGCTTAATTTCAACGAGAACGACGCTTTTTGGGGTGAATTTCTCTTTGCAGCATTGTGGGTGGTGTTTGATTTTACTTTCATCAGAACTTGCCGGGGCATGTCTTGTCGTTTTGGCGACAAATATGTTTATTTCTACAAAGCGCACATGGGGATTCGATTCTTATTTTTACAAAAAGAGGTAATTTGTTATTTGTTCTGTACGAAATTGTATTTTATAGTATTTCCGTCGCACAGAGGTTTGCTTTCAACATTTTGATATGATTGGTTTTTTTCTTATGGCACCGTCCTTGCTCATACCCGACAAAAATGGAGGTGCATTGTGAATCCGACAGATACCGCTTTTATCATTGTTTGTGCTGCCCTGGTCATGTTCATGACTCCCGGGCTGGCCCTCTTTTACGCGGGCATGACCCGTTCCAAAAACGCCCTGGGCACCATAATGCAAAGTTTTGCAGCCCTTGGCGTCATCACCCTGGTCTGGATTTTCTGGGGATATTCCCTGTCGTTCGGGACCGATATGAACGGACTCATCGGCGGCTTTGATTTTCTGGGCATGGCCGGAGTGGGCATGGAGCCGCACGAATCCATCGCCACCAATCTTCCGCACATGGTCTTCATGATCTTTCAGTGCATGTTCGCCATCATCACCCCGGCGCTGATCACCGGAGCCTTTGCCGAGCGCATGCGTTTTTCCGCTTTTATCATTTTCATCATTCTGTGGTGCACGTTCGTTTATGCCCCTTTGTGTCACTGGGTCTGGGGCGGAGGCTGGATGGCTCAGATGGGCGCCATGGATTTTGCCGGGGGAGCTGTGGTACACATGAGCTCGGCCAGTGCGGCCCTGGCCGCGGCGCTGGTCATCGGCAAGCGCAAAGGCTACGGCAAGCGCTCCTTTTTGCCGCACAGCCTGCCCATGACCATGATCGGCACGGCGCTCTTGTGGTTCGGCTGGTTCGGTTTCAACGCCGGCAGCGCCCTGGCGGCTAACGGCCTGGCAGGCAACGCCTTCGTCACCACGCATGTTGCGGCCGCAACGGCCATGCTCGCCTGGGTTTTTGCGGAATGGAAGTTTCACGGCAAGCCCACGACCCTGGGCGCGGCTTCCGGCGCGGTGGCCGGTCTTGTGGCCATTACCCCGGCGGCAGGTTTTGTCGGCATCATGGCTTCCGTGATCATTGGCCTTGCTGCCGGAGTGCTGTGCTATTTAGGCGTGAGCCTCAAAGCCCGCTTTGGTTATGACGACAGCCTTGATGTGGTCGGCATTCACGGCGTGGGCGGAATCTGGGGCGCGCTGGCCACCGGCCTTTTTGCCAGCCAGGCCATCAACCCCGCCGGCTTCAACGGTCTGTTTTACGGCAACCCCGGTCAGCTCTGGATCCAGTTCGTATCTGTCGTGGTCACCTGCACCTTTTCTTTTCTGGTCTCCTATGTTTTGCTCAAGATTGTTAATGCCATCGTGCCCATTCGTGTCACCGAAGAAGAGGAAGAGGCGGGGCTTGACGTGGCTATCCATAGCGAATCCGCTTACCAGGCTTAATTTGCCAACCATTCCGGAGGAATCATGAAGCGAGTAGAAATAATTACCCGGCCCTACAAGCTGGACGAAATCAAGGAAGCCCTGACGAGCATGGGCATTCAGGGCATGACCGTCACTGACGTGCGGGGCTTTGGGCGCCAGCGTGGCCACAAGGAAGTCTATCGCGGGGCTGAGTACCAGGTGGATTTCGTGTCCAAGGTCAAGATCGAGATCGTCATCGACGACGAGATGCTCGATCAGACTCTGGAGGTCATTCAGGCGGCCGCCAAGACCGGCAAGATCGGCGACGGCAAGATTTTTGTCTCCACCATCGACAACGCCATCCGCATCCGCACCGGCGAGTCCGGCGGATCGGCCCTTTAGAATCGGGCAGCCTCGGCTGCCCTTTTTCGCCATGAGCATCGAAACCTTACGCCTGGCCCGGGATCGTTACCGCAATTCGGACGCGGACCCGGGCCTTTCTCCTGCCTGGTTTTCCGCATGCATGGACGACTGGGTCCGCAAGGCCTGCGAAGGCCGTCTTGCTCCCGCCGGGAATACGCTGGTTCTGGCCCTTGGCGGCTATGGGCGCGGCCAGCTTTATCCTTTTTCCGACATTGATCTCTTGGTGTGTCTGCCTGAATCGCAGGCGCCCGATCCCCAGCATCTGGCCGAGGCCCTGTTCCTTCCATTATGGGACAGCGGCTTTGACGTCGGGCACGGCATGCGCAGTATGAGCGAGACCATCACCCTGGCAGCGGCTGATTTTGAAGTTCTCTGTTCGCTACTTGATGCGCGGCTTCTCTACGGTTCGGCGGATCTGTTTTCCGATTTTCAGCGTATCGTCACGCAGAACCTTGTCATCCCTTTGCACGCCGAGCTCTTAGGCTGGCTCGCAGGCCGTCATGAAGCGCGTCACAAGCAGTTCGGCGACACCACGCATCTTTTGTCACCAAATCTCAAAGAGGGCAGGGGCGGGCAACGCGACCATCAAACAACGCAATGGTTGGAAATTCTGTGCCGCGCCGCTGGAGACGATGCGGCTTTTCTTTCGTCTTTCGAGCGAGAGGCTTTGTCGCAACGCGCCGGTTTTCTTTCTCTTGTTCGAGTTGCTCTGCACCGGGTCAGCAAGCGCAAGAATGATGTCCTGCATCTGGAATTGCAGCCTGAGATAGCGCAAAGCCTCGGTTTCGGCCCTGCCAATGACCGGGACTCGGTGGAAAGGTTTCTCTCGGAACTGCACAAAACCATGGCCGAGATAAAGCTTCTATGCCGTCTCTGTCTGGACAAGGTTCGGGGTTTGGCTGGAACGCGCGGCTCCGTAGCGTCCCATGTCGAGACGGGCCTCGACTTTTCCATTTTGGTTGCCGATCCTGCCAACATTATTGAACTTTTTCGGCATAGCGCGCAGAGCGGAATTCCCATTGGCTGGCACACCCGTCGCATCATTCAGAACCGCTTTCCCGCGCTATCCACCGATTTGAGCTGGCAGGTGCCCATAGTCTCCCGTTTCGAAGAGATTCTGTGCGGCGCGTATGCTGCGCATGCCCTTGAGCAGATGCTTGAGATCGGTTTTTTGAACCTTGTCGTGCCCGAGTTTGCCGCCATTGAGCATCTGGTTCAGTTCGACGCCTATCACAAACTGCCCGCCGGGCCGCATCTGGTGGAGACGGTGCGGAATCTGGCGTCCTTTGAATCGGGGCATGAATTCCTGGGTGATTTTCTTTATCCGCAATCATGCGATCCCTGTCTGCGCTGGGCCGCGCTGCTGCATGACATCGGCAAGGGCAACGGTGATCATGCGGCCAAGGGCGCGCAGCTCTCGCGCCAGATTCTGGGCCGCTTGGGGTATGACGACAATTTTGTTCATGAATGCGCGTTGTTGGTCGAACATCATCTGCTCCTCGTGCACACGGCCACGCGTCACGATCTGGCAGAAGAGTCCGTCATCATGGAACTTGCGCAGACTCTTGGGTCTCTGCGCCGCTTAGACCGATTGACCCTGCTGACCTGGGCCGATTCCATGGCCACCGGTCCCAAGGCCTGGAATCCCTGGATCGAGAATCTACTGCGGGAAACCTATTTCAAGACGCGCAAGGTCCTTGAACATGGAATCATGTCCGATGAAACCCTGGTGCACAGACTGAGCACCCTGCGCGATGCATTGCGCTCCAGCCGTCCGCAGCATTTTTCAATCCGGGATTTTGAGGGATTTCTCGCCGTCATGCCGGCCAGGTATCTGATGCAGACCCCGCCGGGACGCATCATCGATCATATCCAGCAGGTGCACGTCTTCCGAGGACGCCCGGATACCGTTCCTTTTCGTCTTTCCTGGGAGCACAGGCCCCAATCGAGGTCGTTGCGCGTGACGCTGGTCTCCACCGACAGGCCGGGGCTCTTCGCCCGTGTCTGTTCGGCCTTGGCCAGGCATGGCATGTCCGTGCTCGGGGCGGAGCTGTGCGTCTGGGACGACAAGACGGTCGTGGATGTGTTTTGGGTCACGGAACCCTTGGACATGCTGTATGCCGAGCAGACGGTCGCTGCCTTTGAGTCCAGCCTGGCGCAGCTTTTTGCCGACGAGAAGAAGCTGGATCAGCTTCCTGTAAGCATAACCTCCAGGCTGAAGAAGGTTTATGCGCTGGACCGCGATCTGGTGCGAGTAGAGCTGGACAACGGCGTTTCGGATTTTCACACCGTGCTCTCCATTCAGGCTCCCGACGTACCCGGCCTTCTGGCTACGGTTTCGCTGTGTCTCTACCGGCTGGGGGTTGATCTGGTCTTTGCCAAGATCGCGACACAAAAAGACAAGGCCATGGATATTCTGCATGTGCGTGAAGGCGGAGAAAAGATCCCCGATTCGGAGTGCGAATCCCTCGAGCGGACCTTAAGGCTGCTCATCAGCAGCCTGTACGTCTGAACATCTACGAATGGTTTGGTTGCTGAATCCAGTCTTCCAGGGTCATGGGCTCCGAGAGGCATTGGTACTTGGGCTCCCAATCGCACCTGGCCTTGATCTCGGCGCCGTGCTGGATGATGGAAATGGGACGGTCCGAGCTGACCACGACAAGGATGACCTGATCGTGCTCGGCCGTGAATCTGAGGGCGGAGTTGTATCTGGCTCCCCGGGCGCGGTTTTCTCCGGCAACCGCGCGGCCATCGAGCAGGGAGGCGAATGCGTGCAGTTTGAGGTACATCATGTCTATGTGCAGCGCGCCGTCCACTTTCGCCAGCGACGTGGCCAGATCCAGGTCCATGTGGCGCTTCAGATCAAGCGGCGTTTCCAGATGCTGCCCTGAGATGTTGGCCAGCGGACTCCCGAAATCGAGCACCAGGGCGCAGCCGTGTTTCCGCTCTTGGGCGCTGCGGACCAGGGTGCTGGCCACCTTCATGATGGTGTAGAGCTTGCTTGAATCAAGATTGAGTTCAAGCAGCACTTCTTCCAGCTGCACAAGGTTGGCTTGCCTGGTGGAGGAGTGGAACCCGCCGTCGGCAAAACTGCAGATTGTTTCGTCCTGAACCCTGATGAAACCATGATTGCCGCGAAATTCCGCAGTCACTGAAAAGTCCGGCATTCTTCCCGTGCCGATGCCGATGATCTTTTGCCCATTGCTGACCAGCTTGTGTTTGTTGCCTTCCACTGCCTGCAGGAGCTTTCGCGTGTGCTTGAAATCTTTCAAGGCCGGTCTTTCAAAATCCCCGAAAGTGGCCATGTAGTGGATTCTGTGTGCTTGTGACGGCTCGACGAAAATGAGGTCTCCAAAGGCCCATTTGCCTTCTTCCTGGGTCTTTGAAATATTGAGAATCGCGTCCAGTATAGGGTAGATGCGCAGCCGCGTGTCCGGACCCAGGCTCAAATTCCGCATGTCGACAATGTGATCGCGCACAGCATGGGTTGCAAAGTTCTGCAGCACATAACCGGATGTCTCCAGGTCCGTGATGCTTTTTGTTCCAAGGTCCTGCGACAGGAGTCTGCATGCGTATTCCAGCCAGCGCTGCGTCGGCCCGGTCGAGCACATGTCGACATGGTGTTCGCTGAACCAGGTTTGGTAGAATATGTTTGGGAAATGGCCACCGCAGGCGATAATGCCCGCCAGCTCGGGCTGTGCGTATTCACCTGGACCATTTGCTTCTTCGTCAGGAGGGCTTTGCGTCTTTTTTTTGTGCTTGAGGTAGATCTCCTCCAGACGCGGTTCGTGCCCGCGCAGAAGATCGCAAGGGTCATAAATACGAAGCGGACTGTTCTTGTCCAAGCCGTAAATCAACGCGGCCCGGCTTGCCCCCGAGAACCGCGCCAGGCCATTACACAAACCATCATGAATCTGGTCGATGCATTTGATCAAAAACAGTTCTTCCATGGACATCTTCCGTTTAGTTTTCTTTTTTTGCTATCCCAGGCAATGTTTTCGGTCAACGCATCGTTTCTAAAGGACCTTGCCCCCTTTTTTTCAGCGCTTAGATGACTGGAATACAGTATAGGAGGGACGTATGCACGAAGTCAGCTTGAACCGTGTCATCACGGATTATCTTACCGGTCAGGAGATCATGGATACCACGTACGAGGATCTGCGGCAGGCGCTGGCCAAACTGCTGGTGGAAGACAGGAAGTATCCGCGTGAGAATATCCGCTCAAAATATCCCCTGGATTACGCGATCAGCGGCGAGCCGCATTCGGTCGCGCTGGATCTGGCAGTCTTTTCACTGGCGGGAGACCCTCTTTTGGCGCTTGTTTTCTGCCCTGGAGAGGTTGGAACATTCGTGCGCGAGAGCGTGGCCGCGGCACGAATTCACCTGCCGTCTCCCTTTCCGCTGGTCATCGTCACGGATTCCATGGACTTGCAGCTGGTGGAGACCAGGACCGCAGAGGTGATCGGCACCGGTTTCAATGCGGTGCCGCGGTGGGGTGATTTGCCAGCCCTTGCCCTGGCGCATCCTTGCCCGATGCCTGGCGAGGATCGGCTGGACAAGGAGCGCAGGATTCTTGCGGCCTATGACGGCCTTGGCGGGCCTTGTTGTGGAGGAGAATGTGGCATCTAGGGCTCGTTTACCCTATCGCCGGGAGCGGAAACCATTTTTCCTGCTGCGCCGACGGCCAGGAACTCAATGTTTCGGTGAGCTCCTCCTGGGTGATTCCGACGGCTCCGACCTGCCCGACCACAAGCCCGGCGGCGCAGTTGGCCAGTATGCAGGAGCTGAGCAGGTCGAGCCCGGAGCTGAGTCCGAGCGCGATGACCGCGATGACGGTATCACCGGCTCCGGTCACGTCGAAGACCTTCTTGGCTGTGGTCGGCAGGTGGAAGACCCCCTGCCCGGGCAGGAATACCGCCATGCCCTCGGCGCCCAAGGTGATGACCAGGCTTTGCAGGCTGCGCTCCTGCATGATCTTCTTTCCCGCTTTGAGGATGTCTTCGCGGTTTGTGATCGTCATATCAGCGCCTTCTGCGGCTTCTTTCTTGTTTGGCGTCATGCAATACAATTCGTCGTAATGAGGAAAATTGCATGTTTTGGGATCCAGGATAATTTTTTGATCCGGTCTTTTCTTCTCTTTCATCCAGCGCAAAAATTCTTCCGAGATTATCCCTTTGCCGTAGTCGGAGAGGATGATGGTCTCAAAGCTGTCGAGCCTGCTCTCCACCGTCTCCAGCAGGGTCGAAAATTCTTTCGCATCAAGCGGCCGGTCCGTTTCCCTGTCCACGCGCAGCATCTGCTGGTGCTGGGCCATGATCCGTGTCTTCAGGGTCGTTTCCCGTGAAACGGAACGGATGAGGTGGCTTTCGATGCCGATGGAGCTGCAGATTTCCTGCAAATTTTCACCGTAAAGGTCTTTTCCGCACATGCTCACAAGGGTGGGGCATCCGCCCAGCGTGGCCACGTTTTGGGCCACATTGCCCGCGCCGCCGATCTTGAAGACCTGCTCGGTGATCTTGACGACAGGCACGGGCGCTTCGGGAGAGATTCTTTCAACCAGCCCTTTTTGGTACTGGTCGAGCATGATGTCTCCGATGATGAGCACCTTGGAGCCGATCATGCGCGAGGCATTGAACGCCAGATTCATATTTCCTGCTCCTTTGCCATGCGTTCAAGAAAGGATGCTATTTTTTCCCTTTCCTCGCTGGTTGCATAACTAAACACGATTTTTCCTTTTTTGGGCGTTCCCGAGTGCTTGACGGTGAATGTTCCGGCCAGGGACTTGATCACGCCGGCGATGTCCTCGACCACGGGTTTGCCAAGTCTCGGTTTTTCCTCAGGTTCCATCTTTTTTTGTTTGATTTTTTTGACCAGCTCTTCCGTGTCACGCACGTTCAGATTTTTGTGCACGATCTGTTCGGCCAGCATGGCGATGCCCTCGGGATCATCAAGGCCCAGCAGCGCCCTGGCGTGGCCGGCCGAGAGGGTATTGGCCTCCAGCATGAGCTGTACTTTTTCCGGCAGCTTCAGGAGTCGCAGGCTGTTGGTCACCGCAGGCCTGCTTTTGCCTATTTTGTCGGCCAGTTCTTCCTGGGTGATCTTGAAATGCTCCTTGATCTGGCCCAGGGCCCGCGCTTCTTCAATGGGATTGAGGTCTTCGCGCTGCAGATTTTCGATAAGCGCGATGGCCATGCTTTCGTGGTCGTCCATGCGGCGGACGATGCAGTCGATGGTCTCAAGGCCGGCCATGCGGCAGGCACGCCATCGTCTTTCTCCGGCCACGAGTTCGAATTGACCCGGCGTCGGCAGCGGCCTGACCAGCACCGGCTGGATCAGGCCCTGGGACTTGATGGAGGCTGCGAGTTCTTCCAGCGCTGCCGGGTCGAAGTGGTGGCGCGGCTGATGGATGTTGGGCACAAGGACATTTATGTCCAGCGCCACTATTTCTGCTTCGTGTTCGGGTTCGACATTGCGGCTTTTGATGAGTACATCAAGCCCGCGTCCAAGCCCGCGTTTTTTCATGGTCATACTTTACCCGCGGATGTTTGCGTCAAGGGACGTTGACCCTTGGCGATTCGTATTTACTGACAGGTAATTGTCAAAACCTTCAACTTCCGGAGTCACAAGTGAACAAGGATACGGCCATCAGATACGTTGTCGATGCCAAGGGAAAGCCCGAGGGTGTTTTTATCGAAGAAGAGATGTGGCAGCATGTTTGTCAGCATGTCCTCTCCGTGGTGGAAAAACTGTATCCTTCGGAAGACGCCATCGTCGAACCCATGGCTGATCTGCAGCTTCTGGAAAAATACTGGGACCTTCGTTACGAGCTGCCCACCGATGTGGCTTGTGAAACCTGCGGGGCAGTTACCGCGGACTGGAAGGCCGATGAGCCCCGCAAGTTCATGTTGCGCGCCGCCAACATGGGCGGTCTGCTCGCATTCCAGTGCGTCGGCTGCAAATCGCGCATAACCAAGCGTCATTTCAAGGACAAGGTCACCGTGACCTGCGCGCCTCAGGCCTCCTGCGCCTGCGCTTGACCCACCTTCTTGTCGATCAGCTCCTGGGCCAGCGCGATATACGACTGGGTTCCCATGGACCTGATATCGTAAAGTATGGCCGGCAGGCCATGGCTTGGCGCCTCGGACAGGCGCACGTTTCTCGGTATTGAAGTTGTGAAGACAAGCTCTTTGAAATGGTCGCGCACCTCGCGTTCGACCATGAATGAGAGCTTGTTGCGTTTGTCGAACATGGTCAGAAGGATTCCCAGAATGTCCAGCTGCGGGTTCAGTCTATCCTTGACCAGCTCATAGGTTTTCATGAGCTGTGCGATTCCTTCCAGGGCGTAGTATTCGCATTGCAGGGGGACGAGGAGCCATTTGGCCGCGCACAGCGCGTTGATGGTGATGAGTCCCAGCGAAGGGGGGCAGTCGATGAGGATGTAATCGTATTCCGGGCTCAGCAATTTCACGATGCCGCGCAGGATGAATTCCCGGTCTTTTTCTTCGCCCAGCTCTATCTCCGCTCCCACCAGATCAGGCGTGGAAGGCAGAATTTTCAGGAATTCCATGTCCGAATCCACAATGGCCGTCCTGGCCTCTGTCGGAGAAAAGAGCGCCTGATAGATCGATTTCTTCACCTGACTCACATCAACGCCAAGCCCGCTGGATGCATTGGCCTGCGGATCGCAGTCAATAACGAGCACTCGCTGTTCCATTGCCGCCAATGATGCCGCCAGGTTGACGGTGGTGGTGGTTTTGCCCACCCCTCCCTTCTGATTTGCCAAAACGATTGTCTGCGCCAAAAGTCTTCCCTCCTGATCCTGTCGTTTCACGCGGAACTACGGACGGTAATAATCTTTGTACCAGGCGATGAATTTTTCTATTCCTTCTTCTATGCTTGTGGAGGGCTTGAATCCCACTTCCTTGATCAGGTCGTCGATGTTGGCATAGGTCGCCGGCACGTCGCCGGGCTGAATATCCATGTAGTTGCGTACGGCTTTTCGGCCAAGGGCGTTTTCGAGCACGGTGATGAACTGTTCAAGCTCGACAGTGTTGTTGTTGCCGATATTGTAGAGCTTGTAGGGCGCAGGCGACGTGCTCGGGTCGGGATTCTTGCCGTCCCAGTCCGGGTTGCCTTGCGGCACATGGCTCACAATGCGCAGCACGCCCTCGACGATGTCATCGATGTAGGTGAAGTCCCGGCGCATTTTGCCATGATTGAAGACGTTGATCGGCTTGTTTTCGCAGATGGCCTTGGTGAAGAGGTAGAGAGCCATGTCGGGGCGCCCCCAGGGGCCGTAAACCGTAAAGAAGCGCAGGCCCGTTGTGGGCAGCTTGTACAGGTATGAATATGTGTGCGCCATGAGTTCGTTTGATTTTTTGCTGGCGGCGTACAGACTCACCGGGTGGTCCACATTGTCGTGAACCGAAAAGGGCATGGACGTGTTCAGCCCGTAGACAGAACTCGACGATGCGTAAACCAGATGCTTCGTGTCGTTGTGGCGGCAGCACTCCAGAAGGTTGGCAAAACCTACTATATTGGAATCAATGTAGGATTTTGGATTTAAGAGTGAGTAGCGAACCCCCGCCTGGGCCGCGAGATTGACCACGTGAGTGAATTTATGGGCCTTGAAATAGGCATCCAGCGCGGCGCCGTCGGCCAGATCGATGGGTTCGAAATGAAAATTCGCGTCCTGTTGCAGCAGCTTCAGACGGTCTTTTTTCAATTCAACCGAGTAGTAATCATTGAGATTGTCGAGCCCGAATACAGAGGTTCCGGTGGCGAGAAAGCGCCTCGCGAGGTGAAAACCGATAAATCCCGCCGCCCCAGTGATAAGAATTTTCATGCAATGCTCCATGTGAAACAAAATATGAAAATGACCTAACCTAAGGCTGATTGGTGGGCAATACGGAATTTGAGTTATGCGCCTGCTTTTTTAAACGTCACTCTAATTCAGGCATGGATGCGATCTTGCGCTAGACTGTCTGCAGGATTTTCCAGGCTTCGTTTTTGACGTGCTGGTTGCCCCGCGCCATTTCATCAAGGCTTGGCAGCGTGACAATGCGGCGGGTCGTCTGCTTCAGAAGATGATCGTCCTGGCTGCTTGACTGCTTGTCCATGGTTTCGCCGGTTTGGAAGAGGAGAACTATGCCTGGATTAAAAAAATCGAGACCTTTGCGAAAGGTGGTGACGTCAAGATCGGTCGGCCAGGAGCAGATGTCCTTGATCTGCCAGTGGAGGTGCTGACATACGGATTCCTGTATTTTTTTGAAAACAACCAGACGGGGGGGATTGGATGCCTCCTGCAGATCCTGATAAAGACCGGCATAGCACCACATTGTGCGTACAGGTGATTGTTTCCCGTGAAACAATGACCGCAGCAACAGCGGGAGCGGTTCATTCGCCTGCGCAGCGGGCTTTTGTACCGACTGATTCTGAAGAGGGGGTTCGGGCTGGGGCGCAGCTTGAGGCGCGGCGGATGCAGGCAGGATCTCCTCCTGCGCCGCAACGGGCGAGCGCAGGAGGTGGGTGATGCCGAGGCGTTTCAAGGTGCGCTGGGCTTCAGTCAGGGTGTGTTCATTGAGATCCAATCCCAGATCCTCCAGGCGATTTCCGTTTTGGGCAGTTGCGGCCACGCTTCCTTTCTGCCGTGGCGATCCATGACCAAAACCCTGTTGGTGGCTGCGGCAAAGCCGGCACCGGCTTCGTCTATGGGATTGGCGATGAGCAGATCAAGATTTTTCTTGCGTAACTTGAGCGCCGCATTATGTTCAAGATCCTGGGATTCAGCCGCAAAACCAATAGTTTGCTGCCAAGATTTTTTTGCGGTGCTTAAGGTCGCAAGGATGTCCGGGTTTGACTCGAAGGTCAGACTCAGGGGTTCCCCGTTTTTTTTGTATTTGCCCATGGGGCAGGAGGGAGGACGAAAATCAGCCACAGCGGCAGTAAAACAACCGATGTCCTGAGATGGGAAAATATCCGTGGCGGCTTCAAACATGTCACGGGCCGTGACCACCGGAACGCGTTTGATCATGGAAGGCAGGGCGATATCCACCGGGCCGGTGACGGCGGTGACTTCAGCCCCGCGCAGGGCTGCTGCGACGGCCAGGCTCGCGCCCATGATTCCGCTCGAAGGATTGGACCAGAAGCGGGCTTTGTCGAAGTACTCCCGGGTGGGTCCGAGAGTGAGCATGATTTTTTTGCCGCGCAGATCCTGAGGAGAAAGCGCGGCCAGCGTATGAACGAAGATTTCATCCAAAGCGGCAAGCCTGCCTTGGCCGGTGTCGCCACAGGCCACGTTGCCGCACTCGGGTTCAATGCGAGTGATGCCGCGTTCACCCAGCACGGACCAGTTGCGCCTGGTTGCGGGCGCGCTCCACATGCGCGGGTTCATGGCCGGGGCCACCAGTACCGGGCCGGGGTAGGCCAGAAGCTGGCAACTGAGCAGGTCGTCTGCGATGCCGCACGACATTTTAGCGATGATGTTCGCAGTGGCTGGAACAACCAGAAACGCGTCGGCCACGGAAGGCTCAAGATGGTCGAAATCCGCGCCCCCGGCAAACATGTCGGTGTAGAGCGGGTCGGCTCCGAGAGCCCCGAAGGAGAGCTCGGTGACGAACTTGCGCGCGGACTCCGTCAGGGTCACGCCGACTTGCAGGTGCAAATGCAAAAAGGCCCTGGTCAGATCCAGGGCCTTGTACGCTGCAATGGAACCGGTGATTCCAAGGTGAATACGTTTCCCGTGAAACGTGTCAAACTGGTAGTGCGCGGGAATCACTGCGACAACGTCCTTTCGGAATCCATGCCGGAGCCCGAAGACGGGTAGGTCTGGTACGGGTCGGTAAGGGGCTGAGTGCCCGTGGGATATGCCGGCTCAGCGCTGCCTGCGACCTTGGGAGAGACCTTGACCTCAAGCCATGTGTACCACAGGGGGCTCTCTTCGATCGTGATCATGCAGACACGATTTTCTTTTGTAAAAACCATATGATAGCGCTGATATTTCTGGTAGGTGACCAGGCTCCATCCGTCTTTGGGCATGTTGTTGAAAAAAAAGTCGAAAAGCGAAATGGGTTCTGCCCGGCCACGAAAGACCATGGTTCCGTATTTGCCGCTGTCCGAGGGGGAGATGATGGATTTATCGGTTTGAATCTCCATTTCCTCGGGTACGCGAATGTCTTTGAAATCATAAAAGAAACTGTTTTGGGTCGGAGCAAGTCCGGGATCTTCGGTCGTGGTGTCGCCGAACGTAGCGCATCCCCACGAAGAAAGCAGCAATGCCACAAGAATCAGTTTAAGATAGCGCATGTGTGTAATCCTTTGAAAACGTTAAAATTGTCAATCAGAGTTCGTGTTTTTGAAAATTTAGCACCATCGGCAGTGAGATCAAGTATTTTTTTCCAAGCCTGGCCGTTACAGATATTGTCTGGCTTTGGCGGCTTCGTCGATCCATCCCCCGTCCTCCAGAGATTGCGCTGCCAGCGTGTACATGCGGTGCGTTCCTTCTGTGTAAATAGCGTGAATCAGTTCCTCTGCATAACCTTTGAACACCCCATGAACGAGATCGGTTTGCGCGTAAAGAAAGCGGGCCAGTAACGGGTTTTTATGATGGAGGGGAAGATAGAGGATGAAAAGACGTTTGCAATGAAAGATAATGAAACGGATGCGGCGAACTTCGCGTTCGATGCTTTCCGATGTCTGCCTGATGACCGCGTAAAGTTCCGATCCGATGTGCTGTTCTTCCGGGGTGAGCCCTACAACCTGCTGCAATTGTTTGAAGCGTGGTTTGTAATTCATCTGTTGGTACGCATCCTCCTTGAGCTTGATGCACTCATGGAAGATGTATCCCAGCGCCCAGTCCAGGTATTCGCCGAAAACTGCGAACGAGGTCCGATCTTCATTGCGGAAAAGCAGATGAGAGGTGTCTTTGAGCCTCCAGAGCAGACCCTTGCTGTTTTGGCGCCCCAGCATGTCGTCAAAAAAATGGAAGCTCACGGAGCCGGTTGCATCATACTCGGAAAAATGGTTTTCCAAAGCACTGGCAATCTGGCAGAAATCGCGCAGGACATCGCGTACAAAGGAATCATGTTTGGATTTGAGCCAGCTTTTGGACATTGCACATCCCGTACTCATTTTTCGCGTCATGTACGGCACCCCTTGGCATACGTCAAACCCACAAGAATCGATGAATACCGAGCAAAAAATTACATCACCAGAGCAAATTGAACGACCCGGCGACGGCGGCAAGGTCGTCTTCACCAACGGATGCTTCGACATCATCCATCCGGGCCATGTGGACTATCTGGAACGGGCCAGGAGCATGGGCGCCTGTCTGGTCGTCGGCCTCAATAGCGACGCTTCGGTCCGGCGGCTGAAGGGCGCGTTGCGGCCAATCAACGACCAGCAGAGCAGGGCGCGGGTCCTGGCAGCCTTGGCCTGCG
>Ga0265295_1003914_pt1 | contig 20785 bp, 23 predicted proteins | sample Munlansysbiofilm_FD_192503 | JGI IMG/M metagenome (GOLD analysis project Ga0265295, IMG submission 192503) | Leachate microbial communities from a municipal landfill in Southern Ontario, Canada - Methane capture system biofilm | ecosystem: Engineered > Solid waste > Landfill > Unclassified ... | reverse complement strand
GGTTACTGCCATCCACTACCCTGGTTTGCCGGAGCATCCGGGCTACGCTATCCACAAAGCTCAGGCTGATGGCTCGGGAGCGGTTTTTTCCTTTGAGGTGGACAGTCTGGAGACCACCCGCCGGCTGTTGGAAAACACCAAACTGGCTGCCTTTGCGGTCAGCCTGGGGGGGGTGGAAAGCATCATCTCCTACCCTGCCAAAATGTCCCACGCCTCGGTCCCCAAAGAGGAGCGGGAGCGCAAAGGGATCACCGACACCTTAATCCGCCTTTCCGTGGGGCTGGAAGATCCGGACGATCTGTACGAAGACCTTGAACAGGCAATGCAGTAGAACACAAAAAAAGGGTGCGCTTTGCGCACCCTCCCTGTCATCAACACACCATCTGGCTATCTGTTATTTCTGAACTTACCTGCCTGGGTTATGCTAAATAGCATAAAAGCCTGAATTTCAGCATTTTCCAAAGCACGATAACTGCTGACCAGCCTGATTTCATCCTCAGTAAGTGAGCGTCCGTCACTATCATCAAATAAAGAGCCAACCGGAATATCAAGAGCTAATGCCACCTGTTGCAGTCTATCAGCATTAAGCCTTGAAGAGCCATTCTCATATTGCTGAATCTGCTGAAAACTTACCCCGACTTTTTCCGCCAACTGCTCTTGCGTAAGTCCGCGACGTTTCCGGAAGCCACGCAATCTTTCACCTATCTGCCAGCTTGTCAGAATCTCTCTCATAACTCACACCCTATGGTGAAGATTACAACCACAATTAGCTGACATACACGGGGCTACACTTGAAAAATGTTGTTATTTACAAGCAATACTTGTATAATGATACATAACATGATTTTAGAACTAGCTCCCTGTCTGCCTAAGGCTATATGGGTGCTTAAAACAGCTGTTTTTTGTCTGTTGTCACCGGACAGGCAAATTAAAAACTGATGATTAACCATAGTTTCACCGGATTACCCGCTAAAGGGTAAATATAAACAGGAGGTAGTTAGCATGAAGAAGCTGTACAAAGCATTTGGAGGAGTTTCATTGGTAGCATTACTTGCATTAACCGGTTGCGCGTCTATCCTTAATGAAAGCACACAAAATGTTAATGTAACCACTTCGGACGGTTCAGCAATTAAAGTTAATGTTGATGGACGTTCTATCACCACTCCGGGAATGGTTAAGCTGGAACGGGGCAAAGATGACAGGATTTTTATAACCGATGCAGAAAACTGCACCAAAGAAACTGCTGTCAGTTCAGAAGTTGATAACAAGTTCTTTATCAATATTTTAAGCGGTGGTGCTTTTGGTTCATCAACTGATTTTTCGACCGGAAAAATGTGGAAATACTCTGAAAATGTTATTATCAACTGTAATAAATAATATTTTTAACAACCAGATAAAAAAAAGCGGCTTTATAGCCGTTTTTTTTTATTTCACTCTGCCATATTATGCCGATATCGCGATAGCTGATGACAATATCGCTGAGAATCTCTACCAAAAGGCAATCAGTGAAGAGCTACACAAAGAGCCTGCATGGAATGCACTCATCCATTTTGGCAATGCCAAGGCAAATATAACCGACAAGTCATTCATGCTTAGCTATCCTGATACATCCTCAAAGCTGGAACTGGAACGCACCATAAAATATTTGTACAGTGACGACAACAGCAGTGTATGTCGATTTCCGGCACGTTATTACTGGCTGAGATCCAGGTTAAGCACAGCTCCGGAGCTACCTCTTGATGTTTGCCATGAAATTACTGAATTTAAGGAACATGCGCCGGTTACTGATATTTACCTCGCCTTTGCCAGTGAAAACATCACAAGCCCTGCAAGTATGCTTGGACACACCTTTTTACGCTTGACTGGTTACGATGCACAAAATAACGAAGTAAGTCATGCTGTATCTTTTTACATTGATGCCAGCACGTGGAATCTGCCACAACTTTTTATTGAAAGTATGGTTACAGGGAAAAAAGGTTTTTTCGCCCTTACTCCCTATGCCGAAAAACTGAAGGAATATGTAATAGATGAACAACGGCAAGTTTGGGAATACAAGCTTGATCTTGACGAACAGCAAAAGCAGTTAATAAGATTGCACCTGCTGGAATTAAAAAATACTGAAATGATTTACCTTTTCCAGAGCTACAACTGTGCGACTGTAATAAATTTTATCTTACAACTTACCGGCACAAATACTACTACTAACAAGCTGTTTATCATGCCTAAAGATGTAATTAAAAATGCCTATAAAGCTGGAATTATCAGCGATACAAAAGTAATAGTTCCAAGCAGGCTAATAATAAGAGAGCTGCAACACGAAGTCTCAGACCAAGAACTTGAGCAGATCAAACATAGCGTTGAAACTGGTAATGTTGATTTTGTAAGCAATATGCCAGATAATGACAAAGATTTTATAAAACTGGAACTGGCAGCCGCTTATAATCAATACTTAAACCTGCAAAACAAAACCACTGATGATATTTTCGACACTAACGTCGAAAATATCAAAGTGGCAAGAAACAATATCTTTACTAACAAGAATATTTCCTTTAATCGCAAACAAAACCCGATTAAAACATCTGCTAACAGTCAGCTTTCTTTTGCTACAATTATTGATGATGGCAAACCTGCCATGACAATAACTTTCTTACCAGCCTCCCACACGCTTATTGACGACAACCGCACGTACGGTAATGAAAGTGAATTACAGCTTTTTTCACCAACACTAAAGATACCGTTGTCTGGTAAAACCCCTTTTATTGATCGTTTTGCTGTTTATGCAATTCAAAACCTTTTGCCGCGGGACGTATTTACCGGTGGCATATCCACAAAATTGTTTATTGGATACGACCAGATAAAAAACAGATATTTGGAACATCATCATGCACTTTCTGCCAATGGTGCATTGGGGATAACTGAAAGATTAACAGATGATATTGATCTCTACTTACTGGGCGGTGGTGGTGTCAATTATGCCAGAAGTGGATTTTCTGCATATCTGACATCAGAACTAGGGTTAGTAGTACGTGAAATATGGGATATGAAAAGCATGATATCCGGTGCAAGCACCACATATGCAACAAGCAAGCAGTTTAGTTATGGCACAGTAAACTTCAGGCAGGCAAAATACATGGATAATAATCATACTATTGCATTTGAATATTCAAGGGATTTCAATACGCGCAAATCAGTTGATCAGTTTGTCTTAAGCATTAAAAAAATCTTTTAACAGGACTCTTAAAGAAAAACTGAAAGAGTCCCCAAAATCACTGTTTTGTAAGCTGCGAATCAAGGTAGGCGTTTACGATATCCATATAAACTTCTCTTTGTTTACTGGTGCCATCACTTTGGGCAATCATCCCTTCGTGTTCCATCATTTCCACTATTCTGGCTGCACGGTTGTAGCCGATACGCAGCCTGCGTTGCACCATGGATATGCTTGCCTGACCGGTGTCAGCCACCAGGCGTAGTGCATCTTCCCAGCGTTCATCCAGCTCTTCTGTATCCAGCGCGGATTTATCATCACTGTCCTTCATTTCCATAATCGATTGATCGTAAACCGGTTTACCCTGTTTTTTCAGAAAATCCACCACCCGCTGCACTTCCGGATCAGCAACAAATGCACCATGCACACGTCTTAAACGCCCGCTGCCAGGTGGTAGATAAAGCATATCCCCCATACCCAGCAGAGTTTCAGCACCGTTTGTATCCAAAATGGTGCGGGAATCAACCTTTGAAGATACCTGGAAAGCAATACGGGTGGGCAGATTGGCTTTGATCAGACCGGTGATGACATCAACAGAGGGACGCTGGGTTGCCAGAATCAGGTGGATGCCGGAAGCACGCGCTTTTTGGGCAAGCCTGGCAATATGCTCTTCAACCTCACGTCCGGCAACCATCATCAGATCGGCAAGCTCGTCAACAATTACAACAATATAGGGAAGGTGACCATGCTCTAATCCATCATCAACTGCTGGTGCAGGCTCTGGTGTGGTGGCTGCTCCTTCATCAACGGCAACATCGCCATCTTCCAGAACATCGGTCAGTTCTTCAATCTGCTCATCTTCATTAACAGTAACCACTGTGCCTGCTTCTTCAGCTGCCAGCTTGCGGTTATAGGATTCAAGGTTACGCACTCCTTTATCTGCCATCAGCTGGTAACGCCGCTCCATTTCATTTACTGCCCATTTAAGGGCAAGGGAGGCTTTTTTAGGTTCTGTAACCACCGGCAACAGCAGGTGAGGTATCCCTTCATACATGGAAAACTCAAGCATTTTAGGGTCTACCATGATGAAGCGGACATCTTTTGGCGTGGCAGTATAAAGCAGTGAAATAATCATGGTGTTCACTGAAACCGATTTGCCTGATCCGGTGGAACCGGCAACCAGCAGATGGGGTGCCTTGGCAAGATCAGCAAAAAGCGGCAGTCCGGCAATATCTTTGCCCAAAGCCAAGGGCAGTTTCATTTTGCTTTGTAAAAACTCGTCACAGGTGAATATTTCACGCAGGTAGACTGTTTCACGGTCGCGGTTGGGCACCTCTATCCCCACCACTCCTTTGCCAGGAATCGGGGCTACGATACGTATGGAAAGAGCCTGTAACGCCATGGTCAGGTCATCGGAAAGTCCGGCTATGCGGCTGATTTTGATGCCTGGTGCAGGTGCAAATTCATACATGGTAATCACAGGACCAGGACATATTTCGGTGACTTCGCCTTTAATTCCAAAATCCAGCAGCTTTTTTTCCAGCAAACGGGCGTTCATTTCCAGCTGTTCCCGCTCTATACGGCGTTCTGTTGGTGGCGGCTGATCCAGTAATGAAAGTGCAGGTGTGATAAATTCACCATCTGACTGCACAAAATCAAAGGCTTCTTGCACTGCCTTGGGCTTTATTGCTTCTTCTTTTTTCCTTTCCTTGCGCAAAACATTCGGGCGTGGTGGCGGTGGTGGTGATGCCTGTTTTATCACCGGTGCAGAAGTCGCCATTACACGACCTTCAGTATGGCTTTTATCTTTTTGCTTTTCCTCTCGGTTAAAGGCTTGCCTCTCCCGCCGTGCTGCCCATTTGGAGTGCAAAACCTCCAGCCACCAGGATACAAAAAGTACAAAGGAAAATCCGGACAGCACCATGATTGATGCTGCCAGCAACGGCAGTAGCACCAGCAAAGCTCCGGCAGTACCGAGCATACTTTTCAGCCAATGTACCAGCATGGTACCAATGGCACCGCCGGTGGGCAGTTGCTGGTCTGCCAGAATGGTGGTCTCGCGGTTAAAGGCAAATAGTGCTGCAAGGGAGACAAGTAAGGCTGCAAAAGCAGCCACCTTGTACATCCGCAGACGCAACTCCTTAAAGCGCAGCAGGTTGTAAGCCAGGTACAAAAGCAGTAACGGTAAAAGAAATGAGGCAAGTCCAAATACCATTAACGCCAGATCAGCCACCTGCGCACCTACACGTCCGCCCATGTTGGCTACTGTGCTGTTTGTAGACCAGCTGTTCAAGGTTTGATCACTGGTGTTATAGGTAAAAAGTGCCATGAGCATAAAAACGCCCACGGCACCTGCTGCAATACCTTGCAGTTCCTTAATCAGTTTTTCTTTACGGGTTTCGTCCACAGGTTTTTTTAAACCACCTTGTAATCAAGCACAAACTCGGGCGCGTTCATAATTGCTTTTTTTACTGGACAAAGATTGGCAGCGCGCACAACCGCAGCACGATATTTTTCAGGAAAATCTGCTGGTAAAATAATGTTGGTAATCACCTTTGCCAGCCTTTGTTTGCCCTGGTCATCTTCTTCAAATTCTGCGGTTTGCTCCAGGCTGATGGCATCTGTGGGGATTTTGCGGGCAGTGCAGAAATCAAGCACAAAAACACCGGCACAGGTGGCAATTGAGCCAAGGAAACATGCGTATGGGGAAGGTTCTTTCCCTTCACCGCCGTAGGCCAGCGGCTGATCAGTTAAAAGGCGGGTACCGTCTTCAAAGGTTGCCGCAAGTTTTTTACCGCCTTCAAATGTTATGGTTGCTTTCATCTTGTTGTTTTCTCCTTGTACTTTATTGAATGGTTTACTGTGGTGCATCCTCTATAGGCACTGTATCACGGGTAGAAAGCGGGGAAACAGTGCGATCAAGGTTTATGAGCGAAACCATATCTTCAAACTGGCTCATATAGACATCGTAATCCGGTGTTTCCTGCCTGAAAAAGCTAAGACGGCGTTTTTCAAGTGCCCTGCGGACACCATCAAGTGACTTGAATTTTACCTGTACCGTATCATCCATATTGGCTTTTGCAGCTTCAAAGTCTGCATATTGCAGGTTAAGCAGCGGCTCATATTTAAGGAAACTGCGGCGAAAATTGGGATACTCCCAAAGCACAGCGCCATTTTTATCCACAATCTGGGCAGTCATAATCAGGAAGTTGTAATTGTTTTCAAGGGAGTTAAGCAAAGTGCCAGAGTAAAGCTTGTCTGGTCTGGTGATGCCACTTACCACCACCAGCATAAGTGCATCAACACTGTTTTTATCCATATATTCCCTTAATGCCCGCTCATTCCAGAAATACTTGTTATACTGCACCTTGGCATCATCCCGTTGTTCACGGTACAACATAAGCTCTCCAAGTAGGGCTTTGGGATCATCATCTGGCATCACCACAGCATAAAAGCTCTCACTGTTTTTAAGCAGGCGCACCAATTGCCTTTCATTTATCCGATTATAATTGGCAAGCAAGGTAAAAAGCTCATCCTTTTGCGGGAAGCGGATATCTGAATTTTCATCAATCATCAATGGAGCTACGCCCAAAACCCTAACCCGCTGCACCATTTCATCTTTGGGCAGGTTAAAATGGTTTTGCGCACAACCTGCAACCAAAAAGAGCAGCACCAAAGCAAATATTGACTTAATCGCTTTCATTAGGCCTCCTTATCCTGTAAATTCAATAAGACAAACAGATTATATAACAGATCAGCCAGATGTTTTCCAGCAGTTAAGCCCAGGAGAACCTTGTATGTACCGACATCTTCCCAACATTGTGATGGCAACAATACTTGCCCTGTTGCTGGTTTTTTCTGCAACAAATAAAAGACAGCAAGTACAGTTTTTAGCTGGCGAAAACAGCCACAAAAACGGTGATTTCATGGCAGCTGTAACCGGATATGAGTCAACAATCCGTATGTATTTGCCTTTTTCCAACAAACCAGAAAAGGCAGCAAAGCAGCTTTGGGAAATGGCTGACAAAGCTGAGCAAGCAGGAGATACAGACCATGCACTTTTTGCCTATCGCGCCTTGCACAGCTCTTGGTCTGCTGTTTATTGCCTCTTCCAGCCGGGCAAAGACTGGATTAAACGCAGTGAGCTGAAAATTGCAGCATTGGCAGGTAAAGGATAAATCAATGAGTAATGAAGCTTTACGGATAATTGCCCTGGGTGGTCTGGGAGAAATCGGAATTAACTGTACAGTTTTTGAATCAGGTGACGACATTCTGGTGGTTGATGTTGGGCTGATGTTTCCAGAGCCAGATATGCCTGGCGTTGATTACGTTATTCCGGATTTTAGCTACATAAGGGAAAACGCCAACAAACTGAAAGGGGTACTGCTCACCCACGGACATGAGGATCATATCGGTGCACTACCCTTTTTTCTGCGGGAATTTCCGGTACCGGTTTACGGCACTGCGCTAACCTTGGGTATCCTGTCTGGCAAATTGCATGAATATAAGGTGGATGCTGAACTTATCACCGTTAAACCCGGTGACAAAGCAGAACTTGGCTGCTTTAAGGCAGAGTTTATCCGTGTAGCCCACTCGGTTGTGGATGGTTGCGCATTGGCAATAGAAACACCAGAAGGGGTGGTTATCCATACTGGAGATTTCAAGCTGGATCAGACACCGGTTGATGGTGAAACCACAGACCTGTCCGCCTTTGCCCGCTATGGTGATCAGGGTGTGCTGGCACTTTTGTCTGACTCCACCAATGTGGAACGCGAAGGCTACACATTATCTGAAAAATATGTTGGCGATGCTTTATCCAACCTTTTCCCCAAATGCAAAGGTCGCATTATTGTGGCTGCTTTTTCCAGTAACATCCACCGCGTACAACAGGTGGCAGATCTGGCAACAGCCAATGGGCGTAAAATTCTGCTAAATGGTCGCTCCATGGTTGCCAATGTAAAAATCGCCCGCGAACTTGGTTATCTGACCATTAGTGATGAACATTTGATGGATTTGCGTGATCTGAACAGCCTGCCGCCAGAGCAGGTCTGCATCATCTCCACCGGCAGCCAGGGAGAGCCGATGTCGGCACTGGTGCGCATAGCCATGGATGATCACAAGCAGATAAAGGTGGAACCTGGCGATACTGTAATCCTTTCATCCCGCAATATTCCTGGCAATGAGCGGACCATCTCGGATTTAATCAACAACCTTTATCGGCGGGGTGCAGATGTCCACCATGAACAGGTTTCAGAAGTGCATGTATCCGGCCATGCCAGCCAGGAAGAGCTGAAGCTGATTATGAACATCGTGCGCCCGCACTTCTTTTTGCCCATACATGGCGAGTACCGCCACCTGGTGCAACACAGACGGCTGGCAACTAAAGTGGGCATTCCGGAAGAACGCTGCCTTTTGGCAATAAACGGCGAGGTGGTCTGTTTTTATAATAACACAGCCTGCATCGAGGAAACCGTTGAGCATGGACGGGTTCTGGTGGACGGCAAAGGTGTAGGCGATGTCGGCGAAGTGGTGCTTAAAGACCGCCGGCATCTGGCTGAAGACGGGGTGGTAACGGTTTTTCTGGGTGTAAACCAGCAGACAGGTGAACTGATTTATGGTCCTGAAATTGTTTCCCGTGGCTTTGTTTTTGAAGACGAGAGCAGAGAATACCTGCACCAGGCCATTATGGTCACCAAAGAAGCCCTGTCTGAACAAAGTGTGGTGGTATTAACTGACCGCGATGAACTTTCCCAGGTTGTGCGCCAGACGCTAAAGCGGTTTTTCAAAAAAACCATAGAGCGCAGACCAATGATTTTACCTGTGGTACTGGAACTGTAACCAAAGATAGTTACGGTAAAAACATCAGGGGTTTACGAAAGGCTCCACCTGTGGCAGCGGTTCAACTCTGGTTGATTCCTCAGAAAGCATGACAATATCCACGCGGCGGTTACGGGAACGCCCATCGGCTGTGCTGTTATCTGCAATCGGGCGGTACTCACCATAGCCGGTGGCAGATATGCCGGTTGGATCAAACTGGTAGGTTTTAATGATATGACGCAAAACACTGGTGGAGCGGGCTGTGGAAAGCTCCCAGTTGGAGGGAAAGCGTGCGCTGTTGATAGGTATGTTATCTGTATGACCTTCTATGCGCAACGGATTGGTATACTGGGTCATTGCCTCAACTATGGTATTTAGAATCTGATAACCGGATGCCTTGATTGATGCAGAGCCGGAATCAAAAAATCCGGCTTCCTTAAGACTTACCACCAACCCTCTGCTGGTAATCCCCATGGAAACCTCTTTTTCTGCGCCGTGCTTAATCAGGTAGGCTTCAATGGCTGATTGAATCTCTTTAAAATCCTTTTCACTGGCTTGCCCTTTTTGCCCCTGACCAGAACCACGGCGGGCACCAGCCGGCGGCATCTTGCGGGTCATCGGTATAATGGCCATATCCGGTTTTATGGCAGGAATCTGGCGTATATCCTTTGCATCAAGCACACCCTGCTGTCCGGCAGCAGCCATGGTGGAATAACCAAAGGATTCCCGCAGGGACTCCATCACCTGCTCCACCTTTTGCTTGTCAGTTTGAGACATGGCATAAAGGGTTACAAACACAGCAAACAGCAGTGTGATAAAATCGGCGTAGGAAACCAGCCAGCGTTCGTGGTTTACATGTTTTTCGGGTTTTTTCTTGCGCGCCACAAAAGGCTCCTGTAACTACTCGGCACCAGCAAAAGACTTCAGCTTTTGCTCAATAAAGTGCGGGTTCTCCCCGTTCTGGATGGCAATAAGACCTTCAAGGATAATTACCCTGCGCAGTATCTCTTCATTCATACGTGTCTTCAGCTTTGTACCAATGGGCAGACAAATAATATTAGCCACCATCAGACCATAAATAGTGGCAACAAAGGCAACAGCAATACCGGCACCCAGCTTGGAAGTATCGGAAAGGTTACTCATAACGTGAATAAGTCCAATCACAGCACCAATAATACCGATGGTTGGAGCGAATCCGCCTGCTGCCTCGTAAAATTCAACTGAATGTTTCTGATGTGCTTCATAGGCATCAATTTCGGCTTCCAGTGTTTCCCTTAGTTTTTGGGGATCAATACCATCAACCACCAGAGATATGCCTTTTTTGATGAACGGATCACTTGCATTTTGTGCTTCCTGCTCAAGGGAAATAAGACCGTTTCTACGCGCCTTGGTGGCATAGCCGATAATATCTTTTACAATCCCTTCAGGGTCTACTTTGGGGGGCAAAAAGGCTATCTTAACATCCTTGAAAGCCTGGATACAGGCTGACAAAGGCATGGAAACAAACACCGCGCCAAAAGTACCGCCAAGAACAATCAGTGCAGCAGTTGGCTGGATAAGTGCGCTGATATGCAGCCCTTCCAGTACAGCACCGCCGAAAACAGCACCAAAACCAAGTATAAGTCCTATTAGAGTTGATAAATCCATATTCTAGTTTCCCTGAAAATTAAATGGTGATGGCGTTGCATCATTTTTTTCAATACTGCCCCAGCTTGCCCGCCGGACATTACAGGAAAGCAAACGGTTACGCTTTATATATTCCGGACGGCTGCACAGGCTGCCGGCACGGCGCAAAACTTTGGTGCGGTAGGCGATTATCCTGTTCAGCAGAATTTTGCCACGCTCGCGCACAAGTATATGATGACCGTTGTAAAGAGTAATAACTGTGTCAGGGGTTTCTTCAATGCTGATGATATGGTCAGGGTTAAGCAGCATTGTTTGACGATCAAGGCGGGTTACCAGAATCATTCGCACCTCTGTTTTATTTTTTGCCAAAAGTATCAAATAGGCGGATAAGGTCAAGTTTTTTCCATCAAAACAACATCCATTGGTTAGCCAAGCATGGCATCTATAGCTTCAAAATCAATATGTTTTTCTGCAATGGCGTTTATAAGATCAATCTTTTCCGTATCTTCAGGACCTATTTTTGAAACATGCTCACGCAGTTGAGCATAAACTTTTGTTGTGGTTTCTTCAATGCGCATATAGGGGATTGTACTGCTTTCCAGTATCTGATGGGTAATTTCAGACACTGGCGTATGTCCCGAAATAATCAGACCAGCGATTTTTTCACGATATTCCGGAATATGGTGCAACGCTGTGGCAGTGACAATCAGCTCATCCCGCGAGCTGGTAACAATCAACAAGGTGGATTTGGTAAGTGCCTCAATAACTTTTTGGGATGATGCTGCACCGATCTGTATATTGTGGCATATTCTGCTGTTTTCTGATGGATTACCAAGCAGCTCAAGCTGAAGAAGATCAGCCACATGCTGCAATGTCGGATCAGCCAGGGTGCGGGAGTAATCAAAAGCACTGGTCACCAGCAGGTCACGGTCGGCAAACGCTTTTTTCAGGTAATTAAGGGAATCTTCCCTTTTGCTGGCAATCAGTTTATTTGCCATAATCACCTTTACCTGTGCATTTTCCCGCTCATAAAGCGGCAGATTCAGCTCAACCGAATCAATCACATTACCGATACCACCGCCAGTAATCATCAGTACCGGTGCCTCAAGCATTGCAGCCACCTGGGCATTGTTTGTACCAACCACAGAACCTACACCCCCATGTCCGGCTCCTTCAATAATCAGAAAATCATGGCGTTTTTCCAACTCGGCACAGGCATCAAGAATCAGCTTTCGTGGCGGGTACGGTCCGGCAATGCCATCAAGAAAACGCCTGGTTGAGCCGGTTGTTAACGTCATGGGTGACATAAACGGCACATCTTCATGCAGGTTATAGACACCAGCCATCATGGCAGCATCTTTATCCATCACCATCCCGCGGTATTCAATACATTTGGGACCAATGGGTTTCATAAAACCAACGCTTTTATATTTCTGCCGCGCCAGGTGCATCAGTGAAAGTGATATGGTGGTTTTACCGCAGTGCTGTCCGGTTGCGGCAATAAAGATTTTTTTACACATAATGACAGTCATCTCCTTTAAGCTGTTTTTATTATTACAGGATACTACATAGCCATTGCAATTATCACAAGCGTTTCAAGCCTGACAGGCTCCTAACCTATGTTTTTCCTGAAGCGAAATACTGCCACCATCAGCACCGAAGTTCCAAGTAACAACAGTGCCAGCATTTGCGGCCAGAGTGTGGCAATGCCGGTACCTTTCAGATAAAGCTCCCTGATAATCACCAGATAATAACGCATCGGGTTTACCAAAGTCAGCCATTGTACTACTTCCGGCATGTTTTTAATGGGGAAAGCAAAGCCGGAAAGCAGCATGGCAGGAAAAATAATAAAAAATGCACTCATTTTAGCCTGCTGCTGGGTGCTGCTGATGGTGGACACGAAAAGCCCTGTGCCAAGTGAGCTCATTAAAAACAGCCCTGTTGCCAGCACAAGCAACCAGATACTACCCCTGATCGGCACCTGAAAAACCAGCAGACCAACCAGGCTGATTAAAGCCACATTGGCATAGCCAATCAATACAAAGGGCAGGGTCTTACCCAGGATAAACTCGGTTTTACGTATCGGCGTGACGATCACCTGCTCAATGGTACCGATCTCCTTTTCACGCACAATCGCCATGGCTGAAAGCAGCATGGTGATAATGTAGACGATGTTGGCAATCACCGCAGGAACGTAAAATGGCGGACTTGCCAGATCAGGGTTAAACCAGGCGCGGGCTTCAAGGCTTACCGTAGCAGGGGGATTTATACCCAAACTACTGCTATGCCTGAACAGCAGCTTGCGGTTGTAGTCTTCACTAAAAAGCCCAAGATAACCGATGATAATACCGGCAGTGTTGGAATCAGAGCCATCAAGCAAAGCCTGCACAACAGTGCCATTGCCATGCTCCAGTTCTCCGGAAAACCCCGGCTGGATGGTGAGAGCCAGCCTTGCCTTGCCACTATCCAGCAACCTTTGCGCTGCTCGCTCATCCACGGGGCGGGCGATCTCTTTAAAATGACCGGAGGCAAAAAGTGCGGCAAGCATCTGCCTGCTTTGGGTTGTATTATCCCTGTCCAGTACGGCTGTTGGCACAGCACGCACATCCATATTTACTGCATAGCCAAAAATCACTGTCTGGATTACGGGCAGCAAAAACAGCACCATCCGCATTCTGGGATCACGAAAGGTCTGGATAAACTCTTTGATTAACATGGCTTTAAGCCGTGCAAACATCGCCTACTCCAGTCGTTTACGAAAAGCCAGCATGGAAGCTCCCAGCACAGTGAAAGCAAAACCCAGTAAAAACAGTGCGTGGGGCCATAACACTGCCAAACCCACATCTTTCAGATAAATTCCACGTAAAATTGTGACAAAGTAACGCGCCACCACCACATGGCTGATGGTCTGGATAGGTGCAGGCATATTTTCCAGAGGAAAGATAAATCCGGAAAGTAAAAAAGCCGGCAAAACTGTAATAACTAAAGCAAGCTGACTGGCAAGAAGCTGACTTTTGGTGATAATACTAATCAACATACCAACAGCCAGTGAACCAAGCAAAAACAGCAAGGATAAAGCCACCAAAAGCCAGATACTGCCCCGCAGTGGCACCCCGAAAACCAGATTACCCACTGCCACCGACAAAATCAGATCAATAATCCCGATACAGAAATAAGGTGCCAGTTTGCCGATAATCAGCTCTGCCTTGCCAACCGGCATGGCGATCAGCTGCTCCATAGTACCTGTTTCCCACTCCCGCGCCATGGAAAGGGCAGTTAAAAGAGCAGCAACAATCATCATAATCACCGGTATCAGACCAGGGAAGATGAAATGGCGGGAAACAAGATCAGAGTTAAACCAGACGCGGGCGCGTATCTCCAGCCTGGGTGTGGTTATTTTTTGCAGATTGGCTGTACCGCTATTTATCAGCAGTTGCTCAACCAGCAGCTTTTGTGACCAACCCATGATAATGGCATCTGCGTAACTTTGGGCAATGGTGGCAGTGTTGGGATCACTGCCATCAAGTAAAAGCTGCACACTACCTTTGTGGCGGCTATCCAGCTTGTTGGCAAAATCAACTGGTATCACCAGTGCTGCCAATGCTTCACGACGATCTATCGCCCTTTCCAGCTCTTTGTATGATGCAAGGTAGTGTTTTAAATCAAAATAGCGGGAGCCCTCAAAATTGCTGAGCAGTTCACGGCTTTGGGGACTGTTGCTCTGATCCCAGACCACCAGCGGCACCTGGTCAACATCAAGAGTAAGTGCATAGCCAAACAAAAACAGCATGATAAGCGGCGTAATGATACCAAGGGCAAGGCTGCGGGGATCCCGCAAAACATGCAGAAACTCTTTGTGGGCTACAGCATTAAGACGGCGTAAACGGCTGGTCATTGGTTTAATTCAGGCGGCTGTCTATGGCTTGCAAAGCTTCCAGAGCTGCCAGAGGTATGGAAATATGCGGAGATTTTATTTCCGGTTCGCGGGGGTTAATGCGGATAACCGTTGCTTCAGGGCAGTTCCAGCCAATCCTCTCGGAGGTGGCTCTGATGGTGGGTACAGCACTACCTGCACCCATCTCAATAACAACCATCCGGTGCAGCCGATGTTCTGCCATGTATTGAAGAAACCGCTGCTCTTGCTCCTGGCTGCGCTCCCCAATCCAGTGCCAGTCACCAAACATCAAAATGTTTGGTCTGCTGACTTCGCCACAGCCAGGGCAACGAGGAACCTTTTTTGCTCGCATCACCTGTTCATCAATCTCAATCTGTTCATTATTTCTCCAGATGTTATTCGAGCAGGGCGTGCTGCATTGCAGCCAATGGATTGAGCCATGTACTTCATGGATACTACCTTCATCAAAACCGGCTTTCTGAAACTGCCCATCCACATTGGAGGTAACCACAAACGGCTCAACATCAATGGCAGCAGCCCATTTTTTCAGTAGCTGGAATCCGGCATGGGGTACTGTTTTGCGGTACAGGTTGGTACGGTGGCCGTAAAAACCCCACCCAAAAGCAGGGTCACGACGAAAGTGATCAGGGTTGGCACACTCCACAAAGGTCAACCCCAGACGAGCATAGGGAGGATAAGCCTGCCAGAAACCGCTGTCACCGCGAAAATCCGGCAGACCTGAATCAACCCCCATGCCGGCACCGGCTGTTATGACCATAGCTTTTGCTTCTTTAATAGCTTGTGCAGCTTTTTTAAAGGCTATCATCACTTGTCGCTTCCTCCCTTATTTTGTTTGTCTTTACAACAATATATCTTGTTTGCTACCTTTCCAGGAAGAGGTGCGAGGTGCGCCATGCCGACAATCAGCATGTTTTACGGAATTTTAATACGCATGTTTTTCAGAGATATTGAACGCCATCATTTACCACATGTTCATGCTGAATATCAGGGTAATGTAGCAGTTTATGCAATCGAAGATGGTGCTATGCTTTCCGGAAGTTTCCCGCCAAACAAACATAAACTTGTTGTTGCATGGATTGAAATCCATAAGGAAAATCTTCTTGCCAACTGGCAGCTGGCTGTTAATGGCAAGCAACCATTTAAAATAAAAGGACTTGACCAATGAGAATTGCAGATATTAAACCACAAACTGATCTTAGCCTGATTGTCACCTTAACAGACGGCAGAGTTGGTCGCTTTGATGTCCGCCCCTACCTGGATTTTGAAGCATTTACTGCCCTGCAAGATTATTCCGAATTTATGAAAATCCACAATGGCAGTTATTTCATTGAATGGGATTGTGGTGCAGACCTTTCTGCTGACACAATTGCAGCCAGACTGACCTAACATGCAGCAAGCAGCTTCCGCAGCAGCTTTTCAAGGGTCTGTTAAAAGCGCAGCCAGACCCCACCCAACACCTGTGTCTGCTTGTCACTAATCAGGCGACGCGCTTCCAGGTTAAGGCTTAAAAGTGGTAGTGGCAGCGAAAAATCAAGCCCACCCTGCACTGTCATGGTACCGGAACGTTCTTTGCCACGATCAGCCGGATTTGTGGAGCTGGTGTTATTGATGCTATAGTAAATACCACCAATACCTGCATAGGGCTTAATCACTGGTACAAGCGGCAGATGCGCATTAAGATAACCACCAATAGGCATGATATGTGACTTTTTCCTGTACCACCCCTTGTTGTGGGTAATATCTGCATACCCCACGCTGGCTCCCATACTAATAATAGACAGCGGTAAGGGGAAATAACGCACTGCCAGCTCGGCGGTGTTGCCGCTTTTTTCCACTGTTCGCCCGTAACGGGCACCAATGTCAAAACCACCTGCAAAAGCCTGCCCTGCAAATGTCGTAACCAACAAAGAAATAATCAACACCGCTTTTAACTTCATGGGAACCTCCACAATTTATGTTCTACCTGCTAACTCTTTACATCTTAGCTGAATTGAAAATTTCAGCAATATTTTGAATACAAGTTTTCTCAAACCTGCTTACATCTCGCTACTTTATCATCTGGTGCATACAAAAATCACAAACCAGACACTTTACAGAATATCAAGTTGTCATTATAGTTTGAGGCTATTTTGTTTCCCATCCGGAAACTTTTTACGGAGCTGAACTTGACCAACATTATCCAGACACTGGGTCGGCACGGTCTGGCAAGCCTGTCTGCCATGGGGCGCATGGGCAGTTTTCTTGCCCAGGCATGTTATTCCATGCTGCGCTTTCCTGGCAAACCAATGCTGCTTTTAAAGCAGATTAGTTTTATAGGTGCCAAATCACTTTTTGTAATTGTGCTTACTGCTGCTTTTACAGGCATGGTTCTGGGCTTGCAGGGTTATTACACACTGGCAAAATTTGGTTCTGAAGGCTTATTGGGGGTTGCTGTTGCACTTTCACTAATCCGTGAGCTGGGTCCTGTACTGACTGCACTGATGGTTACCGGCAGGGCAGGCTCTGCAATTACTGCCGAAATCGGTATTATGCAGATCAGTGAACAGATTGATGCACTGGAAACAATGGCTCTGGATCCATTTAAATATCTGATCTCACCAAAGTTTATCGCAGCCATGATCTCTTTGCCGCTGCTTTGCGCGATTTTTGATTTGGTGGGGATTTATGGTGGCTGGCTGGTGGGAGTCAAACTTCTAGGCGTAAATCCGGGGGCATATTTTACAGAAATGTACCGCTCAGTGGAGTGGCGGGATGTTTATTCAGGCTTCATCAAGTCTTTCTGCTTTGGCATCATCATCGCCTGGGTAAGCTGCTATAAAGGGTATTATACTGCACGAGGTGCCGAGGGTGTTTCCCGCGCCACCACTGAAGCCGTTGTACTCACCTCTGTCCTGGTGCTGGTCTGGGACTACTTCCTTACTTCGGTGCTGCTATGATTCAATTGATTGATCTGCACAAATCCTTTGGCAGTCAACAGGTTTTACGTGGTCTTGACCTGACCATACCAAAAGGTGCCATCACAGCTATCATCGGTCCCAGCGGCGAGGGTAAAAGTGTCACCTTAAAGCAGATGATCGGGCTGCAAAAGCCAGATAAAGGTGATGTGCTGGTGGCAGGTGAAAGCATTGTCGGGCTTAAACGTAATGACCTGAACAAGGTACGCGAGAAGTTTGCCATGGTTTTCCAGAACTCGGCACTTTTTGATTCCATGACAGTTTTTGAAAACATCGCCTTTCCGTTGCAAGAAAAAACCGACTTATCCAAAGACGTAATTGAACAACGGGTAAAAGCTGCCCTGGCTGATGTAAGCCTGCGCAATGTTGAGCAGAAATATCCTGATGAACTATCTGGTGGCATGAAAAAAAGAGTGGGGCTGGCACGCGCTTTGCTGGTAAATCCTGAAATCATACTTTTTGACGAACCAACCACCGGCCTTGATCCTGTAATTCGCAATTCAATCCACCAGCTGATTAAAGACACACAGAGCAGATTCGGCTTTACGGCTGTACTGGTATCCCATGACATTCCTGATATTTTTGACATTGCTCATTATGTAGCCATGCTTTACCAGGGTAAAATATTGCAGTTTGGCACTGCCAGCGAGATAAAAAATTCTGACAACCCGGTGGTACACCAGTTTATAAACGGCATCCTTGACGGCCCCATCAATATTGGAGTTGATTAAACCATGAACACAGCAAAACTTGAATTTACTGTAGGACTTTTTATGTTAATTGGCATCATCTGCCTTACCTATATTTCTGTAAAACTGGGCAAAATGGAGCTGATGGGCGGCAACTATTATCGGGTGGTGGCTCAGTTTGATTCTGCCTCTGGACTTAAAAACGGCGCGCGGGTGGAGATTGCCGGTGTGGAAGTAGGCTCTGTAGCCAATATAGCCCTGAATAACGCAACTGGTGATCAGGCCGATGTAACCATGAGAATAAGAGATGGCGTTAAAATAGATGAAGATGTCATCGCCTCGGTGCGTACCAGCGGTATTATCGGGGACAAGTTTATCAAACTGAAACCAGGTGGCTCAGACGAATATCTGAAGGAAGGCAGTAAAATAAGAGATACAGAATCTGCCATTGATATAGAAGAACTGGTAAGCAAATTTATTCATGGCAATATGGACTAGGAGTAACCGGAAATGAAAACAGCTTTTAACAAGAGACTGGCAGCTGCTTTTTGTGCCATCTGCCTGATGGCTAGCACGTCTGTTGCTTTTGCTGGCAGCCCTGCGCAGACAACACTGGTGTTTGATCTGCAACAATGCATCAAAACAGCACTTAAAACCGCGCCCGAACTGGGTGAAGCTGATGCTGATACACAGTTTACAGCCAGCAAACTGAAAGAGGCAAAATCCCATATGCTGCCCCAGATTGATGTTATGGCTTTATTTGGACCAGCACCAACGGCAAAACGTAGTGATGTCAATCCGTTTGTCAAAACAGATGTATCGTTTAAAGCCAGAAATCTCACCTGGTTCACCAGCGCAGATATGCTGATTACCCAGCCACTTTGGACCTTTGGCAAAATCAGCGAAAACATGAAAGCTGCCACCCACGGCATTGAAGTAAACAAAGCCCAAAAACAGCAAAAAGCAAATGAAGTAGTGCTTGAGGTAAAAAAATATTATTACGGACTGCTGCTGGCTAGGGAAATGCAGACCGTGCTGACCGAACTTCAGGACTATATCGAGCAAGGCAAAAAAAAGGTCCGGCAGATGATTGAAGATGAAAGCCCTTCAGGAGATGAGGCTGATATCTACAAGCTGGAAGCCTATGCCGGTGAAATTAACAACTATATGGCAGAAGCCCGCAAAGGCGAGCAGCTGGCACTGGCAGCCCTTAAAGCAAGGCTTGGTCTTGCCGATGATATTGATCTTGAAATCGCCGACAACCACCTTGCAATGGTAACCACAGAAATTCCGGCTCTGGATGCCTCAATCACCAGCGCAAAGATTAAACGCCCTGAATTTAAACAGCTTGAAGAAGGGTTAAAGGCGAGAAAAGCCCTGGTTGGTGCTGCCAAGGCAAACTATTACCCTGATATTTTCCTTGCTGGCGTACTTTCCTGGGCATACGCCGATGACCGCGAACGTATCAAAAATCCATATATTGAAGACCGCTTTAAGCACAGCTACGGCGGAGTTGCACTTGGTGCCAAATGGCACCTTGATTTTGGCATTACAGGCGCAAGGGTTGCAGCAGAACAGGCGCAACTTAACCGACTGGAAAGCACCAAAATTTACGCTGATAACTTCATTCCGTTACAGATTAAAAAAGCCTGGCTAGAGATGCAGGAAGCTGAACAAGCAGCGCAATCAAGCCAGACAGCCTATAAAAATGCAAAAAAATGGGGTGCTTCTGCATTGGCAAACTTTGATTTCGGCATTGGTGATGCCAAGGAGATTTACGAATCTGTGGCTGTTTACGGCAAAATGAAGGCTGCCTATTATCAGGCAATTTACGATTACAATATTGCTAATGCAGACCTTGATTATGCAACAGGCTCTACCCGATAATTTTTTTTTGCGAGCAGTTAAAAGGAGGACACCTTAATGTTTAAACGAATTTTATTATTTGCCATCGCCATGATGATGGTCGCATTACCTGCCTTTGCTTCAGTTACTGATGAGATAAAAGTTGCCGTTGACCGAGTAATTAAAATTGTTTCTGACAAGGAAATGAAAAAACCCGCAAATGAGCAGAAAAGGCGAACCGCAATCAAACAGGCCATAGGAACTGTATTTAACCATCAGGAAATGGCGCGTCGCTCCCTTGGCAGGCACTGGAACAGTCGCAGCAAGGAAGAACAACGGCAATTTGTAGAGCTTTTTGCAAACCTGTTGGAAAATTCATACGCTGAAAAAATCGAATCCTATAATAATGAGAAAATTGTATACCTGCGGGAGATTGTGGACAGTGATTACGCTGAAGTAAAATCAAAAGTGGTGGGTACAAAAAACGATGAGTATACACTGGATTACAAAGCATTAAAAAAAGACGGCAAGTGGATGGTTTACGATGTTGTCATTGAAGGAGTAAGCCTTGTTTCCAACTACCGCACCCAGTTTAACAAAATTATCAGCGCAAACGGGTATGGTGAGCTGCTTAAAAAACTGCAACTGAAAAACGATGAAATCCAATAGGGATGGCAGTTTATTTCCTTGACACTCATCAAACAGCGTGTTAAATCGACGCAGCGAAAAGTTT